>Ga0160445_100114_pt1 | contig 71378 bp, 46 predicted proteins | sample HID1972M_E1MG_FD_108215 | JGI IMG/M metagenome (GOLD analysis project Ga0160445, IMG submission 108215) | Enriched pill bug-associated microbial communities from UW Madison campus, WI, USA - HID1972M_E1 MG | ecosystem: Host-associated > Arthropoda: Insects > Digestive system > Unclassified ... | reverse complement strand
GGTGATAATAATAATGGATGTAATAATTGAAATTGTTCTCACTTTGTTCTATTAATGGCAGTAAAGTAAACGTTTAATTTTCAAATTTGCAAGAATAAGTTGAAAAATTTATTAAATCTCCTTTTAATGAAATATTCTACGTTTTAAAAAATATAACTTATATCGGATCATATCGTAAAATAAAGTAATGAATAAGAGAAATGAAGCAACAAGCAATGTTTGAAGTCCGTAAACTTTAAAAAGGAAACCTCCAATTACACAACCCAAAAAGAAAAATAGGATAATTGCCATTCTTAAATAGATACTTTGCGAAAGTTTCTTAGCATCCTTTGGTTTTCGATAGAAAAAAAGCTGCGCTAAATCAATCCCTAAATCAGTAACCAAGCCGGTTAAATGAGTAGTTCTAACAATCGATTTTGATACTTGAGTAACCAAGGAGTTTTGGATACCCATTGCAAATAACAGAGCAGAAGCAATAATTTGTGCATTATTTCCAGCTACCCCATAAAAATAACTATAAAACCAAACCAAAACCAATGTTACAATTTCAATAATCATTGGTGGTACTACTGGTGAAAGTTTAAATCTACTGCGAGAAATAATTTGCGTTAAAAAACCAGATACAAAAGAACCTACCAGGAAACAAAGCACAAAACTTAAAAAACTAAAGGCAAGAGAATAATTTTTCAAAACCAATTCCTCAGCCAAAAAAGCAAAATGTCCTGTGACATTGGTAGTAAGTATTTTAATAGAAAAGACTCCACAAATATTAACTATTCCGGCAACCAACGATAATAAAGTAGCTAAACGAAGATTATGAACAAACGTTCTTCCCTTTCCGTAATGACGAAACATATATGGTTCTTTTAACAAAAATACAATTATTAGAGTAATCATTACCAATCACAGCATAGCAATACCATTTAGATGGTGATAATTACGATGCTCAATAAAATTTAGAACTTGAAATTTTTGGTTTACTTTTACAGCATGACAGAAAAGCAAATCCTTGAAAATTTAAATATTAAAGAACTCAATGAAATGCAGCGCACTAGCATTCAGGGCGCTTCAACAAAAGATCTTATTTTATTATCCCCCACTGGTTCAGGTAAAACCTTGGCTTTCTTATTTCCCATTCTGGCAAGGCTAAAAAAAGAAAGAGATGGAGTTCAAGCTCTTATTTTAACACCTTCACGGGAACTGGCATTACAAATTGAACAGGTTTGGAAACAAATGAGCACAGGTTTTAAGGTACTTTGCTGCTATGGAGGTCATTCTACAAAAATAGAAAAAAATAGCTTCACCGAACCTCCAGCGCTGTTAATAGGAACTCCAGGAAGAATTTCCTATCATATTCGTAATGAAAGCTTTGAGACTGAGACTGTACAAAGTTTAGTATTGGATGAGTTTGATAAATCTTTAGAATTTGGTTTTCATGACGAAATGAGTTTTATTATCGAGAACTTAAGAAATCTTTCAAAAAGAATATTGACCTCAGCAACTAAACTTGAAGAGATTCCAGACTTTGTACAACTTTCCACTACCGCCATTGAAGTCAATTTCCTTAAAGCGGATGAGCATATTCCTAAAATTGAAATAAAAGCAGTTTCTACTGCTGCTGAAGAAAAAGTAGAGACATTACTTTCTTTAATCTGCTATATAGGTACTAAACCAACTTTGATTTTTTGCAATCATCGTGAAGTAGTTAATCGGATTAGCGATTTATTATATGAAAACAACATTCAACATGGTACTTTCCATGGGGGCATGGAACAAGTAGACCGTGAAAAAGCATTGCTACAATTTAGAAATGGAAGCTTCCACCTATTAATCTGCACTGACTTAGCATCACGTGGGCTCGATATTCCAGAAATTGCTTGCATTGTGCATTACCAACTGGGAAATGAAGAAACCTTTATTCATAGAAATGGCCGCACCGCAAGGATGCAAGCAGAAGGAACAGCCTATCTCATTTTAAACGACGGGCAGTTACCTGAATATTTAAAAGACGTTCCTATTATCACTTTGCCCGAGAAAGATCATTTACCGCCACCAACAAATTGGCTTACTATTTATATTGCAGCGGGCAAAAAAGACAAGATCAATAAAACCGACATTGTGGGAATGTTTCTACAAAAAGGAAAAATCTCAAAAGATGATCTTGGACGTATAGAAGTTCACGACAAATCTGCTTATGCTGCGGTTAAACGAAACAAGGTAAACCAATTGTTGAAATTGTTGGCAAACGAAAAAATAAAAAACAAAAAAGTTAAAATAGGAATAGTAGAATAAATTATGAATTTAATAGGCAATATTATCTGGATAGTTTTTGGTGGTTTTCTAATTTTCTTTGAATATTTAATTGGTGGATTAATTCTCTGCTTAACAATTGTTGGTATCCCTTTTGGAATTCAATGCTTTAAACTTGCGGTTGTTGCTATAGCTCCGTTTGGCATGGAATTCCAAAATACAAGCAGACCATCTGGTTGTATATCTACCCTTCTTAATATTCTTTGGATATTTTGTGGAGGAATATGGATTGCTCTCACCCATTTATTACTGGGAATTCTTTTTTGTATCACAATCATTGGAATACCATTTGGTATGCAACATTTTAAATTAATGACATTAGCATTTACACCATTCGGACAAGAATATAATAGAAGATAATTATTTAGCCGTTTCAGGAATTTTAAGCTCTAAATTGAATTTTTTATTTAATTTCTCAATAAAATAAGCTGAAAGCAAAGGTGATTCTTTTTCAATATTTTGATGTACAAAGAAATGAAGTGATTCTAATCCTTCAGTTCTCCATGTTGCTATTCTTTCAACCCAGTCATCTAAGCGGGTATAATCGCTTGATACATTTGCTCCCACATATCGAATAAAAGCTGTTGGACCAGTTAAATGCATATGCAATAAATCTCGTCTGCCAGCGGTGTCAACAATGATCGGCGTTGTTTTTTCTTTCTTAAACAGATGGAAGACCTTCTCCTTAATTTCAGCTTCACTAAACCATTCATTATTCCTTAATTCAACAGCTAAGGGTATTTCCTTCGGAAACTCTTTAATAAAATTTTCTAAGCGATCGTAATCCTTCGGTTTGAAGTTATCATGCACCTGAAGAAAGGTAATACCTAAACGATCTTCAAAATTGCTTATTGCATCGCAGAATTCAGTTAACTTATCCTGAATATTATTAAGACGTCTAAAGTGACTAATGGTATTATTTATTTTCGGATAGAATTTAAAATTATTCGGAGTTTTACTTTTCCAAATTTGTACTTGTTCGGAATTTGGCGAAACATAAAAAGTAGCATTCAGCTCAATAGAATTGAATTGTGTGGCGTAGTAAGTCAATTCATCTTTTGTGCCACGCGGATAAAAACCTTTTAAATCTTGCCGGTTCCACTTCGCACAACCCACATATACTTCAAAAGTTTTTTTATCAGTTGAAGAAAGATTTTTCAACGTATCAGGATGATCCTTAGGTAGTGTAAAATCTACTTTTTCAGGATTTTCTACTTGACCAAATTTCATAATATTTCGTTTTATTCCTTATGGCCAGTTGTTTCAGCAAGAGACAATATCCATTCAGTAATTTTTTCTGCATCTGATTCTCCCAGTGCCGCATGAGGAGGCATTGCATTTTCACCCCATACACCAACGCTTCCTTTAATAATCTTTGAAGCTAAATACGAGTTTGCATTCTTATCATCTTTATATCGGTTTGCAACCTCAGTATAAGCGGGCCCTATAGAACTCTCATTTATTTTATGGCATGCTTGGCAATCTAAAGATAACATCATGGCTTTTCCTTCAGGTTCATTTGGATACTTTTTGGCTAACGCGCTTTCATTTGAATGTAGTTCACCAGCATTATAATCCAAACGAACCAATCCTGCTTCTGGATTCCTTGCAAACCACCCTTTACCATATTCTAATACGTAAATTAAGCCATCAGGCCCAACTTCCATATCCATAGGTGCATTGAATTTAGTACGCTCCATAAAAGGTTCCATTTTATCGAAATCGCCATTTGGCTGCATAGTAACAACTTTGATCCATCCACGTATCCATTCATAAATAAAGAGCTTCCCATTATAATAATCTGGATAACGTGTTTCTTTTGGATAATCATTTATGTAATAAACCGGGCCAGTCATAGCAGTACGACCTCCTGTGCCTACTTGTGGGAAATCTGGAGAGGCAGCGTAAGGATACCATATAAACGCAGGTTGTGCAGGTGGAAGTTCTTTTAATCCTGTATTATTTCTAGAATCGTTAATGGGGTGTGCAGGATCAAAAGGAGCTCCGCTTTTTCCTGTTGCGTAATCATAAGGATGATAAGGATAATTATCGCCAATAAATAAAGGCCAACCGAAATTCCCAGCTTTTTTCGCCTGGTTAACTTCATCATAACCCCTTGGCCCACGAGTATCTAAACTATCGTTAGAAGCATCTGGTCCTACTTCTCCCCAATAGAGATAACCGGTTTTCTTATCGACTGAAATTCGATACGGATTTCGGTCTCCCATAACATAAATTTCAGGTCGGGTTTTATTTTCATTTACTGCAAATAAATTACCATCAGGAATATCATAACTGCCATCTTTATTAATCTTTATCCGCAAAATCTTTCCCCTTAAATCATTTGTATTTCCAGCGGATCTTCTAGAATCATATTGTTCAAAACCTGGTCGGTCATCAAGCGGAGCAAACCCATTATTTACATAAGGTTGATTTGGCTGATTAAAAGGAGTAGAATTATCACCTGTAGAAAGGAATAGTTCATTATTAGCTCCAAAAGCAACAGATCCTCCGGTATGACAGCAAATATCTCTTTGCGAATAGAGCTGCAAAATAATTTTTTCAGATTTCATATCCAGGGAATTATTTTTAAACTCAAACCGGGATAAACGATTTACAGACGTATCAGTCGGACTATAATATAAATAGACAAAGTTGTTTTCTACAAAATTCGGGTCTGCAGCTATGCCCATAAAGCCTTCTTCAGCATTTACTCCCGCAACCTTTGTTTCATGATATACATTCAAAAAACCCACTTGTTTAACTTCTTGGGTTTTACTGTCGAAAAGCATTAATTCACCCCTACGCTGAGCAACTAATATATCCATATTAGGAAGGATAGCTATTTCAGTAGGTTCAAAAAAAGATCCCTGAGTAAGCTGGGTCTTTGTGAAACGAGCCTCTTCCGGCACATTCAGTGTTTTTGCTTTACTATAATCAAGTTCTAGGTTATCTCCAATGGCATATTGAATTCCACCTAGAATATGATTAAGAAACAAAGGATCTGTATACGATTCATCTGTATGTCCTAATGCAGTATAAAAAGCCCTTCCGCCATCATAATCATGATACCAAGCCATAGGATGGTTATCACCGTTTGTTCCTCCCTTATATGAACTTTCATCAATGTTTATTAAAACATGTATATCTTTATTTAGCTTTTTGAAATTATACCATTCATCTTTTCTCTTCCATTCTTTTGGAAGATGTTTGGTTGATATATGCTTTTGATCAATTACATTCAAGACCGCCTCCTGTTGTTGTTCAGGGTGACCATTGAAATATCCCCCTATTAATCTACCATACCATCCCCAGTCATATTCAGCATCAGATGCTCCGTGAATCCCCACAAAGCCTCCACCTGCTTGAATATAGCGTTCAAAAGCTACTTCCTGATAATTATTTAATAAATCTCCCGTTGTACTTACAAATATTACTGCAGAATAATTTTTAAGTGAATCATCATTAAACCAGCTTGCATCGCTCGTTGTATCTATAAGGAAGTTATTTTCTTCACCCAGCTTATGAATAGCAGAAATGCCTGCTGAAATTGATGCATGATGAAAACCCGCTGTTTTACTAAATACTAAAACTTTTGGTTTACCAGAACGCTTATTAGACGATAAACTACAGGTTGAAAAGAGTAAAACAGAGATTAAGATTAAAAGATTTAATGATTTCATATGGGTGAGCAGTTTGTATTTAGAGATAAGGTTTATAGTATACAAATATATTTTATTTTTTGAATTTATTACTTGAAATAAATTTGATATTCAATTACAGCCATTTCTTTCTTTTAAACCAAAAGTAGATAATGGCGGTAATTAAGACAATCAGGATTAACACCGCTGGATATGACCATTTGTAATGCAACTCAGGCATAAAATCGAAATTCATTCCGTATAAGCCAACAATAAAAGTGGGTGGAAGTAAGAAAACTGAAAAAATAGTTAATACCTTCATTACTTCATTTGAATTTCTCGATGAAAGCGAGAGGTAGATATCCAACAAATGGGTTGAATCTTCATGCGCCTGTTCAAAAAGAGTACTAAGCTTTAAATGCAGATCTTTAACATCTTGTAAAATAATAGCATCATTTCTTTCCACTGGAATTTTGTTTACTACTTCTTTCATCAATAGAATCAATTTTGAACAAACAGAAGTTTTCCGTCGGATTAAGTATAAATCCTTTAACATTTCTTTGCTTAGAGGTTTTAGAAAGATAAGCTCCTCATAGTTGTCAATTGTATTAGAGATAACTGTAACCGTCTTTTCATACGATTTCAATATATGTGAAATAATTTTCGTCACCAGTTCATTGCTACTAGTGTATGTATTACTGCTATTATTGTTTTCATATATCTTCTTTAGGAAAGGTTGCTTCAATCTATGCACAGTGACAACAAGTTCTGAATTATAAAAAATTGCAACTTTACTGCTGATCTCCTGAACTGTATGCGCATTATCAGGAAGATTATCTAATAGTATGCGGGTAATCGCAAACTGCATTTTCCCTATATTTTCATGCTTTGGTAGGTGCTCAGGGTCTAAACAATCACGTAACGTGTATGTATGCAGTTTAAATTGTTTACTGATCTGTTTTATTTCATTCTCAGTCGGATTAGCAACATCTATCCATTTAAAATCCTGAGAATCTTTACTCAAATCAGCAATAGGCATAATAATTCTTTTTTCAAACTTAAATAAAATTATGAAATTATCTTCTTTACAACAAAAGATCTTAATACACAGGTAAAAGACTTTTAGACATCCAATATGAAATGGTGTCGCCGGCTTTTTTGGGAACCCCGAAATTAGGAGATCCATCTTTATTCCACGTAAACTTTTGTAATCTTAAATCGCGGTCCCATCCGGGCTTGTAGCTTTTCTTTGAATGATAAAAAATCCACCATTCACGCCCATTCATAGATGTTGTAAAGCTAGCATGGCCTGTCCCTACTACATCACTAGTCCCTTGAAATACCGGACCACTTTTCACCCAATTGGCAGAATTAAGTGCTGCTGTAGAATCCTTTAAAGTTAATTGTCCCAAACGGTATTCGGGTGTCCATGACTCTCTCGTAGAATAGATAATAAATATATGTCCGTTATGCTTTAAAAATTGCGGACCTTCATTTAAATCTAAGGGTCCACCTGTTTCCCATGATTGATCAGGAGCAGAAATTTTTACACGTTCAGAACTAACGGTCCATGGATTGCTCATTTCTGCTATGTAAATATTCTGAGATGTCTTATCAGTATCGGCGTTACGTTCCCAGCCAGACCATGCGCCGTATAATTTTCCATTAATAACAGAAATGGTAAAATCAATAGCCCAAATTGTGCCAGTTGGATCATTTGGATCTTCACCTGTATTTAATATCCCTTTATCTATGTAGGCTCCCTGAGGGTCATCAGTAAGGGATTCAAGCACACCAGAACGTTGATAAATAAAAGGTGGTCCTGATAACCCAGCAGCATAATATATATACCACTTATTGTTGTAGGAATGTAATTCAGGAGCCCATACTGTATTTCGGTTCCATCCCGTATCCGGAGTAGTCCAAACAACTTTATCTTCTCCTAATTTGTGTAAAAACCTGGATTTTGATACACATAGCCTATTCCATTTATCCGTATGGCAATAATAATAAAAACTATCTTTCTTTATTATCCACGGATCTTGAGCACTTTCGGCTATAGGATTGGTAAATCGTATTAAAGTATCTGTTGATGAAAGATTGTTATGTTCACTTCTAGAGATATTACAAGCTTGAAAACAACCTGTTAATAAAAATAAAAAAGTTACAACTTTGAAAGGACACTTTAACATATGTATAAACTATCTCGTAAACCTCCAGTTTTTCATAAACCCTCTCCTCAAAATACCTACATTTCATAGGTTCTCCTTTCCCTCAATTTCAACTCATTGATTTTTCAATACCCATTTCCAATCCTCGTAATTCGGCTAAACCGCGCAGCCGACCAATTGCCGAATAGCCAGGGTTGGTTCTTTTATGCAAATCATCCAACATTTGGTGACCGTGATCTGGACGAAAAGGAATGGAATGTTTTCTATTCTGATTAATCGTAAATAATTCTTTCATAATAGCATACATATCCACATCTCCATCAAGATGATCTGATTCAAAGAAGTTTCCATCTTCATCTCTCAATACATTCCTTAAGTGAGCAAAGTACACCCTATCTCCTACTACTTTAAGTATTTCTACTGGATCATTATGTTTACCTGCTCCTAAAGAACCCGTACAAAAACAAATTCCATTAAATGGATGATTAACAGCTTCAGTAATATAAAGTAGGTCTTCCTTTGAACTGGCTATTCTTGGAAGCCCAAGAATAGAATAAGGAGGATCATCAGGATGAATAGCCATATTGATATTCAGATTCTGACAAGTGTCGCTTATTGCTTCCAAGAAATACTTAAGATTTTTTCGTAATCCGTCTTTACCAATCTTTTTATATATTTCAACGCTCGCTGTTAATTGTTCTACAGTAACTCCTCCTTCTGTTGGCACACCCATTAATATATTTTCCTTCAAAAGAGCAATTTCATCTTTTGAAAGCCCTTTATATCGCTCTTGGACTTGCCACATTACTTTTTCAGCGTAATCTTTTTCCGCACCTTCTCTTTTTAGGATAAACAAATCGAAAACTGCAAGGTCAACCCAGTTAAAAAGCAACGCTTTTGCACCATTGTCTAATTCATAATCAAGTTTGGTGCGTGTCCAATCAAGGACTGGCATAAAATTATAGCATACCGTTTGGATACCAGTAACAGCAAGGTGATGCAAGGTCTGACGATAATTCTCAAGGTATAATTCACATGCTGGTCCTTGAGTTTTTATCTCTTCGTGAACTGGCACGCTTTCAACCACAACCCATTCCAAACCAGCATCTTCAATAATCTGTTTACGTTCTTGTATTTCTTTCAATGGCCATATTTCTCCGTGAGGAATATGATGAAGTGCAGTTACAATTCCCTTTGCACCAGCTTGTTTGATATCTTGCAATGTTACCGGATCATTTGGGCCATACCATCTCCAGCTTTGTAATAAAGACATATTAAATTGTTATTATTATTTAGGTTAATAAATATAAATTACTTTTATTAGATGTAAAAGGCTTATTATTCAGTTAATGATGTTGGCCTGGTTACCTTCATACTGGAATCCCTCTCTACCAATTCAACAGGAATCGTAATAGACATATAGTTTTTACCTGGTTTAATTTTCTCTTGAATTAGATCCAACATCAATGCCGCAGATTGCTCCCCTATATCGTAAGGGTGTTGCTCGATTGAAGTAATTGACGGATTAATGACTGTTGCAAGCGGGTCATTCGTATAACCAACAATTTTTAAATCTAATGGCAAGCCTATCCCTTGTTTTTTTGCATAATCGATTATTGCTAAAGCTACTGTATCATTACCTGCTAAAATGGCTTCCGGAAACCGATCAAGCTTAAGCATTTTATCAAATGTTTCGATGGCATTTTCGCGGGTTAGATCATGAAAAAAGATAATATCATTTTCAGGTTTTAAACTGTATTCATTTAATGCATCTAAATATCCTTTATGTCGATCACAGTAAATACCACAAGTTTGAAACCCTCCAATGTGAGCAATTCGACGACAGCCCTGTTCTAATAAATGCTTAGTTGCTAAATATCCTCCATGATAATCATCTCCTTGTATTTTATGACCGGGGTAATTTTTTGGTACCCGATCAAAAAAGACTAGTGGGCGACTACTTTCAGAAAAGATATCAAAAATTGAAAAATCCGTGGTGTGTAAGGTAGGAGATACGAGTAAACCTTCAACACGTGAAGCATATAGAGCCTTAACAAGTTCTTTTTCTAATTCGGGAGATTCGTTCGACTGACAAATCATTAAATTATATTTCTCTTCATGTAATCTATTCTGTATTGCTGTGATTACGGTTGATTGGTAATATCTCGAAATACGCGGAACTATTAAACCAATGGTATTCGTTTTACTTTTCCTTAAGCTAGCCGCAACTGCATTATATTTATAGCCTAACCTTTCAGCAGCTTCTTTTACCTGCAATTTGGTTTTGACATTAATATGCGGATGACCTTGCAGTGCGCGCGAAACTGTCGCTCGCGAAACACCTATGGCCTCAGCTATGTCCTTCATTGTAATCTCTGATCCCTTTTTCATATTTTTTATTGACCGTTTTCTTTAAATCACAGTCTAGTAGATCTGATATTACTTTCCTTTTTTAGCAAGCTCTAATGCGGCGGTAGTTGTAAAATATTTTGCAATCATATTCGGCACTTCCCATTCTGGCATGTTACCTTTTTTCAGATATTCTAAAAACTTCTCTGTTACTCTTGCAAAATGAGCTTCATGACCTTCTTTATATTTTTCAGGAATTATTACTTCCCATCCATTATCCTCTTCTTTTAGTTCCACACCTGGATATTTACTTTGGATGTCCTTTAATTTGGCTGTCAATACATTTTTAAAGTCCTGATTTTTACCGTTAACGGGTTCAATATATAATGCTGGTTTATATTGTTGTTCAGCACCTTGACGTATGATAAGATTAGATTTACTTCCTCTCATAATAGAGTAATGAGTATCACCAGTTCCTTCAGGTGCTTGATATGCCCACTTTACTGATACTTTAGCATGAATGCCTTTCAATTTATAATTGATTTCTCCATTAGCAAAGACTTTAAGGATACTATCTTCTACAATATCTTTGTTTAAATAATCCGGAAATTTGTTCTGCTTAGTAATTGCACTGAACTGATTTAAGGTTATGTCTGTAGTCCATCTTCTAGCTGATACCATTTCTACATCTTTCTTATAATCAAGAACCTGTTCAGGAAAGCATTCCCACTGCACTAAATCAACCAAATGGGTAGTAACATCAACTATTCCTTCTCCTTCTTGATTAACATCAAAGAACCAAGCCGGACGAGTTAGCGCATTACCAGATACATATTTATAAAAATGGTGGACACTTTCTTTTGTAACTGCTGGATTCTCGGCAGTACCTTTTTCTTGAGTCCCATAAACCTCAGAAATCAGTGAAAATTCACGTTGCAGCATAGTAGTTATCTCATAACGTTCAGTCATAATATCATACAAAACCAGTTTTTTATCTGCAGCAGTTTCAAAAGCTTTTTTCAATACTTCAAAACTATTCTTATCGATGACCATAGGCTTATCGGCAAGTACATTGAAGCCCGCACTAATTGACTTTTCAATATAATCCGTTTTTTTCTGGTTATTACCAGCCAGAACAACCACATTTCCTGCCTTTTCACTCAGCATTTTTTCAAAATAATCTGCACCTGTATAAATCTGCTCATTCCAATGAGTAGGATTGTCAGAACGCGTATTATACTGTTCTATCAAGCTCATATGCTCTTTTAGGTCGTCACCTTCGGGAGCATAAACATGTACCGTAGAATCCACATCAGGATACATTGATTTTTGTACCAAAGCTGAATGAAAATGCCCTGGATCTAAAGTAATAAGTCTTACATCCTTCTGTGAAGACCCTTCCTCTGAAGAATCATTTTGTGAGTTTCCACATCCGGTTGCTATAAACACAGAAAGTATTAAATATATTTTTTTCATATTAAACTTTTTTATTGATGTAGTTTGTCCCATAAGGATAACGTTGAGGCCGAGATAATAGTTTATTAGCTTCAATATTGTCTTTAAAAACCTCTTTTTTAGGATCCCAATACAATTTTCCTGGAACTTTCATTGCTATATGCGCTACTAAACAGGCGCTACATGAACGATGTGCAGTTTCAGCCGGACTAATCGTTTCTTTTTTGCTTTGGATGCAATCTAACCAATTTTGATGCTGCTCAGGACTTTCGTATAAATGAATTTCTTTTGGACCGATTTCAGAACCTAGAATCTTAGGATCACTTGCTGTAAATGCTTTATTTTCCCCGCTGGTCGGATCTGAAGCCGTTACACCAACATTTCCTCTACTAACAAAAATCCAACCATCACTCCCTTCAAAACGTACACCATTTGGATTATCCCCTCCCATATACATATCCACACCATTGGCATAACGCGCTTTAACTTCATAGTTTCCATGAACATCCCATAAACCAGTTTTAGGAAATTCAGCTGATGCTTCTATTTCTATTGGCCCGGTTTGTTCAGTATTCATTCCCCAATGCGCAATATCTATATGATGTACTCCCCAACCAGTAATCATTCCAGCACCAAATTGTTCTAATCTCAACCAACCTCCACGACCGTTGGTATCTACAGGATGAACACGGTCAAGCGTATAATATACATAAGGAGTAGAGCCCAACCATGCGTCATAATTAAGATTTTCAGGAATAGGCATTTCTGTTGTGTTCCCACCTGCCGGGTCAAAAGGTAAACCAACCTTTACTGTATGAAGCTTACCTATCCGTCCATTTCTCACTAATTCACAAGCTTTTTTAAATTGCGGCCAAGGATTAACTGAACGTTGCTGACTGCCCAGCTGAAAAGTAACTCCTGATTTCCTTACTGCGTCACTCATCATCCGTCCTTCTTCAATAGTAAGGGAGGTCGGTTTCTGAAGATAAATATGCTTTCCAGCCATTGCAGCTTCTATAGCAGGCTGAGCATGCCAATGATCTGGAGTACTGATGATTACTGCATCAATATCCTTATTGGCAAGCAATTCATGATAATCATCGTAAGTTTTAACATCAATATAATTGGATTGGCCGGTTTTCTTCGCATACCATCCTTCAATGAGTTTTTTACATGCTACCTTTCTGTTGGTGTCTAAGTCACAAACGGCCATGATTCTAGCGACATCATTTTTGAATGTTTCAGGTAAATCATGTGTTGTGGCAATCCGACCACAGCCAATTTGCCCTATATTAATTTTATTACTGGGAGCATTTTTTCCAAATACGGATGAAGGTACAATAGAAGGAAATCCACTTACTGCAATTGATCCTACCACCGCGCTCTTGGCTGCGGTTTTTACGAAATCTCTCCGATTATACGATGCTTTTTCTGAATTACTCATAATTTTTACTATGTTATTTAGGTTAATTTATAATTAATAATGAACAGGTTCATCTTTTGATTGAGCATATGCTTTATTAAAGTCCAGCTTTTTGGTGGCGTTAGCGACAAACTCTATTCCTTGAAGAATATGCTGCATAAATACTGGTTCTTGATAATTCTCCTTATCATGACCAAGTGTAGTTAACCACATATTGCCTCCATCAAAGTGCTGATACCATACAGCGGGATATAAATTACCAAAAGGTGCAGAAAAGGATTTTATTTTATCTTGTTCATTAGGGTTTAACGTAGTAATATCATGTGCCATAATGACTTCGATACCAGGATACAGTTCTTTTGTAAAATAACATTCATCTTTTCGTTCCCAAACTTTTGGTAAGCCCTTTAGTGATGGGTGTTCTGGTTTAATTGCTTTAACAGTAAATTGCTGATTTCTTGCATGCCAAGAAAATGTTCCACCAATCAATTGCTTAAACCATTCCCAATTCCTTTCTGTGCCAGTAACGGAATGAATACCAACGAAACCACCGCCTGCTTCTATATAACGCCGAAAAGCCAATCGTTGCATATCTGTATCAAATACATCATTATTTGTACTAGGAAAAATAAGCATTGTATACTGTTTTAAATTTTCTTCAGTAAAAACAGCAGGATCATCAGAAACATCTACTTTAAAATTATTATCCATACCCAATTTTTGAAGTCCAACAACAGCACTAGGTATGTTATCGTGAATATACCCTTCTCCATTCTTGGTATACACCAAAACTTTAATATTTTTCAAGTTGGATTTTTTACTTTTTACAGCATATGTTGATACTGTCGTAAACGCCAGGAATAATATTACTAAAATTCCTATACTTTTAAATTTATTCATAATTGATATTGTTTGTGATTATTTGATAGTTTGAATTAGTTTTGAGGGAATACTTTGATGGAAATTTCAGGTGAATGGGCAAAATTTTGCCAAGCTGCTTCTGCTTGTTCTTTAGTGAATTTACCATTGAACACTAGAAATCGGTATTTTAGGACATAATCGTGCCCGGGTTTAAGTGGCCAGTCTTTATCTTTTGTAGGAGAGAAATTTGCATATACATCTCCTCTTCCATTCATCTTTTCAGGCCATATCCGTAATGGTTCTGGATAGTTATAATTTGTAGGATATGACATCATTACAGCACCGCCATAATCTTGATCAAGGCTCCCCTGTACAATAGCCCAACGCGCCTTTGAGCCATCTGCATCTTTGCGGGTTTTTCCTTCAGAAGTTAGTGTTTCACTGTTTTCATCATTCCATTTCTCTGTAGCGCGCCAACCCAATCCGCCGTAGCGATATTCTTGAAGCAATACAGGACTATCAGAAGCACAGTTAAGCTGTATAGTAATATCTGCAAGATAATAATCCTGCTTATCATCGGGTTGATATATACGAACGGATTGCAATTCATTTATTGCGGTTTTCTCGCTTCCATCCTTCTTAAAAGCCACATGTTTATGTAATGTTTGATAATCTCCATATACTGCACCTTCGTTTACTGAAACAATATCAGCAAACCTAACTGTACCTTTTCTATCTTTAAGATTCCAAAAGTCCACTGTCTCTCCTTCGAACAAAACTTTGGTCCATGGATTCCATAAACCATAATGATGATAATGATCTGGCGCATCGATCCGGGTAAGAGATTGTCCGTTCGGCGTCCATAAAGGATGTATATAACCACTACGTTTAAATGCGGTATCTACTCCTGCAGGAGGATAATGAGTTTTGTAATTATACTGAAGTAAATTTTTGTGATTGGCATTGATTATTAATGCCCCGTTATCATCTATAACCTTTACTATGGAAGCAGTTTTAGCCGGCATTCCTTTCATTAATTCAAACACTCGATTTTTTGCAGTGTTATTATCTTGTTTTACAATCCAATATAAAATACGCTGCCCTTTATTCTCAATTTGATAGGCAATCGGTGTCCGCTTATTATTCATAACTTCAACCAAACTAATTTCATTTTCAGGGAGAAGTGTTATTTCATCTAAATTAACACTAAGTGGTATATTAGAAGGTCCTTTATTTAAAGAGACTTTTAACTCAGCAATTTTCTGAGCAAATAAATAAGTAAAAGAAGAAATTGTAATAATAAAAGACAGTAGTATTTTTAGCATAATTCAACGTTATTTAAGGTTTGGAACCTTAAAGGTAAACATTTTGCAATCGATTCCAAAAAAAATAAATATTTATTAGCATTTTTTGCTAATCGTTTGTTATCTCTTTTTTATACCAGATTGCATTACGTCTTTTATAATAAATAAATGCGTTATAAGAGTTAGCTCCTTCTTAAATTATATATCCCTCATCTATCTTCCAATAAATGAGGGATATAGTAATGATATTAATTTTTGGAACTTTAGTTTACTTCAAGTTTCATTATCCGTTGGTTTTTTATTGCAAAATATAATACCATTAGGATACAAAGTGCAGGAACAATATAGGCAATTTGTATATTACTCATATCTGATACTCTTCCCATAATTACAGGAAATACAGCTCCTCCAACAATTGACATAATAAGTAGTGATGATCCTTCTTTCGTTTTTGAGCCTAATCCTCGTACGCTTAAAGCAAAAATAGTAGGAAACATAATAGAAATGAAGAATTGAACTGCCATTAACGCATATACAGAGGCCATACCTATTGTGAATATTGACAATAATAAAAGAAGGATGACAATAATACTATAAATAGCCAGTAAACGGGCTGGTGAAACAAATTTCATTAGGAAAGTTCCAATGAAACGTCCAATCATAAAACCGAGTAAGGCAGCAGACAGGTAATATGCAGCAGATTTTTCATCAACACCACCTACCCGTTCCGAAAAACGAATAAAGAAACTACTGATACATACTTGTGCCCCGATATAGAAAAACTGTGCGGCCACTCCAAGCATCAAGTTCTTTTCTTTGAAAATAGATCCTTCTACTTCCAATGAAGTATCTTCTTTTATTTCAGGAAGAGACGTTCTCCATAAAAAAACAGCAACCAGTAAAACTACTAAGCCAATAATAATAAATGGCAGCTGAACTGATGATGCTTCATGGTTTAAATAGGTATCAAGTTGTACAGCTGACATATTTGCTTCTTCCTGTGCAGATAATGTTTTTCCGGATAATATAAATATCCCTCCCATTAAAGGCGCTACAAATGCGGCAAGTCCGTTAAAGGACTGGGCGAAATTTAATCGTTGAGTACCTCCTGCTGGGTCGCCCAATACTGTAATGTATGGGTTTGCAGCTGTTTCTAAAAAAGTTATACCACTTGCAATCACAAATAAAGCAATTAAAAAGAAAATATAGGATCGAGTAGCTGCAGCAGGATAAAATAAAAATGCCCCTAAAGCAAACAAAAATAATCCAACAAGTATCCCTCCTTTATAACCAAATCGGTTCATAAATTTTCCGGCAGGTATAGCCATTAAAAAATATGCGATATAGGAAGCTGAATCAATTAAAGCCGATTGGGCATCACTTAATTGACAGGCTTTTTTCAAATGAGGAATCAAAATAGGATTCAAGTTCAGGGCAAAACCCCATAAAAAGAACAAAGAGGTTATTAAAATAATCGCAAAACGGGTTTTGCTTGTTGATGCATTTTCATTCATATTATTATAGATATTTCTTTGCGATTAGATTGAGCTTCAAATTAGACAATGGTTTCTACAAATAAAAATATTTTTGTTAACAATATCCTATATTTAATTGTCAATCTTGTAAGCTATATTGGCCAGATTTTTTTATTTCTATTCACTTTTGACATTACTTATATTAAAACAACAAAACATTATTTTTTATTTCCGATTTAATAATTTATAAACTATCTTGCCTTAGTATAATTAATTATTCCTAATAACCTAGAATATTAAGTTGAATGAAATCACAATTACTAAAGGTATTCACACGGCCGGCCCAATCATTTAGTGTTCGCCAAGATTTAGTGCCCAATATTAATAATCGTTGGCATTATCACCCTGAGATTGAATTAATTCATTTTCGAAAAGGAACAGGGACACAATTTATAGGAGACAGTATTAAACGTTTTCAAACGGGGGATGTTATTCTCGTTGGCTCTCAATTGCCTCATTTCTGGCGTTTTGATGATGCTTATTTTGCTCAGGATGTAACCAACCAAACCGATGTAAGGGTAGCACATTTCAACGAGAATTTCTGGGGAGACCACTTTCTTAATCTTCCAGAAAATATAATGATTAAAGCCGTCTTAGAGAAAGCGAAGCGAGGAATTAAAATTAATGGACGTTCTAAAAAAACGGTTTCATTACTGCTGGAAAAAATGCTGCATTCTGAAGGAAGCGAAAGAATCTTGATTTTATTGCAAGTGTTAATAGAAATAGCTAATAATTTCAAACACATAACACCGCTTTCGTCGATTGGCTTCAGACAAGACCTTGAAGATGAAGATAATGATAGAATTAACGATGTATATGATTATACCCTTTCTAATTTTAAGCGCAAAATACCCCTAGAAGAGATTTCGGCTATTGCAGGTGTCAGTCCAAATTCTTTCTGCAGATATTTTAAATCTAGAACCGGAAAAACATACTCTCAATTTCTTATCGAGATAAAAGTAGGCAATGCATGTAAACTCTTAATTGAAAATAAGCTTATGATTAAGCAATTATGTTATGAAAGCGGATTTAATAATTTTACAAGCTTCCATAAATACTTTAAAATAATCACTGGAAAAAGTCCATTGGAATATCAAAAAGACTTTCTAACTAATAATAAAAACTCTTAGAAGAAATACTATCGAATCAATTTATACATCCCCTTAGATAAACAACTAATGAATTCAAGAATTCTTATTATCACATTCATTTTTTGTACTGCTCTTTTATTTTCTTTTAAAGTCTCGGAAATAATAGGCTGGCAATCAGAATATATAAAAGTTAATAAAGATGGTAGCCTCATTTATATTCCAGACGAAAAAGGAAACATTATTCCAGACTTTAGTCGTGTTGGCTACCATCAAGGAAAACAACACTTTCCAAATATGTCCATTGTAAAGACTATAAGTCCTGCTAAGGTTGGTAGCAGTCAACATTTAGTACAAAATGCTATAACGGAAATCTCGAAACGGATACCAGACAAGAACGGATATAGAGGCACCATTTTATTAAAGAAAGGAATATATAATATCCCTGGTACGTTACATATTAACGCCAGTGGAATTATACTAAAAGGAGAAGGCGACAGTGCAAATGGAACGCGTTTAGTTGCCGAAGGAAAAGGGAAAAGAAGTTTGATCTCTCTCTCCGGAAACGGAATAAGAAAAGAGACAGAAGGCACAAGGATAAAAATCGATGAAGATTATGTTCCCGTTGGGGCAATGTCTTTCCGACTTGAATCAACAAAGGGTTTGCAAGCAGGAAGTAATATTATAATATATAGGCCTGGAACCCAAAATTGGATTAGCGATTTAAAAATGGATCAGATCATTGCCAGACAAGGCACTAAACAATGGCAACCTAAAGAATATGACCTTCACTTTGAGAGGAAAATTACTAAAATAGAAGGAAAAAGAATATTTATAGATAATCCCATAGTAATGGCAATGGAGACCAATTATGGGGGCGGTGAAATTTACCAATACACATTTGATGGCCGAATATCCGAAGTTGGAATTGAAAATATTTTTTTTGAATCTGAATATGCCAATGATACAGATGAAGATCATGGATGGATTGCTATACAAATTAACAAAGCTGAAAACTGCTGGGTGAAAAATGTGACTTCACGTTTTTTTGGTTATGCTTGCGTAAGTGTTGAAAAAGACGCAAAATATATTACCGTTAAAGATTCAAAAAGTTTCGAGCCAAAATCAATAATTACAGGCGGTAGGCGATATTCATTTAACAATAATGGTCAGTTAAATCTATTTATGAATTTAGAAACGACCGAAGGCCGACATGATTATGTAACAGGCTCTAAAGTTTTGGGACCCAATGTTTTTTACAATTGTAAAGCAACACGCACTCATGCTGATATCGGCCCACATCATCGCTGGTCCGTAGGAACATTATATGATAATATCACAACAGATGGCGAAATCAATGTTCAAGATAGAGGGAATTGGGGAAGCGGTCATGGCTGGGCGGGAGTAACACAGGTTTTATGGAACTGTAATGTAAAAAGGGCTGCCGTACAAAGTCCATGGGTTTCAGGAAAAAATTATAGTATCGGTTTACAAGGAGAAAAATATGCAGGTCGTCTTAACGATAAGCCTGATGGCGAGTGGGAAGGACAGAACCAAAGCGGGCTTCAACCACAATCACTTTATCAAGCGCAGCTTAAGAAGAGTAACAATAAACCTTGAAACAAATACATATTGAATTAATAAAGAATTAATCGAACTATTGTATAGAAGTAACCTAAATTATTTATTAATTAAAAAATGAACAATTCGGCAAGCTGTTCCTTTAGATTGCTTATTATGACTACTTGCAACATTCAATTTTAATGTATGCTTGCCTTTTGATAAATTATCGTCTAGCATAACATACCATGGCAAATGGAGGCCGCTACTCCATTCCGTAAAAAGATCGATAGATTGATACTCTTTCCCGTCTATTGAATAGTTTATAATTCCAGCATCAGGTCCAGCCAAAACGGCTATACCAACAGCTGTTCCCTCAAATGAAAGTTCAAAGTTAGCATCAGGTATTTCAGCTGTTAAAACGGGTACATTTACAAATCCCGAACGAGCTCTTACGCCATCATTTGGTTTCCAAAAAGGGTTAATTGTAAAACCATTTTTAATAGAAGCTTTATTAACACTTAAATAGGCACCATTTGTATAAGAAAATTTCTGAAGAGGCACAGGAAGATTAACACTTACCGGTTTACTCGCAATTTGGTTTACAAATTCTTTTTGAAGAAGAGCTTTTATTGTTGCAAAATAAATTTCCTGGCCAAATGACGATGGGTGAAGATCTTTAAAATCATCATTCCAAGTAAATTCACCAGCAACTATACGCTTAGTAACTTCCTCTGCCAGATTAATAAACGGTATCTTATAATAGTTGGCGAGATCTTGATGAACATTTACTTCCAGAGGTAATTTTCCAATTTGATAATCATCAACTTTGTCTTCATCCGCAAAAGCCATCATCACCATATTTATAGTTGGATTAGCAATATAGGCATGACGAATAATTCCTTCCAATGCGCGTCGCTGATGTTGTTCGGTTGTACCATTTACTTGGTCGTTTACAGCCGATTCTATAAACATCAAATCAATTGGTCCTTTATCTAAAACATCCGTTTGAAGTCTGAAAGCATGCGGTAAACTGCCTAAAGAAGGAATACCAGCATTAATAAAGGTGAACTCCGTTTCAGGGAACAGATCCATTAGATAGTTGGAAACCTTGTCTCTCCATCCTTTCATATTAGTTATAGAACCTCCCAGAAAAGCAACTGTGGCTTTTCTTTCATGTTGAATAGGATACAAGGTATTATTTAAATTACCAAAAGGATATATAAAATCTTGCGATTTTAACGGAGAAACGACTGGCACACTATTTTTATAAATAAAATCAGCTAATAATTCCGGATTTTCAATGTCAAAATGGTGGCCATTTAGCTCCTGCTTTCCTTTTGTTATTGGAACCACTGTTGCTGTCCCTCCTTTTTGAATATAGTTATTTACTAAAACAAAAGTATTTTCTTCAGGAGGAACTATACTATCATTTAACCCAATAACATGCAGAATTGGAACCTTAAAGGCAGCAAGTGCATCTAGATTATCTTTAGGTTGATCTCTATATTGTAAAACTTCTTCTTCATTTTGAAATCCGTAAACATCGAATAAGCTTTTCCAGTCGTTCTCAGATCCTTTTCCTTTACCCTTTCCTCCTGGCCAGCTTTTAAAATCGCATACAGGAGCCTCAGCATATATGCAATTAACTTTAGATGGATTTCTTTTAGCCCAATTATAAACATATAATCCTCCACGACTTACACCTTCTAAAGCCACTTTAGAAGCAAAACTTTTTTCGTTAACGAGATAACTATAAAATTTATCCCATATCATCATTGCTGAGGAATGACCATATAAGTTATTGGTATTTATATATGCAATGTGAAAACCTCTTTCCAATAAAATACTATCCATAGTTGTATGCCATGTTGGAAAATGGGCTCGCCAAACCCAAGGATTGCCTGATATTGGACTCTTTGGTTCTACATACCATGCTTGAATTCCGTCGATCTTGAATTCATTTTTTTGAAAATGATGCCATTCTGTTGTTTTTTCTTCTGTTATTTTCTGTGCAGAAACAGAGAAACAATAGAAATATAAAATAGCTACGAATAACAATCTAATCAAGTTCACCTGTTTTCATTTGATTTTTAGAATCAATAGCTCTTGCTTCTACAAGCCCTTCTACTTCTACCTTAATTACGGAAGCGATAGCATCAGGCCCTTTCTTTGGAACCTCAATCACCAACCCTTCGGCGCTTGTTTTGGTCTTCACCCTGTCTCCATTAGCCAAAATTTTGGCTGTTAGAACCTTATTTTTAACACTTGGGATAACCAACTTGCCGTCTTGTGGCCAATCAAAAACGGAGAAATAAAGAACTGTCTTATCCTTTTCAGGTTTTATGGTACAACGTCCCCACGATAAGGGTGCAAAAGGACTGGCTTTTGTTGCATAAATCGCTTCACTATTTACATTCATCCAATCGCCGATTGCTTTCAGCCTGTCAATACTTTCTTGAGGAAACGTTCCGTCAGGTTTTGGACCTATATTAAGTAAATAGTTACCTCCTTTTGAAGCGATGTCGACAAGATTTTGAATAAGTGTCTTGGCAGATTTCCAGTTGTGATCTGATTTTCTAAAACCCCAAGTGCCATTCATAGTCATGCAGGTTTCCCAATCTCTTCCATCAAGTTCATTTTGATCGGGAACTTTTTGTTCAGGGGTTCCTGTATCGCCAGGAAAATTCGGACGTTTTAAACGGTCATTTGTAATAATACCAGGCTGCAATTTTAATAAAGATTGCAATTTAAAAGCAGCCTCATCCGTCATATTGGTTGGAGTATCCCACCACAGTACAGCTATATCACCATAATTGCTCAGTAATTCTTTTACCTGCGGTACAGATACACGATCAATATAATCATCAAAAGAAGCAGTTTCTTGTGCAGGATCCCAATGCCCCCTATGCTCTTTCGTATAAGCATCAATTTTTGTACTATCAGGATTAGGCCATCCTTCTTTCATTTCCTTTCTTGCTGCGGAGCCGCCGGGGTTGACCCAGTCTTGTGCCTGTGAATAATAGAACCCTAGTTTTATGCCATATTTCTTGCAAGCTTCTGCCAAAGGTTTTATAAGATCCTTGCCGTAAGGGGAAGCATCCACTATATCCCAAGTGCTCGCTTTTGAGTCAAACAAAGCAAAACCGTCATGATGTTTGGCAGTAATCACAATGTATTTCATTCCTGCATCTTTCGCCATTTTCACCCAAGCATCGGCATCATATTTTGAAGGATTAAATTGCTTGGCAACCGCCTGATATTCAGCTACAGGAATTTTCATTCTATTCATTATCCACTCAGCACCACCCCTGGCCTGTTGATGCCCTCTATATTCCCCTCCCAATTGAGCATATATGCCAAAATGGATAAACATACCGAATCGAGCTTCATGCCACCACTCCATTCGTTTAGCTTTTTCTTCTTTAGTTTCCTTAGTCTGAGCAGTGGCACAATTTACCACGATAAACCATAAGGACAATACTATTGCTAATCTTTTCATATTTATTTACTTTATAACCTGGTCTTCTATTATCCGAATTGCAAGTAAGTAATTTATCCTTAGAAATAGATATAACAAGTTGTCCAATTATTCAACTATTTTGGCTTAAACTTTTTAATCTACAATGGTAAATTTTTCTTTTAAACGAATATCCGTTGACGAACTTCCCATTAGAATTTCAAAATCTCCTGGTTCTACAGTCCAATTCATATTTCTGTCTAACAAAGCAAGAGCATCTGGCTCAAGAGTAAAACTAACCGTCTTTTTTTCTCCAGGCTGTAAGCTTATGCGTTCAAAGCCCCTTAATTGACTATCATAAGTAGTTACACTACTTAATAAATCTTTAAGGTATAATTGAACCACTTCATCACCTTTGACTTTACCGGTATTAGCTACATCTACAGACACTTCAATTTTACCCTTCGACTGCTGTTCAAGGGGATTAACTTTAAGATTACTGTATTCAAAACTTGTGTAACTTAACCCAAAGCCAAAAGGGTAAAGAGGCCCATTAACCCGCGTTTTCCCATAACCATTTGGGCCAGAAGATGGCTGTGAGGCATGTGATGCAGGTTTGAATGGAAAATTAAGCTCTATTTGTCCCACTGTTTTGGGAAAAGTCATCGTAAGTTTGCCGCCGGGATTGTAATCTCCAAATAATGCTTCCGCAATCACTATGCCTCCTTGTGGGCTAGGAAACCACGCCTCCAAAATACCTGGCAAGAAACGGTCTGCCCAATTTATAGTAAGCGGTTGGCCATTTATTAAAACAAGAATAACAGGCTTTCCGGTTGCATGTAAAGCCTCCAATAAATGCTGTTGCCTACTTGGCAATTCAAGACTTGTACGTGAAAGTGCCTCACCAACCCGCTTTTCATCCTCTCCCATTACAGCAATAATAACATCAACATCTTTTGCTTTCATTACAGCCTCCTGAATGGAAGTTTCTTCTTGTTGAGTTAAAGGCGTAGGTATAATTTCACTCCCTGGCCAAGTTGCATCAACAATATCACAACCCTTTGCAAATTCAATAACTGTATTCTTTCCAACCAAACCCTTTATCCCATCAAGAACGGAAGTACTTGGATTATTTGATGGTCCATACCGACTGGTAGTAAAACTTGTTTCAGCTGCCAAAGGACCGGTAATTAATATCTTTTTAGTTTTGGACCTATCTAAAGGAAGGATATTATTTTCATTTTTTAAAAGTACAAGCGATTCCCTGTTTATTTGCAAGGATAATGCTTCATCTTTATCTGTATGCACAATTTCATCAGCAGCTTCTGGATTTTCCACATAAGGACTATCAAATAATCCCAATTGAAATTTAACGCGTAAAACTTCACGTACACGCTCATTTACAATTTTTTCAGACAATTTTCCCTCGGCTACCAGTTCACGCACAAAAGTTATATATTTTTCAGGACTTGAAAAGTTTGTCCATACGTTTAACCCAGCTTCTATAGCTTGACGAGCTGCATCTTTGAAATCTTTAGCCACATGATGTTTAGATGCAATAAACTCAACAGCCTGACTATCCGACACTACATATCCATTAAATCCAAATTGTTGTCTTAATAATTCAGTAAGAAAATAATAGCTACCAGTAATAGGAACGCCATCCCAATCATTATAACTACTCATTATACCCATAGGATGAGCTTCCTGAATTACTCTACGAAAGGGATATAAATATAATTGGTGCATTTCTCTTGGAGCTACATGTGGATCTGTGCGGGCATTGCCATCACGCCCACCTTTTGGGACGCTATAAACAGCATAATGTTTAAGTGTGGCGGCAACTCCTTCACTCTGAATACCAAGAACCATTTGTTTTCCAAGTTCTGCTATTAAAAATGGATCTTCTCCATAACATTCCACTACTCTTCCCCAACGCGGATCACGAGCAGGATCTAAAATTGGTGCATATATATTCGTGTATCCTAAGGCCTTTGCTTCCCGACCTACCGTTTGTCCAGCTGAATTAATTAAGTTTTTATTCCACGTACTTCCAAGAGATATTGGTGAAGGTAAGGGGGTAGCTTTCTCATGGCATAGGCCATGAATACCTTCATTCGAAAAATCGACTGGAATACCTAACCTTGTTTCCTCAACAAACCACTTTTGAACGGTATTTATCGCTTCTGCGTGTTTACTAAAAGGATATGAATATTGAGTTTTTTTAAGACCATTCAAATGTTCATCAATGTTGGAAATACCGTCTTTCCAAATCTCATCCTTCCATTCAGCAGTAGGCAATTCATCTTTTAGAACACGTTGAAATCCATATAATGTAGCCATTTGTGCACTGCGCTCTTCAATGGTCATTTGTGAAAGCAGGTCAGAAACACGTTTTTCAATAGGTTCTAATGGGTTTTCAAAAACATCCATTTTGCCATTCTTATTGAAATCAATCCAACCTTTGTGGTAAATAGTATTGGTTTTTACTTGTGCTATTGCATTCTCGGAGCAAATCCAAGTAACTGAAAAAACACATATTATTTTTAATATAGATTTGAAATGATTGAATTTCATTTTCAGATTTTAACAATTATTCTGGCGGCATAAGCATTATAACTAATTATTCAGAATGTATAATTAATTATAATGCTTAATTTCCTTTGAAAGGATGAATGTTATTTTAAAAACTTCTGGAAGTCTTCTACCGTTTCGCATCCCAACTGTTCCATAACTTGGTTTAGTTGAGCTTTTAGCATAGCAACGGTATGATCGCCGCCCTTTTTTCCAAGAGCTCCAACCCCATACATAAAAGGCCTGCCCATAAAAGTAAAGGTAGCACCACAGGCTAATGCCCTTCCAATATCTGGACCTGACCTCAAGCCGCTGTCAATCATCACCTTTATCTTATCGCCGTATTTATCGGCTAAATTCTTAAGTGGTTTAATCGTAGATTCACCGGCATCAATCTGACGTCCACCATGATTGGATACAATCATTCCATCTGCACCTAAAGCAATTGCCTTTTCAGTATCCTCCTCACTTACGATGCCTTTTATAACCAGCTTTCCTTTCCACAGGTCCCGAATAGCAGCAATCTTATCTGAATCCACTCTACCTGTAAACGTAGCATTCATAAATTTACCAAGCTGGCTCATGTTTAAACCTTTAGACATGTAGGGCTTTAAGGTCGCAAATTCAGGTATTCCAACCCGAAGCGTTTCAATTCCCCAAGTGGGACATAGTGCGGCCTGAAAAAAGTTATTAATATCCATCCTGGGAGGCATCGACAAACCACTCTTGATTTCTCTGTAACGAAGGCCAAATGAAGGAACATCTACCAGTACCACCAATACCGGACATTGTACAGCTTCCAACCTTTTTAAAATATCATCTCTTAACCGGTTCTCAGTAGGATGGTACAATTGAAACCAAGCCTGACCTTCCGATACCTCGGCTATACGCTCTATGCTACTTGTTGATACGGTACTCAATATATACGGAATATTGTGTTTCAGTGCCGCTTTTGCCAAAATCTCTGGGGCATTTGGCCACATTAGTCCCTGTAAACCAATAGGGGATATTCCAATGGGTGCACTATAGCGATGACCGAACAGATCAACACTCATGTCAACTCCAGTATGTTTTTTCAAATATTGGGGGACTAGCTGTATCTGACGGAAATCAGTTTCATTGCGCAATAGATTCATTTCATCATTACAGCCACCTTCAAGGTAGTCAAATGCAAATTTAGGTATCCGTTTTTTAGCCTTCTTTTTTAAATCTGAGACCGATGGGTATCGTGAATCGTATTTTAAAATATTTTCACTTTCTTTCATTTTTTATAAATATATAAACAAATATAATAAAGCATTATGCTAAAATAAACTAAACATACTACTTTATTATACTTCTATTTGCTTGAACATATATTATTTCTTTAGCAAATTTTCCTTTCGGAGCAAGGCTTCCAGATAATAGTAATCTGCATAGTTTAAAGGAACATCTACTTCTGTATTAGATGGTTTAGAGCCAGTACTATGCATTAAAATAAATCCTTTATTCTGCCCTATCGGAGAGCGGTACTTGTCTGTTAAACTTGCAAGAATCTTATCAGCAGTTGCTTTATAATACTTACTCTTTTCGCTGTAGGTACTTAGTTCATACAAGCTTGAAGCAATAATTGCAGCTGCAGAAGCATCACGTGGCTCATCTGGGATATTAGGTGCATCAAAATCCCAATAAGGAACCAGGTCTTTAGGCATATGGGGATGGTTAAACAAATAACTTGCAATATGCTCAGCTTGGTCTAAGTAAATCTCATCCTTGGTTTCACGGTAACACATTACATAACCATAAAGTGCCCATGCTTGACCACGAGCCCATGCAGACTCATCACTATATCCTTGGTGCGTAGTTTTCTTAAGAATTTCACCGGTTTCAGGATCATAATCAACCACATGATAAGTACTATAATCTGGACGAAAATGATTTTTTATGGTTGCGTCAGCATGAGAAACAGCAATTTTATAATATGAAGAATCTCCTGTTAATTTGGTAGCCTCAAATAGCAGTTCTAGGTTCATCATATTATCTATAATCACTGGATTTCGCCATTTATCCCTATTATGATCCCAGGAAAGAATAACACCGGTTTTAGGGTTAAATCGAGTAGATAGTGTTTTCGCTGATTGTATAATTACTTCTTTATAAGCCGGATCTTTGGTTAAACGATATCCATTTCCAAAACTATCATAAACTTTAAAACCCATATCATGAGTTCTTCCATTCATTTTTTCTTGTTCAATTTTAGCAGTGAATTCACGGGCTTCTTTTAACCATTTTTCATCTTTACTGAACTCATATAAATACCACAATGTACCTGGAAAAAATCCACTTGTCCAATCACCTGACGCTACTAATTCCAAATCGCCTGAAGAAGAAAGTGTCCTTGGTGAAACAAGATTCGGTTTAGTGGCATTCTTTTGTGCAATACTTACTTCTTTAAGCATAACCTCAGTCTGCTCCTCAGCCTGAGAAAATACATTTTCAATGTTCACCTTTTGCACAGAGCAACTCATCTGGATAAAACTTAAAAAAACAGCAGCGCTGAGATACTTACATTTCATAGCAATTTATTTTATGATTAATTTTTCTTGTAATTTATTGATTCTATTTAATTATTATCTAAAGGTATTAATTGAACTTCAAGCAATTTCATTAATTCTGCTTTTTGTATATCAATAGCTTTAATTGTGATATCATGAATACCGGCGTTTAAAGTTAGCACCCCTAACTGTTCACTGATTACATTTCCATTTTTAGTAGACTTTACTTGCTCCTGCTTCGTGAAATTATCAGAATTCACTTGATATATCCCTCCTGCATTTAAAGAAGATGTATATTTTATTATCACATTAAATTTAGCCGATGTTGCTGTTCTAAAATGCCATTTGACCGCTTGATCTTTTGATTTCCAATTTTCAACGAAATATTTTGCAGGTTTACCATCCCCAAAGTTAAAACCTTTACCAATAAGTTCAGCATCAAAAGCAAGTAGTTGCGTGGTTATATCTTTTGAAACAATATAGCGCACCGGATCTGTTTCAATGTTACCTTTCATTTCCAAGACAATTACTGTGTTAACCGAATCAGGCTCCTTGTTAGGCACAGTGATTGCCAAATCTTTAGAATTTATAGTTTTTGCAGAAAGTGGTGTTTTTGTATCATCGGCAAGCAAATAAGCTTTCGAAATATTACTTTTTAATCCGCCAACTTCCAGTTTGCCGTCTTTAGGCCATTGAAATACATGCAAGTAAATTAAATTATCTTTTTTTGTACTAACTCCCCAGCTTTGAAATGGTAAAGGTGAAGGTGTAGATCCATAAATACTGGATGAATTTTTATGCATCCACTGCCCAATGCCTTCCAATATATTTACATCTTTAGGATCAAATTCCCCGTCTCCCATTGGACCAATATTCATCAATAAATTACCACCTTTTGCACTTGCTTTAGCTAATAATCGAATAAAGAAACTAACGGATTTATGGCTATTGTCATATTTTGAATAACCATAAGATTCGTTAGTTGTAGGTATGGCTTCCCAATCGCCTTCTGTATAAGGCATTTCAGCCGGCCGATCGCTCGTATTTTTATAATCGCCAACGCTTATGCTGGCAGATCTTGCTAAACGGCCGTTAACAACAACATCCGGATCAGTTTCACGGATAGCTTTTAATATACGGATATTCTCAGATAAAGGCAGTTTATGAGGGGTATCAAACCATAAAATGTCAGGATGATATTTAAGAATCAGTTCTTTGATCTGAGGAATTGCTTTTTCATCAACGTATTTAACTGCTTTTGGCAACCACTCTGGGTGCGCATCAAACCAGTTTTTACCTCCTAAAAGGTCATCCCCACCAGGATTTTTATATTCCCAGTCATTTCCTGGAGCATCTGGGTGTTCCCAGTCGAAAGCATGGGAATAATAGAAACCAAATTTGATATCATATTTTTTGCAAGCTGCTGCCAGATCAGCCATCGGATCATGTTTCCATGGGGTTTGCTGCATGATATTAAAGTCCGATACTTTTGAATCATACATAGCGAAACCATCATGATGTTTTGCGGTGATGATTAGGTATTTCATACCGGCCATCTTCGCATCTTTAACCCACTCATCTGCATTAAACTTATCCGGATTAAATGTGTGGGCAAGTTCAAGGTATTCAGCTCGACTTATTTTTTCCTTACGCATTAAATGTTCAGCGTACCCTCCTACTTCTTTTCCTTTCCATTCACCTCCAGGCAGTGAATATATTCCCCAATGGATAAACATACCAAACTTAGCATCTCGCCACCATTGCATACGCTGTTCATGATTTTCCATGGACTCATTCCACCAACCATTTATAGCTTCATCAATTGTTTTCTGATCGCGTGCTTTAGCCTGATTAAACAATTCTTTGTCTTCGTCCCCTGCATCCTGCGCAAATAAAGGAAACCTCGTTGACAATAAAGTGGCAAACAAGATATACTTAAAAAATTTATTGAGCTTATTATACATTTATGATTATTATATTCAAATTAACGGATTGTTCATCCAGATACTAACCGTTTTACTATTCTAAACTTATAGAAAGCCTTATATAAATAGACATTCAATTAAAACCAGATAACCGGATATTTAACAGGCAAATTCCTAATTACTTCTTCTACTTGTGGAGAATGATCTAATTTTTGCCAAGTATTAAACCAAAGAGATTCACTATATGCATTGGCGGCAAATACAAGAGCAGGTTGTGCAACAGGCCAGTTATCCCAATACATCACATCTTGCGGAAATGGCCACTTTGTTTTATCCGCGATATAAGGATATAGGAACTCTATCCCTTTTTTTATCGATCTTCCGTCAGCGGTATGATAGTTCCATAAATTATCGTCAGGGGTAGACAGAATCTGACAGAGCATAGTCATGGCATCCAAGTTGAACAAAGAATATCCATAAGGTTTAGTACGCTTTAGTTCTCTGGGAAAACTACCATCAACCGCCATTTGCTCTGGAAGCAATACGGTTTTATAGCGATCACTGCAAAAATCCATAAGTTTTTTATTGTCGGTAAGTTTAGCAAATGATGCCACTTGCATAGCCCAACAGGTACCATGATTATTTTCCGCATTCATCTCATCAATTCCATATTGATGAGTAGTTAACCACATAAGATATTCAGAAAACCAATTCTTTATTCCTGCTAAAGAGGACGGATTGAAAGAAGATGCTGCTTGCATTACTAAAACTCCTTGCGCTACTTCCATTAAATGAACAGTATCGATAATCCCAATACCACGCCCGGTATGTCGTCCCATAATTGCCTGTGAGTAAAGAAGGTTAGGGTTCATCAAAGTCTCTTTATCGATAAACCATGCATTGAGATGTACTAAGGCTTGGCTTACATATTTCTCATCACCCGTAATTTTATAAGCAGAAGCAAGGGCTCCTATTATTCGGCTAAAACGGATCATAGCCAAACGATGTGCCACAAAATTTTCAGGATTAGTCATACCATCCTTCTGAATATAGGGACCATCCGGATTTTCCGGATCTGGCCACCAGTAATCGCCTTCCGAAAAGAAGTCATGTTTATTACCAGCACTTCTTGGTGAACGTTGCGCTGTAACCGTTATTGGCTGTTGCTGCATTGCCCATTCCGCATCGAGAAGAATTTGTTTATGGAGTGTTTGTTCTGCAGCTGTTTTAAAGGGTGCTTTCTGATCGGCAGGTTTTCGGCTAGTGCAGTTAGTGAGCAAAAACAATAAGCATAGGGCCAAGGTTACACGTTTTATTTCCTTCATCATATTGATTTTAATTTGGTCTTTGTTCTAATGAATATTTTATTTTGTCATAAACGTATAGATAACCTTACCAACAGTATTCGGTTTTCCTTTTGCGGGTGCTGAAATTGTGCCCTTAAGCTTCCCGTTTTTCTGCTTTTCAATTTTTATTTCACGAAAAGAATATTGGCCTTTTTCATAATTAAAAGTTTCACCATCATCATCATAAAGATTATAAGTTCCAGGTTTTTCTCCATAATGCTTTACTTCAATATTAACTTTTTCACCAAGTTTTGGAGCATGTAACATTGGGGGCATCATTGGGATGATACCTCCGTCTTTTACATAAACAGGTATTTTTTCTAAGCCTGGAGTAACTGTAATAACTTCGCCATCACCAACAAATTCACCCGTATAGAAATCAAACCATTTTCCTTTTGGTAATATGATCTTACGAGATGTTTGCCCGGTAAACATTGGCGCTACCAATAAATTCTCACCTGCCATATATTGATCTTTAACTTCCTTACTTACAGCTTCCACATAAGGGTTATCTTCCAGATTAGTAGACTGTACTTCTTTTGTAACTCCTACATTAAATCCGGGCTCTAAGTTCATGGCTCGGAAAGGAGGAATACCTTCAAAATGATATTTGGCAAACTCACTATACCAATAAGGCATCATTTGCATCCGCAATAATGCATACTCTTTAACTTGTTTTTCAACTTCAGGATATGACCAGGGTTTTGTACCACTAGACCATGCATTAATCATAGCCATTGGAGAGAACACATTCGATTGAAAACGACGCAACCATTCTTCACCTGTTTTTGAAGCACGAACTTCCGGAGTCCATAACACTCCTGCAAAACCACTATTAATTAGCGCAGTAATAAAATCTTCATGATTATAGTAATCATTATAGATCACATAAGGAAAAGAAACTCCTCCTGCATTTGAAGCACGTACCAAGCCAAAGGTACGTTGATTACGTTTATGGAACATTTCTGCACTATAGCGTTGTACAAGCAGTCCATAGGTTTGACGCATCTGTTCAGCACTATGTCCGGATGGGAAAGTTGCTGTATTGGGCCATAAGTAAAAATCGTATCCATCTACCTCGTCAATTTTATAACCACTTACACCAATATCAACCTGATCTTTTTCTAATTGGTTAAAAAAGATATTCCTTGCATTGGGTATTGTAAGATCAGGCACTGCGCCCGTCCAAACTGTATGTGAACCCGTTAAAGGTAAAATGTCTTGGTAAAAAGATGCACTTTTGGACACATAAGGGTTAATCCAAAGATTTAAACGAATATTTTTATCCAACATTTCTTTAACAAATTGCTGTGGATCCGGATACCTGTTCCTATCCCATTCAAAAGTACCAGGATAAGCTTTGCTTTGCCAACCTGGTTCTAGTCCGATAAAATCTAACGGATAGCCTTTTTCTGCAAAATCATTAGCCTCTTGTTTTACTTCATCACTCGTATACAACGATTTAACACGTTGCGTAAACCCTAAACCCCAACGGGGAGGCAAAACCCCTCCGCCATTGAAGAGATTAAAACGTTGTACTGCATTCAACGCAGTAGGACCAGCAAACACATACACTTCTACGCCTTCTGCTGGTACAAGTATTTCAACTGCATCAGAATATGGACGTGAACTCCAGCTTTTGTCTGAATTACGATCTTTTTCTATAGGAGGATTCTTACTATCTCTTAATACAGCAGTACCGGCATATACATCAAGGTAACGAGCTGAATTTATAAACACACCGTAACCATTGGATGAGACATAAAAAGGTGTAGGTGCATGAGTACGACCATTATCCTTACCTCCATAATGATCAACATGCAATTGTAGGATTTTTCCACGTTGATATACAGTTTGAAAGTTCAAACCAAATCCATATAGCTGCTCTTCCTTTTGTAAAGGAAAACGTAAATAGGTTTTGCCATCTTTTAATATTGCAGTAATATCAGACTGAATAAGAGGAAAAGATGCCTTTTCAATTCTTGAAAGTGCTTCTTTATTTGGAACTACACCTGAAGCCTTGAGCAAATCATAGGCTTCAGGTTTCCCAACTACTCCTTTCCATACGCCAGGTTCCACTTCGCTCCAGCTAAAATTCTGAGCAAAAGTAATGGCAACCTGGCCAAAAATCAACAAGTAAATAAATAGGGATTTCAAGTATCTCATCATGTTTAAAATAATTATAATGGTATAATCGTATACGTTTTACCTTTTTGTGTTTCAAAATCAATCACATAGCTTTTTCTCATTTCAAGGTCTAAAAGCTTGGCATTCTCACTTTTTATAAATTCAAGTTTTTCTGGTTGTATTGTTAAAGGATTTTGGTTTTTTCCACTAGCAGACCTTGACTCAGTTTCAACAACTTTTACGGGAATAGAAGTATTTAATCTGCAATTGCCTCCCAAAACAGAATAAACTTTCGCTTTGGTTAACTGACCTTTATCCCAATTGATATCTACTTGAAAATTGCCTCTTGCTTTAATTCCCGTAATAGAACCAGTTGTCCAATCAGTTGGTAAAGCAGGTAGCAAACTAATCTCTCCTGCATGACTTTGCATTAACATCTCTGTAATGCCAGCAGTTGCACCAAAATTTCCGTCAATCTGAAAAGGGGGATGAGCGTCTAATAAATTAGGATAGGTTCCACCTCCGCTCATTTGATCTACGGTGAGCTGGCCACGAGCATTTAGATCGGGAGTTCCTCTCCCTTCCTGCATCTCTTTAATAGTTCCTGCCGGATCAATCAAAGTTAAACCAGCCTTTAATATTTTCAGAGCATGGTTGCCATCGTGTAATCTGGCCCACCAATTAATCTTCCAAGCCATAGACCAACCCGTACTTACATCGCCACGATGAATTAAAGATTGCTTAGCTGCAGCAGCTAAATCCGGATTATTCTGGATGGTTATCTGATTACCAGGAAACAAACCGTATAAGTGTGATAAATGTCTATGAGTATCTTTAGGATCATCCCAATCTTTAAACCATTCTTGTAATTGCCCATATTTTCCAATATGGTATGGATATAATTTGGCTTTTGCTTTTTCTAACTGGATACGAAAATCCTGATCAATTCCTAATGCATTAGCAGCCTCTATACAATCTGTAAACAATTCCCTTATGATGCTCATATCCATAGTACTCGCCATGCTCACTTCATAACTTTTGCCATTGATTTTAAATATATTTTCGGGAGAAGTAGATGGATTAGTAACTAAGTACCCATTCTCATCTTCTACCAGCCAGTTTAACATAAATTCAGCTGCGCCTTTCATCAAAGGATATCCTTTTTCCCTTAAAAACTGCTTATTACCGGTATACAAATAGTGTTCAAACAAATGGGTGCTTAACCATGCTCCGCCCATAGGCCAGGCAGACCAACGAGGAGCTCCTTTTGAATCCCAGTCATAACCTCCTGTCGGTGATGTTTTTGCCCATATATCTGTATTATGATGCAACACCCAACCTTGTTGAATACCATAATTAACTTTGGCTGTTTTTGCTCCATTGATTGACAAACGTTCAATAAAATCAAACAATGGTTGATGAAGTTCGGAAAGATTGGTATTCTCGGCTGGCCAATAATTCATTTCTGTATTGATATTTACAGTATAATTGCTTCCCCAGGGAGGTTGTACATGATCATTCCAGATGCCTTGCAAATTCGTTGCTTGCGAGCCTGGACGGGAACTGGAAATCATTAAATAGCGCCCAAATTGATAGTAAAGCACTTGCAATTCCTGATCATTACCGCTTTCACCCTGGCGGGATAACCTAACATTTGTTGGTAGTTTAGCTAATTCGGGGTTCATTCCCAAATTAAAGGCCACCCTTGTAAAGATTTTCGAATAATCGACAATATGAGCTGTTTTAATTGCATTAAATGATTTAGGAAACGCTTTAGCCATATCACCTTTTGCTTCTATTGCCGGGTCCTTGCCCTCCAACCCTGGTGATTTATCAAAACCATTAAAACTTGTTCCATCAGTTAAATAAATTGTTACTGCATTAGCATTGGTTACATTAATTTTATCACCAACAGCTTTAGTAGTTCCACCTTCAGTTTTCACCTGCACATGCACTTCAAAGGTCATGCCCTCACCGTTAGGGTTTTCATCATAAACAACTTGCTGAGGTTCACTATCCCGATGCGCAACAAATTTAGGGGCCTTTCCTTTTAGTACCAGATAGTTTTGCTGCAATGCAGACACTGAATATTTTAACTTACTTGATATCCCTGCAGTAAAGCTCACTGCATTCTTTTTATCAGAAGTAATTCTGATAGCCATCACTTGGTCGGGATAGCTAATTATTGTTTCACGTTTATAGTTTACATCACCTACTTTATAAGTAACCATATGTACTGCAGTGTTCAAATCTAACTCTCTATGGTACGTGGTAGTTGTGGAATCTTTTAATTTAAAATCCAAGAACAAATCAGCCATCGTTAAAAATCGTGCAGAATACGGACCTTGCAAATTATTTTTCCAGTAAGTAGCTGCCTGGGCATAATCACCATTAGAAATAGCCTGACGAACTTTTGGTAAATATTCTGGACCTTTTGGATTATTGCCCGCATTGGGATAACCAGACCACAGCGTATTATTATTTAACTGAATTCTCTCCCGGCTTACATTACCAAACACCATGGCTCCTGTTTTACCATTTCCTAATGGCAAAGCTTCTTCCCAAACTTTAGCTGGCCGATCATACCATAACTTAAGCTTAGAATCGTTCTGATTCTGAGCCGAAACCCCAAATGCTCCTAACATACATAAGGTAAACAACAAATTAAAGCGATTCATATTATTAAAATGTAAAAACATATTCTTTACCGGCAGTTGTCTTAAAATCATAATCTTTAGATGACTTAATGGATATGGGATTTAACTTGGCAAGAGAAGAAATTATAGGGATTTTAATCTCAGGCATCTCATAAAATGGATTAGAATTTTGTCCTTTAGCTTGGATAAGCTTTGCATTATTAAGTAGCATATCATCATTAATTCGCAAACGGCAATTTCCTCCGAGATTGGATTTTATTTTAATCTGCGTGATTCTTTTATTTTTCCAAGCAATAGCTATTTCGTATCCTCCGCGGGCAACCAACCCAGAAACTTCTCCTGACGAAGCCCAGTTATCAGGTAGAGCAGGCAGAATATAAATTGCACCATCATGAGACTGTATCAGCATTTCCGCGATTCCAGCAGTGCAACCAAAATTACCGTCAATTTGAAAAGGTGGATGAGCATCAAACATATTCGGATAGGTTCCTCCTCCTTTAGTATCAACACCCTCAATACGGCCACCAACAAGTTTTAATTGATCGGTAATCAGCTTATACGCATGATTTCCGTCTAAAAAACGAGCCCATAGGTTAACTTTCCATCCCATTGACCATCCAGTAGCCGGATCTCCACGATAAATTAAAGAAGTTCTTGCAGCATCAAACAATTCGGGTGTACGCGTAGGGGATATTTGATTGCTTGGATATAAACCATAAAGATGGGATACATGACGATGCTTATCATCCGGACGATCCCAATCATACATCCATTCTTGTAACTGGCTGTGTTTGCCAATTTGCATAGGTGCCAAGCGTGCAATAGTAGTTTGTAAAGTTTGTTGAAGATCAGCATCTACACCTAATATTTCAGCTGCCTTCCTTGTTTTAGTAAACAAATCGAATAAAAGCTGATTATCCATAGTTGTACCTGCTGCAATAGAAACCCGTTTACCAGCTATATAGGTATTTTCAGGAGAATTTGATGGCGACACTACCAACCATTTATGCGTTGGCTCTTCTTGCAGTACGTCGAGGTAAAATTCACTGGCACCTTTTAATACCGGGTAATATTCCTGAAGAAAATTTTTGTCACCTGTAAATAGGTAATGATCCCATAAATGCTGACTTAACCAATTGCCTCCCATTGGCCATAATCCTGCATACGGACTATCAACCGGACCAGTGATTCTCCATAAATCGGTATTATGATGCGTTACCCAGCCTTTAGCACCGTACATTACCTTGGCAGTTTCCCGTCCAGTTACCGATAAATCCTTCAACATCTTAAATAATGGATCATGTAGCTCTGATAAATTTGTTACTTCGGCAGGCCAATAATTCATTTCAGTGTTAATGTTGATCGTATACTTACTATCCCATGGCGCTAGCATTTTATCATTCCAAATACCTTGTAGTGTTGGAGGTTGGTTTCCAGGTTGCGAACTCGATATTAATAAATATCGACCAAATTGGAAATATAAAGCAGCCAAATGAGGGTCATTTGCTGTTGCAAACTCAGCAATTCGCTGATCCGTAGGTTTATTTACTGCATCCGTTACACCAATATTAAATTTTACACGGTTAAAGAAACGTTGATATAAACCGATATGTTCTTTTAGAGCAGTGGCATATTTCTTTTTAATAGCTTTATCTAGAAAAGATGCGGCCTTTACTGCTGCATCACCCGATATGTCTTTATAATCTTTAAAGTTTGTGGCAATGGAAATATAAATTGTTGCTGAATTAGCATTCTTTACAACCCAACTGTTATTTTCGACAGAAACTTTACCACCCTCTGCGATAGTTTTTACCTGCGATTCGAATTTAATCTTGCCGGTTTCCCCTTCATGATCAGAAGTAATACCTGATAAGATAAGTTTACCATTTTCAGTTTTTTGTTCAGCTTGCTGCGGACTTGACATGGAAGCTATAAATGAAATATTTCCAGGTTTATCTGCTGTTAAACGCACAATCATAACCTGGTCAACAAAGGAGGAAAATATTTCACGTTTATATTTTACGCCATCCATTTCATAAGAAACAGTAGCAACTGCTTTTTCAATATTTAAATCCCGATAGTAATTTTTGGCTTTCTCATGCCCATTAAATTTAATAAACAGATCTCCTACCGGCTGATAAATCATTCCGCTATTTTTTTTGGGAAGCATTTCCACATCAGCAATCGCTTGAGCCTCTTCAAACTTGCCTTCAAAAATTAATTTTCTCAATTTAGGGATAGCAGTCCCAGATTCTGGGGTAATATTACTGTTAGGTCCTCCAGACCAAACCGTTTCCTCATTTAATTGCAGTTGTTCTTTACTTGGATCTCCAAAAACCATAGCTCCTAAACGACCATTGCCAATAGCAAGCGCTTCATTCCAATTAGCTGCTGGAGTATTGTACCATAATTTCAGTGTCCCGTCAAGCTTTTTAGTCTGTGTAAAGCCCAAGTTAATGCTGAAAGCAAGTAAGATTGATAAAGATATCTGCCTGATCATATTATTTATTAAAGAGTTAATATACTGGTAGGTAAGCCATCTGATTTAACTGCAGCAGTATTTTTCCCACCATTGGTTTGAATACGAATAATAGCACGGCCATTATACACCTGAACCTTTCTTGATCCACTGGAAGTTCCTTGATCATCGATTAAATTTCCATCGCCGGCTAAGGAAAAATGAACCCAGTTAACTGCGTCCAGGCACAATACATTGTTATTATCTAACAGCTTAACCTGAACAGTTGCTACACCATTTTCTTCGCTAATTTTTTCAAAATGCATTTTTACAGGTTTAGCCCATTTCTCAGTTTGATATTCCTGAGTAATTTCATCTGTAACGGTAACCTTTCCTTTTTTTGCTATTACTCGGATATTATTTTCTCCCGTAACGAATGGAACATTCCATCGTAAACCTGCAGCAGGAAAGTCCTGACTATTACGTTTTTTAACTCCATAACTCTTACCATTCAAAAACAGTTCAGCTTCATCACAGTTAGAAAAAACTTTTACCATCTTCAATTCACCTTCATCTCCCCAGCGCACTGGCCATGAATGCCCATAAATATGAACCATCGGCTTGTCCGTCCAATACGACTGAAAAACATAATAAGATTCCTTTTTAGTAAAATCACGTTCAACAACTCCTTTTTGGTTCATGTATGGAACCGGATTATCCGGACGAACCGGTGTTGAAAAATCTTTGAAAGGCCATTGTGCTGTGCCTGTTAGCCAAGGCATGGTTTCTTGTTCTTTTAAATGCCAGTCGAATAAATTAATTATATAAGATTCACTCCAGTCGCCATCTTTTGAGACGCGAGCACTTCCTCCAAATAAAGAAGCATCACCTGCTCGTTCATCAGCAGCTCCTGCTCTTTTCACTTTAGATAAAGCGTTATCCGGACTTTCTGAATGACGGCCCGCATGGCTGTCACCTCCCCATTCAACATGAAGAAAATGCTTTACTTTTTTAAACTCCTGCTCCGTCACATCTTTATATTCAGTATAGATACCACGATACCATCCTGCCCAGATTGATGGTGAATACACATCGACTATATCTTTACAAAAATCGCATCGTCTAATAGCCGTTTTACGTGAAGGATCGAGATTATGCGAAAGATCATTCAATTCAGACATAAAAGCGCGAATCTTTTCTTTATCAAATTCAGCAAAATCCCCAGGCCAGTCGTTCTCATTACCTAATCCCCAGATTATAACTGAAGGATGGTTATAATGTTGTTCAATTAAGTTAGTTAACATAGTACGTGCCTGCTCTTTATAAATTTCGCCGCCTAAACCACCTCTGCACCAAGGGATCTCTTCCCATACAACAATTCCCAAGCTATCACAGAGATCAAGAATAATACGAGATTGCTGATAATGACCCAAACGGATAAAGTTAACACCCATATCCTTCATCAACTTCATTTCAGTGCGCATCATATCTTCCGTCATCGCAGAAGCAACACCTGCATGGTCTTCATGGCGGTGAGTACCGCGCAATAGCAATCGTTTACCATTGAGCATGAAAGGTCCGTTATCTACAAATTCAAAATTGCGGAAACCTATTTTATTAGCTGACCTGTAATCTGTCCCGCCATTATTTAACAATACTTCAACAGTATATAATGAAGGCTGGTCAGTTGACCAAAGCATTGGCTTTTTAAGTTTAAAAGAGGTAATATCAACATCGCCTTGCAACTTATCAAGCTTAATTTTGTTTTGCTGTACTACTTTACCATTTGGGTCTATAAGCCGTATTTCTGCGTCAGTACCTGAAACATTCCCAGGATTGTAAAACCGTGCTTTAACAGATAACGTACCTTCCTTACCATTCTTATCTACTTCTGCAAATGCGAAAACTTTATCAAGAGAAAGTTCAGGAACATACTCCAAATTCAAGTAACGATAAATACCACCATACAGATTGAAATCGGATAGATCTGAAGGGATCATTTCCAGATCACGGCTATTGTCACTGCGAATGGAAACAGGAACTTTTCCTTTGAACTGAGTTTTAAAAGCTTCCGTCTTTTTAAATGCCTCAACAGCATCGGTTATATCTACTGTCCATTCATCATAGCCACCAACATGTGATCCAACTTTAGTGGTATAAATATATACTTCGGTTTTTTGGCCGGCTCCTTCGAAATGAAGTAAGGTTCGTCCTTTTTTATAAGGATTTTGAATATCGAGCTGAGTACGATACCAAGCTGGGCCTTGATAATAATTTACATCAGGATCAACTGCATCAAGTGCATTATAGCTATGTGGCAAATTAACGTTCTGCCAAACAGGTACACTTTCCGGATCACCAAGTTTAACCGGACGAACTGCCTCCCAGATTCCACCTAAATCTTCCCGTAGAAACTCCCAATTATTTATTAAACGTTCCTTTTTTTGCGCAAAAAGATGCTGACTTAACAACACTAAAATCAATAATAAAACAGGCTTCAACCTGACTTTTAAAAACAGTTGTTCAATGTTCATTTTAATTATTAAATAGATAAAATATTTAGATGCAATTTTAAATATAGTAAAAACACCCGAGAAACAATTTGATCATTGCAAGAAAGCAACAATAATCCATAAATTAGTTTCTTTAATTAGCCTAAGATTCAGCTATTTTAACATGGAAAAATTTGACTCAAAATTAAAGGCGCCTCAGAATATTCCGAAACGCCTTAGTTTGGTAAAACAATTCTTTTCAAAGAATACGTTTATTTTAGTATTTCTCCATCATCATTAATATATACACTGTTTAAAAACACTGTAGACCCTTTTTCGTTGCTATTAGCTTTGGCAGGAAACGCTACACGAAATTCCTTAGCAATTGGATCTTCAAAATTCGGATAATTAGCTTTACAATATGTTAACCAATCCTTAATTCCGTTACTTTCAAACCAAGAAACTCCATCTACATATGCATAAAACACGTTGTTTTCATCAATTGAAAAACTAATGTTTTTTTCCACTCCATCAGCCATTGAAAGGTCTAACTTTTTACCCTTTACAGGGTTGATTAAAGGTAGTGGATTTGGCAATGTTTGTGCAGTATTATCATTACTGCTAAATTTTGACGATGTACTATTAGCAGGAATAAATGTTTCATAGCGTATCTGATAATTATCAGCTGTGGCAGGGTTTGCAGTTGGCCATATTTCCCATCTAATTTCACGAAGATAGGGAATAGCCGGATTAGTGGTTGGTTGCTTAAAGTATAAACTAATAGTTATAGCTTGCCCAGACCTAAAGAAACCTTTCCATCCTAATTTAGTCCTGATAGAAAAGGGTATTTTTAAGTCTGCTAGGTTCAGGCTTCGCCTAATATTTGGTCCACTCGTTGAAGAAGCCGTAAGCTCGATTCTGCTTTTATTAGGATCATTATCATTTACAAACACCTGACTTGTGTTGCTTTGTGACCAGCCTGCACCATTTAAAGTATAATTATTCTCAAACTCGTCAAAATAATATCTTGCTACTTTCATAGTCATTGAACGAGAAGATGATGCACTTCCATTCTTCGCTGTAGCGGTTACTGTATATTCACCGACTTTATTAGGAGCAATCCATAAGTTTTCAAATAAATTTTGGGTTCGCCATCCATCAAAATAACCATCCGTACATTTCCATTCGTATGACATACCATCCAAATCACCCTGGGTCCCTGCCCATACGGGGACTTTTTCTCCATAATAGAACTCTCCACCCGCTTTACTTAAGGTTTCAATTTCTATTTTTTCTTTTTTACAAGACAATGTAAAAAGGGAAATCGTTATTAAAAAAATTATATTATATATCTTTCTCATAATAGTGATCAAATCAATTATTTATTATTTTGTATATCCTGCCTTGTTGGTTGAAGTAAATACCTATTCATTACCTGAATAACCCCATTCTTAGCATGAAGATCAGGTGTGCGAGGCTTTATGTTAACCCAATCTTTGTTTACGCCTGTATAGTTGTTCAAATATAAATGGCCATCTCTCGTGCCTTCAAGATAAATATAGACTTTGGCAGAATCATTTGTAGAGCTCAAAGCATAGGTATCTACCCATTTAGCTGTACTATTTAAATTCTTATAATCATAGGTACCTTTTAACACATGATATCTAAGTAAATCAGCAACAACCTTCTTATCATATTGCGACCAATCAGTTCCCTTAAATGGAATATTATAATCAGGACTGGCAGGATTAGTATCTACTATAGGGTTTCGCACAAAAAAACTGAATTCTTGTTCAAGATTAATAAGTGCATTGTCATGCAATAAAAGATAGGTATTTCCTGGTTGAGAATACATCTCCTTCACATCTTTATATTCAGGATCAGTATCTACATATTCAATGGCTGCTAACATTCCCGAAAACATATCAGTTCGAGACTCCATAAAGTCCATTACGCTCATATCTATCTTATTATCATAAAAGGATTGAGTGTATTTAAACCCCTTTTGAAGTGGTAACTTTTCACATGCATTAAAAACAATGCTCAAAAGAAATAAGCTTGGCACTATAAATCGTTTAATATTTTTCATATAAATTAGTATTATAAACCTATTAAATTTATTCGTCGTAAGGAGGATTCTGATCACCAATTAATTTGGGGTTGGCATTAAATGCGTTAGAATTAATAGGATATAAAATTCTGCCCATTCCATTAACCGTAGAAGTGTTATTATCAAAGGGAACTGCGCCTTGTCTTGCTGTTAAAATAGGGTTCATAATTTCACGTAAATATTCATATCCATTATTAGTGAAATCATACGTATTTCCAATCCGGCATAAATCAAACCACCTCTTTCCTTCTCCAAGTAATTCGTATTGACGCTCTGTAAGAATTGTTCGTTCTATTCCGCTAAGAATATCTCCTGTATAATCGGTCATTTTAGCTTCCACTGTATATCCCACTCTACTTCTTACTTTATTTACAATGTCTAAAGCTTCTTGGAATCTGCCTTTATGGGCTAAGGCTTCCGCTCTTAACAACATAACATCTGCAAAACGATAAATCGGTATTTTAACACTACAATCTGAATTCCCTTCATATACAAACTCGCCTCCTTCTTGATTGTCAGTTCGTTTAGCATTAGGATCCCATCGTGAAAACTTTCCATATTTAGCTCCGCCAGCCGCTTCGCTATATAAGGTAACATCTTTATATGAAATGGTATCAAAGGTTGTCCAAAAGCGCCCGTCAGCAGGAAGTTCTGTTAGCGGATCAATACGTTCCTTTAATTGTTGAAAAATCGCTGGAGTAATCATATATTGGTTGGTATTAGAACTAGAACCTAATTTTTGGCAAACACCTATTGCGTTTCCTCGTTCAGTACTTTCCCAATACAGATTAAATATTGTTTCGGTAGATGCTGTCGGATTTAAAAATATATTTTTCCAATCATCTGCTGAATTAACCCAAGAACATTTACTCTCTGTTATGCAATTTTGAGATGCAATTAATGCTTCATCATATTCCTTAAACCACATATGCACATCGGTTTTCAATGCATATATAGCAGCCTTCTGAATATAAAATTTATTTCCAGTGTTACTTCCAATATATTTTAAAGATTCCTCGATATCATCAAGGATTTGCTTTTTCACTGTCTCTAGATCTGAACGAGGAAATTGGGTTTCCTGACTAAGAGATTCAATAGGTTCATTATTAATTGGTATCCGGCCCCAAACACGTAATCCATAAAAATACATTAATGCTCTTAATCCATAACTTTGACCCAGATAATCTGTATATATAGTGGCTCCTTGATCTAAATTCTCTTCAATCATTTGTGGATAATATTTTATCCCATAATTGCAAAGTGATATTGTAGTATATAAATCCGTCCAATTTGTCACTCCATTGATATCTGAATCATTTGCAGATAAAAGATTATTGAGCATTTTAGTCTGTGCATTTCCAGTTCCTGCACCTCTAACATTATCAGAGCGCACTTCCCCCCAATCAAACCAATTACTTCTTAATGTTGATTGTACGGAATTATAAACACCAGCCATCCATGTTTCGGCATCATTTTTATCTTTCCAGAAATTACCTGGAGTAACTGAAGATATTGGTTCCTGATCTAAAAACTTGTTGCATCGAGTATAAGTAAGAAGAATTATCAATCCTCCAAAAATTATTGATAAAAATTTTATGTTTTTCATAATCGTTTAATTAAAAAGTTACATTTAACCCTAAGCCAAATTCACGCTTGCGTGGGAATTTTCCAGGATCTTCGCCTGGTGATAATACGCTTCTTTGACTTACCTCAGGGTCAAAGCCAGAATACTTAGTCCATGTTAGTAGATTGTTGCCATATACATACAAGTTCAAATTCTTCATATATATTTTTTTACTTTGTTCAGAAGTTAGCTGATAACCTATACGAAGACTTTGTAATCGAATAAATGATCCATCTTCTAAAAAGTAACTGTTACCTTTACGCATATTATCTGCTAATTTATCACCTCCGGTATAAGAATCGGTAATCTGACCTGGATACTTCCACATATTATATATAAAATGCGGCTCTGGCGTAGTGTTACTATTAGAGAATGAAGATAAATTTCTTCTATTCTCATTATAGATGCTATTGCCAAAACTTCCATAAAGATTTAATGACAAAGAGAATTGCTTATAAATAAAGTTATTGCTCCATCCTGCGCTCCATCGTGGTTGTCCATAACCAATTATTTGCCTATCCTCATTTCCTATATTCCCATCAAGATTTCCATCTGCATCAGGAACGTTTCCCCATATAACATCGCCGCCCTTAGAAACGGCTCCATTTGTTGTCAATTGTTTGACAGTACCCGTATATGGCTCACCATTAGGATAAGTGTATCCGTTTAAAACAGGAGCCATATTCTTTTGAACAATTACATTACCAAATTCGTCTCTGTCAAATTGAGGAATCAATCTGGTTTTGTAATCTTCAGAATAAGCATTTGATTCATCATATTCATAAATGCCTAGATACTTATATCCATAAAAATTTCCTGCTTCTTTTCCTTGTCCAACATACCATATACCTGTTACATAATCTCCTCCCGGAAGATCTGTAATCTTATTTCTGACTGTAGACCAGTTTACCGAAGTCTGCCATGAAAAATTAGAATTTCTTATTGGATATGCTGTCACCATTAATTCTAACCCTTTATTTTGAATAGAACCAGCGTTAGTCCTAGCCTTTCCCGGAAACCCTACTTCTAAAGGAAGAGGTGCATCATATAAAAGATCTTTAGTTTTCTTAAGATATGCATCTCCTATAAAACTAATCCTACCATCCAAAAAGGTTAAATCAAGACCTATATTAGATTGTGTGGTTTCTTCCCATTTTAAAAGACTATTTCCTAATCTTTCGTTGGTACGTACTCCACTTACTCCATTGTAATAATAGCCTCCAAATACAAACTGCTGGATAGCATCAAAATCACCTATTGCTTGATTACCAGTGATTCCCCAGCTTCCACGAATTTTAGCATCTGACAATATTTTGTTAGACCAATTCATAAATTCTTCGTCACTAAATCTCCATCCGACAGAAAGGGAAGGAAAATTTCCCCAACGACTTTGCTGTCCAAAGACAGAAGAGCCATCCCTCCTTATAGTAGCATTCAATAAATACCGACCTTTATAGTCATACCCTAACCTACTATAAAATCCAAGTAAAGCTGAAGCAGTACCTGTCGAATATAAATCGCTAAGCGTAAATTCCCCAGCAGCATTCATAGTATGCACCGCTTCAGTTACAAAAAATCTTCCTTGTAAATTTACTACATCCTTATTATTTTTTTCAAAGTTCAATCCCGCCATTGCAGTTACATTGTGGTCTTTATTAAAAGATTTTATATAGCTCAAGTAGGCATTTCCTTGTGTCCGAATTGGCACTGCAGTATTGTCGCTTCCTGAATTTGCTTGAGGATTTCCTGTATCCAATAATTTCGAATTAAATGTATTTCGTCTAACAAGCTGAACATCAGCCGACACATCTGCATGAAAAGTAAGCGGGTCCAAAAGTTTAAAATCAAATCCTTGATAAATAATTCCTTTGTATATTTTTGATATATCTTCACGTAAATATGCTTCTGCAATCGGATTCCTTCTTCCCCCATTATTATAGATATAAGAGCCATCGGGAAGATACAACGCCATCCCTGGAGGACGCTGGAGGGCTTGCCTGATAACATTACCTTCATTAATATTATTCCTATCTTGATAACTAAAATTCAGACGCGTTGATAGATTTATTTTTTGAGAAGGTTGATATTGAATGTTAGTTCTCTGAGTAAAACGTTTACTATAACTCTGCAATACAATACCTTCTTCATCTAAATATTGTAAACTATTAAAATAACTTAATTGCTTAGTACCTCCACTCATACCTACATCTATTTGATTTCGTATACCTGTTTGAGTGATAAGCGCTTGATAATCATTGTCCGCATTTCGGCCAAAAGATGTCGAATCATCCGGTTTGGGATCTAAACCTATATTAGTCCGCCGATCAAATATTTGTCTTTCTAAACGATTAGCCTGAGGTATTCTATTAGATAGAGAACTCATGCTTCTTATGTAGTCTACATTAATACGTGGTTTACCTTCTTCACCCATTTTAGTTGTGATAAGTATAACACCATTTGCTGATCGTGATCCATAAATAGCGGCAGAGGCCGCATCTTTCAGTATTTCTATCGATTGAATATCTTTAGGATTGATACTATTGATAGATGACATTGGTACACCATCTACAATATATAGAGGCTTTACTCCAGCATCAGAAAGAGTAGAAAAACCACGTATTGTGATATCGCCTTCTTCTCCAGGAGCACCAGAATTGCTCATTACCCGTACACCGGGTGCTGCTCCTTGAATAGCATCAAAAACGGAAATTGGTTGCTTGTCCTCTATGGTTTTTGCCGAAATAGAACTTATGGCGCCTGTAACGTCTCGTTTCTTCTGAACCCCATAACCTACAACAACTACCTCCTCTAAATCAGAAAGTGATTCTGTTAACGTAACATTGATAACTTTTCGAGTTCCTATTACTTCCTCTTTAGCTACAAAACCTAGATAAGTAAAGACTAATGTCTGCTCATTCCCTGGCACCGTGATTGAATATTTCCCGTTTACATCAGAAACAACTCCAATAGAAGTATCTTTAATTTTAATGTTTACTCCAGGTAATGACTCACCTTTGCTATCTGTTACGAGACCTGTAATTACAGTTTGTGCATACAATCCTCCTGTTAAGAATTGTAGACAAATGATAATTGTTAACACAAACTTTCGCTTAGCCTTATATAAAGAAGAATAGCTTTTAAGTGATAGGTACCTGGATACCTTTCCGAGTATAACTTTTTGCATATGTCTAATTGGTTTTAAGAAATTAATATATTATTTACTATCTGAATGTTGTCATTAAAATAATTGCAATCAATATTGGTTTATTCCAGATCAAATTATAATTGGATTGCAAGATGCTAATAAAAGTAATCTCAAAACTAAATACTACTAGCAGATTATTAAGCTCTATTAGCATAAGATGAATTTGAATTATATAATTATTTATATTGTAGCAAATTTATTAGTAGAGTAAACAACTTGTTTTGTTTAACCATTGCCAAACGTCATTCTCGATTTGCGATTTTCAAATTATATTATAAATTAAGGTTCCAATTAATGGATAGAACAACACTACTCACAGCTGTACTCTGCTTTTGGTTAAACAATCACATAGTTGCACAAACTCCAGAATCAACAAATAGAATAAACGAAGTTAAAAGTGAATGGGTTTATCCCGGCAAGGATGGAAAACTGGCTTATAAACTCACTCCTGCTGGCGATAAAATCATGGATTTTTCATATGCAGGTTATATGGGTGGAGGGGTTGCATTACCTATAGTACCCGTAAAGAAAGTAATTAAGGCTGCTGGAGATGCAGATGACACGAAAGCAATTCAATCAGCAATCGATGAAGTTGCGGCTATGCCAATGATTAATGGCTTTCGTGGAACAGTATTATTAGCTCCGGGAACCTTTATCTGTAGTAGTACAATTGTAATACCAGTAAGCGGTGTAGTATTGCGTGGAAGTGGAAGTGGTAAAGGAGGAACTACAATCCGGATGATAGGCAGTAAACATACGGCTTTAGTGATCGGCCCAACAAGAGATATAGGGGCACCTTCTGTTCAAGCACCTCAGTCGGACACAATTCAACCCTTTACTCCAGCCCAAACTATGGTTACTGACAATTACGTGCCGGCTGGATCAAACTCGTTAACAGTTGCCAATGCCAAAGGATTTGCTGTAGGAGATAAGATAGAGATCATCAGACCAGTGACCAGTGCATGGGTTCATCTTATGGAGATGGACAATCTGATACGTGATGGCAGAGCACAAACCTGGATCGATACAAACAGAAATCTTGTTATGGAACGAGAAATTAAAGCAATTTCGAATAACAAATTTATGCTCGACATTCCTCTTGCTGATTCATATGACACAAAATACCTGAATCCACCAGGGGTTAAAGTAAATAAAGTTAGGCATCTGCCTCGAGTTATACAGATTGGCGTAGAAAATCTCCATATCCAATGTCCACCCTTAGAAATTGCATATGGAAATGCTCCTTATTCTGGCATACGTATTAATGGTGATGATTGTTGGATAAAAGATGTTTATTTTGAAGAAACAATGAATACAGCTACACTTTTAGGCAATCGAATAACGATGCAACAGGTTATTATTAAGCATACCTATACAAATCTTGGCGCCTCCAAACCAACAGATTTCAGTATTGAAGGAAGCCAAAACCTACTTGACCGTTGCGAAAGCACTGGTGGCAACACTTATTTTGTATGGACTTCAAGCCTTGTACCCGGTCCGAATGTTCTTCTTAACTGTACATTCAGAGGATATGGTAGCCGCATACAACCTCATATGCGCTGGTCAACGGGGATGCTGATTGATAATTGTACAGCCCCAGACGGAGGAATAGATTTCATGAATCGTGGTGTAGCTGGCTCAGGTCATGGTTGGACAATGGGTTGGGGCGTAGCTTGGAACAATATTGCAAAAACTTATATTATACAAAACCCTCCTAGATCGGCCAATTGGGCAATTGGAAATAAAGGCAGCCGGGAGCAGACTGCAAGATTATTTGACGAAAGCCCAATATTAGCCGAGGGTTATTTCGATTCACATGGAATACCTGTTGCACCTCAAAGTTTGTATTTAGCTCAATTAGTAGATCGCCTTGGAATGGAAGCATTAAAAAACATTGGATACCTTTCTAATACTTTAGAGATGTTCGCGAATAAAGACACCAAACCATTATCTCCTTTAGCAATCAACGTCCATCCAATTTTAGGTGCAGATCTTGCCATGCATCGTCCTGTAAACACAAGCAGCGTACGAGGAAGCACTCGTGAATTTGGAGGAGAAAAAGCTTTAGATGGTAATGATAAAACCTACTGGGCTACAAACGATAATATTAGAACCGGTATTATTGAAATTGATATGGAAAACCCTGTAAAAGTAAGTGCCATAGAACTTAGCGAAGCAACAATCCTTAACAATCGTGTGTTGGCTTATAAAGTAGAAGGTCAAATTGACAGCGATTGGAAATTACTTTCGCAAGGAAAATCTATTGGAGACAGAAAACTTGATAAATTTCCTGAAACTACGGTCTGGAAAGTTCGTGTTACAATACTCGATGCCAAAGACTATCCTGCAATAAGTAAAATAGGTTTATACTTAGAATAAGCTCAAGAATAAATACATTTATTAAATCAATTCTCTGCAACCGTAATCCTGCTACAATCAACTAAAACGTGTTGGTAAGCGACAGTTCTACTGGGGAAGAATCCCATTTATCTTGATAGAAAATTGATTTCGTAATACTAATACCTGATGAATTTTTTAGTCATAAGCTGCGCTACATCAATATTCGTGGAAACTAATCCCTGGTCTTCAGGAGTATCAACTGTAAACGAATATGTGCTTCCAGTTATTACTACTAAAGTATCGTTAGCTATACGACCTAAATGCGTAACATTTTTACCAATTGTAATTTCAGTATTGGATGTATTCTGGGCTTTTACTCCAAAAATGGTAATAACAAGCAATGAAACAAACAACAAACTTGAAAAATCAACAGGTTTTTTATAAAATGACTCAATCATTATCGAGGTCATCTAGAATAAAATCAATAGATAGATCAGCTGATGTAACGTCCACTAATCGATATACAATTACCGGTCTAATGGATGGATAATTTAAATCAGCTCTAATTAAGCTAACGTGGATCATCTTCGATCAACGCAATAGTGCCGTAGCACACCATAACACAGGGGCCTGCCCATGCATATCACCTGTTATACGTTTACGGTCTAGGTAATACTGGCGATCATCCTTCTTGTTTGTCCCTTCACATACTTCGCGCATATCTGAATTTTCATCCAGGTAGGTGATCAATGCCAACCAGCCTTTACGTGCTGATGCACCATAAACTTCTTTATCTAGCCAACCATGTTTCACCCCTGTAATCATAGCGAAAGTAAACATACCTGTTGATGAGGTTTCTGCCCAAGACTCTGGGTCATCAACAAGCTGGCGCCACATGCCGCTTTCGGATTGGTATTTCAACAGCGATGCCATCATGGCTTTGTAACCCTTCATTATACGTTGGTAATGCATATTTGTTTCAGGTAGCGAACTCAACAGTTCAGCCATACCTGCTGCCATCCACCCATCGCCCCTGCCCCAAAAGAAAGGAACATCCGGCGCATGGTAGAACAACCCATTTGGCCTTTGTAATTCATCAAGGTAAAAAACCATTTCTTTGGCGGCACGATCAATATATTTCTGATCCCCCGTTGCTCGGTATGCCTGTGCCTGAAGAGCAGTAATCATAAACATATCATCAATCCATAACCGCGTTTGCCAGGTATAACCTTGTTTATAAAAATCATGGGATTCAGGCTTTACACGTGGGCCTTCAGGTGGACCCCACTGCTTATCAGCGATGCTTTGTCCCATTTTCAGATACCGCTTATCTTTTGTTTGCATATAAAGTTCCAGAGGTACTGATCCAAAAACACTGTAGTCTACATGATCAGGTGTAGGAACCAATTTCGATTCTTCACCAAAAAGCGGTTCAAACCGCTGAGCTAGTTTTTTCGATAACTGCTTATCTTTACTTTCTTTTGCGAACGTTAAAGCTCCATACCAAGCGCACACTTCTGGATAGTTGATTTGATTAGGGGGTGTTGGCCGACCAAAATTTGCATGTGGCGTTACAATAAAACGTTCTGCTACACGCTTGCCGATCTCTTGTGGGGAAGCCCCCTTCGGCCAGCTTTTTAAATCTGAACTGGATTGGGCATGCAAATTATCCGTTCCTATAAAGGCCAACGCTACAATTAATACCAGGTAATTGATAATTTTTATTTTCATCTTAGTTATATTTAATAATACTATTAAATTCATTAAAACATAGTTAATCGTCAAAGGGAAGCATGAAAGTATTTTGAGTAATGAACTATATCATTCTATTTGGATTAAAGTTAATATCTTATTCCTGTTTTCAAAACTTGGTTAAACTGCTTAATCTGCCATTCTCTAGTTTTTAACCCTTTTTTATTGAAATATGCTGATATTGATGAACACATAGCCAAAGGAGCATAATAAAAAAACATCCCGTATTAATTCATATTGATGTCAATGCTAAACACAGCGTTTAAACAGAACAACAGTAATAATTGTGGTTGTTCTGGTTTCATCTTACCAATTCCATTGGGAAACATATTATTTACACGAAATGCTCTTGCAACAGTCACTTTTCCGATTGAATATCTTGTGTAAGCTTTGATAAACTGAAGACCTTCTGCGATTCAATCCAACAGTATAACTTGTTTACTTCCAGCTTGCACTTAACCATTTTTCGACCTTCATAAATGGTAGCAGTTAATGATTTACAACATATACGTCCTTTCCGGCTTGAATAGCATGAACCGTAATTAAAGCATGCCAATGGTCGAGTGTTGCACAATCTTTTCCATATTAACTCAATTAACAACTATCTATAAAAATAGCTTGCGATGATTTGAAAGTTTTATTGTTTTTTAAATACGATTGAAATGAAATTTGGATATAACAAGAATATAACTCGCTCTACATGCGAACGTTTAGCAAACGTGTTCACTACGTTGTGTCTTTGCTTTTTACCGATTTTTATTGGAGACATCAAGCCTGGGCTATCTATACTTCGCATGAACGATCAATACGTAGGATAACCTTCAATTTTTCTTATCAGCTATCAATTGTTCCCAAATTTTGATTGGTATCAGAAAAAACTTAACCTTTGAAAAGAGTTTCACATGAAATCCAATAAAAAGACTCCTCAAAATCAGAAGGTTCAATGTTCTTTGCCACATGACGCTTTCGTGATCTATTAGAATATAGAACTGAATGAGTAGCATAAATTAAAGCTTTTTGCCCTTTAAACCCGTCTCTTAAGTTAGAAAGGTGGAGTCCTTAGCAGACGGCAACCAATTGGACGATTTCAGAAAACTATTCGGAAACTTTATAGTACAGTGAGAAGTGGTAAATGGATACAAACATGGTTACTTGCCTGTTTAATAACAAAACGTAAGTCATGCTCTATACTTGGATGTTATCAGGCATTACTGAAACTGGTCATCTGGCTGTCAAAGACTTATCTAATGACGATGCCGATACGGAACTGGGGCTTGCTAATGTAGTTCTTTCTCGGCAGGAACAATAGTGTCAGACATTTTAATGATTTTTACTTTACTAATCTAGGTGGATAAATCCCTGGCGCTTTTATTAAAGAACCTGAATAAATATAGTAACATATTCGATATAATAGAAACTTTCAATTCGTTTTTTAATTAAAGAACTTAATTATATCATCCTTTTTTAATAAATCATAAATCTCACTTAATCCATCAAGAGGTTTCCATTCATTACAGGAGGGACAACAAATTGAATTCCATCCTTGGTTCTTAAAACATTCAACTCTTTACTCATTGCCCCACTCTTAAGTATTACTTTTTTCATTGTGGAACCAGCAATACCAACACTTACTTCATTGTTGCAGCTAATTAATAACTTATTACCATTAACTTCCAGATTAGCCGAGCTTTGTGGTTCTTTTGCTTTTAAAGAATAGCCTTTGTAAGATAAATCAGTACCCTCACCGATATACAAATAAGTTAATGCATTTCCTTTTAATCCAATTACACCAAAATTGCCTTTGAATTCCCAATCATTTCTTTTAGGACTCAGTATAGTCTTTTCATTATCCAATGATTGAAAAATCAGTTGTTCGCTTTGATCTTTGTTAGAAACTTTTAAAGCAGTTAATGAACCGGTATTTGAACGTTCTATTAACTCAACTTTCTCTACATTGTAATTTGAAACACCTATAAAAGGATCATACACTGCAATAAATGGACGGGTCCAGGCCTCACCTTGCTGCCTGCTGATTAAAACTGGAGTTGGCATGTTACGATATGCATGTGGCGCCGTACCTGAAGCAGGAGCTTTGCCTGTATAATATTCTCTTTCTTTCTCTCCTGGAAGTAACACCTGCATAAACCGTTCTTTTACAGAATCTTCTTTTAAACTGAACAAAGCAATAAGACCATTTCCATTTTCTCCAGTAGATTGATAATCCTTAATGTTTCTGAATCCTGGTGGATCAAAAGGATCTTTATTGAGGGGGAAAGTTGCTGGATTCGTACTAACTGGCTTCCGGTCAAAAGAGAAGAATTTAAGATCATTGCCAATATTATGGTATATATATTCATTACTTTCCGGATGGGCCGAACGATATATATCTATATAATATCCGCTGGTATCTGAAGTGCGGATGATAGCCATAGTGCGTTGCTGCTCGGTCTTGGTAGAAATATCAGTATATCTGGTATCCGTAAATGAGCAAAATGCAGACATAGCTTCTTTTTCAGCGCGTGGCTCCATAGCCGCCAGTTCAATTTGCCCCATTGGTTTGGTACCACCACCCCCACGAAAATAAGGAACTGATGAAGAACGGGCACCCGCTGCTACTGTATTATGCGCCGCCCACTGCGCGTAATAGTTTACATGCATTGGTGCCTCATAGGTTAGGCCTTTTCCTGGATCAATGCCCATTACATTTCCTGCACCGTACAGCTCCATAGACATTCCATTGGCGTGATTATGATTATAGGTAGCGCCTTGAACAACGTACATAAGACCATAATTACGATCGGTACCATTACGCTGTAAAAATAGTTTAGCAAAATCAAGCGTTCCACTTCTGGGCCAGGTATATCTAACTTCTGCCTTCTGCGGGAGTTCAGGAAGAAAACACAAGAGGCCTAAATAACCTGACTCATCCCGGCTATAGCGCTTATTATCAATAAGCACATTCATAGAAGCTGTTAATTGGTCCAATATTTTAAATTGATGCTTTTTGGCCATTAGAATACCCATCTCCAAACAAGCCGGACTTTGTGTTGGAGTTCCAGTATCACCATAGGAAGAAGCTGTTAAATTAGGAAAAGAATATTTAAGCATAACATACGATGCATCAAATAAAGCAGGGAACTGCTTATAAACAGGATATCCATTTTTTTCCATTGCCATAGCTGAAACTAATAAGCTACTAATTGGATAATTATGATAACCTCCAGGTTCTTTCCAATGACCATCAGGTGTTAACCATTTTTTAACAACAGAAGGCAAAGCCAAGTGACCATATGCACCGCTAATGGTGTCCTTATTAAGATAATAATTCAAATAAGTATCCCTAACTTTTTCATCCTCTAATGATAACGCGGAAAAAATCATGGCAGGTGTTTGTGCAGCAAACCAATTATTATTCCAATAACCACGAAAAGTCATGGTGTGGGCAATCTTTTCAAATACTACTTCATAGTATTTGGTTTCATATTTTTTTTGTCGAAGAAAATCATATAAAAAATCGTAAGCCAATATCATGGGTTCATATCTACCATCTCCAAGAGTTTGAATAGATAAAAAACCTGTTCTTCCGGGTCCTTCAATTGGGTTTTGATAGAATGCACCCCTTGCCCACTGCGATAAAAGATCAGCAGCAAAAAAAGCGTATTCTTCTTTTCCAGTTAACCAATAAATGATGGATGCATCAAGAACCAATCGGTTTATTTGAGCATTTATACTCTCCACAAAACTTTGAGGGTCTATCTTTTCCCAAGCATTTCCAGGTGCATTACTCTGAAGATTCATCACCATTGAAGTATCATAGGGTAAAAGCTCATCAATGGTAGGCATTCTATAAGAATATCCGTCTTTTGTGATAGGAGAGCGTTTATGAGGGGATACTCTAACTGTGGGGAAAGGGGCATCGCCACCATAATTTATCAATGCAGTTCCATCATTATCAGAATAAAACTCAGTATATCTTTTACCAGGAACACGATTCATTAAATAGCGACTCAATATCCATTCAGGATCGGTTTTATGCCGTTCAACATAAGGGGCCACCTCCTTCAACATGCTATCAAAAACCTTTTTTGCCCAAATCTCCTGATCAATCTTATTTAAAATTCCTACTTTATCCTGAGAGTTTACTAAAATATGAGGATGCGTTTTTTGAGCGTAATTCTTTGAGACAGGAATCAACAAAAAGAATAGCACAAAAAAACACGCGAAAAATTTTATAAAAATATATTGAGTTATTTTGGCCATTTTTCTAAATTCTGATTTTCCTGAGCAATTACTTTCTTTGAATTTTCAGGAATAAGATTTACTATGATGCTTTCTTTCGTGTTGGCTGGGACCTTCATTTCAAATCCAACTAAAAGGGTACCTGGATTTGGACTATCATAATCATGAGGCGGGTTCGTTGTCCATGTTTTCATAGTTATGCTTTTGGAGCCAGGAATTTGTATCATTAATTTTTTACCATCCTTGCTAAGTTCTGCCTGGTTATTCCCGATTATTTTCACACTTGCTGAAGTTAGCATTGTCCATCGAATTATTGCTTCATCCTTTCCTGTTTCCACTTCATCTTGAACTGTTACATAGTTATTATTTACGATGGCAATTCCACGAATCGCCTTTGCCAAGCCAGGATATAATTCGCTTATATCAGCGACACCATTCATAAATTGAGGAGAAGCAGACTGACTGATTAGAGGAGCATACCCCTTAACATTTTGAAGTTGGTTGTTTATGGTGAGCGTATTATGAGAAAAATTATTATAACGGAATATCTCCCAACGTTGAGAGTTCTGACTCATATTCCATAGGTCTACTCCTTTTGATTCTAGCGATTCATAATTTTGCATTCCAAAATCCATTGCCCATCGCACCCCACTGGCCTCCATGACAAAACTTCCAATATCCATATGAGCATGATTGGTAGATGGCGATCCCCCTTTCATTGCAATGTATATTGCATTGGGATCGGTCCATGAAGTTCGCATCAGCACAACCGGATTTTTACCCTCACCAGTCCAGATATTCTTTTTAGGAGGTGTTATTTGATCTAAACTTACTCCTCCACTCCAAATCATAATAGCTGGAAGCAAGCGATTTCCAATTGCAGATTTGATAGAATTGTTCATCAAACGACTACGCTCTACCCAAAGTAATGATGGGTCTTTCAACCTGTTTGCAAACCAAAACATTGCAGGCTGAAGTTCACCTCCTAATCCAGAATCGGAAAAATTAAAGCAATTATTAGATGGACCGGTCATATTTTCCATATAACCAGCAGTCTTCAAAAAGCCAGGTTCACTTGAAAGACCAAAGTCTTTTCCAAACGCCTTTTCCAAAGCACTTATAAACAACACATTGAAACTTGTTCCATATCCCCAATAACCATAACCTTCCGGATAAGAACCACTTGGACTATAATCTCCCATTGGAAGAACTACACTTTCTATTGCCCGATCAATAATCTCTCTGGCTAACTCAGGTTGGTCTTCATAAATTGCTAATGCGCCATAGCTCATTCCTGCATTACATACTTGATTCCAATTATGACTGGCTTTAAGCCAGCCATTATTCTTTGGATCCAATGATGGCTCGATCCCTTTTTTTAATATAGCCTCTTTAATAATTGTACGCGATTTTTCTGATAAACCCTGATAAAGCCAATCATATCCAATGGAAACAGCCATGGTCATTTCAGCAACATCAAGAAAATGCGATGGATTCCAATCACTAAAAGCAGAAATAGCTAAAAGTTCTTTTTCAGCCCTTTTTAAATATTTCTCTTGTTTCGTCATACGCCATCCATAAGATAAGAAAAACATTCTTCTCAAACCTTCTCTCGATTTACCAAGTAACCTGCGACCGATCTGTATTCTTTCTATTGGAGCAGCCTCCACTAAAACATCGCATTCTGCAAGAATTGCTTGATGCATTTTTTCCCATGTTTTATCAGATCCAATACTTTGTTTAATCAGGTTTTCTTCATTATTCAATAATAATATTCGCGGATGATCCGGTAGCTTTATTGCTGGATCTATTTTATTAATTTGAGCAATAACTGATGTATTTGCTAGAAACAACAAGGTTATTATCATTAAAATGATTTGGTTCTTTTTCATATTATTCCATGAGAATTGTTTGGCTATCACTTATTTTTTGTTCAGAATTTCTGTTACCCTCAAATGTGTTATTTAATAATTTAATATTCTTTGCAGAATAAGATTCTACACCTTCCCCATTATTAAAATGAATTAGATTACTTTGAATTGTTATATCTTCTGAACCTTTGGATAAAAATTCAAGCATAATTCCGCTTCGGTCATTTCCTTCAATAAGATTTCCTTTTAAAGAAATATTTTTGGATTCAGCAACTAAAACCCCGTAATATCCATTACGCGCAATTTCACAATTGATTATTTGTACGTTTTTGCTATGATCCAAAGCTATACCGCTTCCTTGTGGTGATGTATCTAACCTGCAATCTTTGACATTAATTTCTTCACAATGTGTTAAGAGTAAATTATGCAGGAGTCTTGGTCCAGGGACCATATTAGCACCATTTTCACTTAAATCACAGCTAACAATATTTATTTGACTTGCACCACTAATAAAAATACCATTATAAACACAGTTTTGTACCGTCAAATTAATTAAATTAATATTCTTCATTTGACCATCTTTATCCGCTAAAAACACAATTCCTCCTCGTCTGCCTACGTTATTAAATGAACGTTGATGGTTTTGAACCTGCTCTGTATTAACTGAACCTTCTATAATAAGATCACGAATGGTTACATCATGCAAATCGGTAGTAGCATTTATAATGGCATCCCTTTTTCCAGAAGCAGGGTCAAGAAAAATTATGGTACTTAGTCCTTCGCCAGCAAGCGTTACACCGCTAGGTACTTTTAATGTTGTTGGTAATGTATGTATGCCTGCAGCAGCTATTACCCAACGTTCTGTCCCAGCTGCCTTATCCAAAGCCTTTTGTAAAGATTCGCCTACTTTTACAATAATTGAACCTGACGGAGCCTCGGCCGTTGCTTTAACAAATGCTCCTGCCGGATAACCAATCTTGCTTACCTTTAAATCAATTAAATTTTCTTGAATTGATTTTTCAGGGGCACGAAAGGCAGTCAATACACTTTGTGTAGTATGCGGACGAATAGAATCAGCAGCTATTTTAGAAAATGGCATAGCAATACCTTTTGAAGTATAATGACGATAAACATACTCATAATCATCCCTGATTTCCTTTTTTAATTCAGAAATCACTCCATAGACTTGTGGCTTTTCATTCAAGATAAATTTAGCCGTATACTCATAGCCAAGTGCAATCCTGTTATTTCCAATTGAGAAAAGATCAATACCTTGTGTATAAGCAACACGGGCAGCTCCTGCAAATTCACCCAAACCCAATTGAACATGTCCCTGATCACGGATACTCTCCTGACATTGTCCGCTTGGATAGATGTATTTAAAAATGCTTCCATTTACAGGCGAATACAAGAAGTGGTTAAGTGCATTATTGAACATCTCGCGGTTATCCGTAAATATCGCAATCGCCATGATGGAATGGATAATAGCGCCATCCCAATTTCCATTTGCTTGAGGGAAATAATAGCGCATTAAAGGATAATAGACAGTGGTTAACATATTTGTAAAAGCATCTATATCCTTTTGTTGCCAGCCTGAATTCGTATAACGCAAAATCTCTGCAGCATTGCAAAACAAGTGGCCAGTCCAACCAGCTAATAACTTGGCATCATTATAATCGAAATCCCATAAAACAGGCGACCATGCATTAATAATTTCTATTGCTTTATTGGCATAATCCTTATTATCAGTTATATACCACATTAAAGCACAATTGTAAGCTAAGTTAGCACCTTTTGACAGATCATCGCCACCAATATTTGGATCTCCGTAAGGTCCACGAATTACATGGGCATAGGGCTTAACAACAAAATTAAGAGGTGTAGCCGCTTTTAGACGCTCGAAGGCGTCTTTCCACGGCTGCACTCCCTTCAACACCTGTTTCTTCATATATTGAAGATCAGCAGATGTTTGGTTGATTCCCGGATGAACAAACTTTTGAGCTAAAGCACTAGTAGCAGTTGACACAAGTATTAATATTGAAATTAAGATCAGCCTTCTCATAGTAGTTTGCATTTCGCTCAATAGTTAAAGTTAAATTATTTCATTTTTAAACGTTTCATACTTATTGTCATCGACTTTCCGGCATTGTCAACCTTATTGACAAAAATATAGGCCCGATAGGTTCCATCTGCCGTTTCAACCCAAGCTCCTGCCTCTTCTTTTAAATTAAGCGCATAGTTGGGAACATCAGTTAAATCAAGTTCCTTGAAATCAACATCATCAATATAAATTCCATATTTCGGATTGCCTAATTGCTGATCTCGCAAACCAAATTCCTTCCTTACCTTAGTACTTTTATTAACACCTGAAGGAAGTGCGATATCAGGAAGATATTGAGGGTCGGCACCTGGAGAAACAAGGGCGTGTGTAAAACTATTTAAATTTCCTCGATAAAGATAAACAAGATCAATTTTATCAGCCTTTGAAGCTGCATCTGCTGCATTATATACTGCCATATCTTCTATTGAGATATAAGATGCATCACCATCTTTAACAATTAGGTTTAAGGTTCTATCCATATTAGCGATTTCATAAGGTCCCATTTTTTGGGATACTGTTTTACCATCGCTGCTTTTGGCTGTAAAAGTAAAACTTACCGATTTGCCACGAGCTTCTTCCGGAATAGTATAAAAATAACGCAAGGTAGCGGCTGAAGTATCTCTCGTAAAAGTAACAGTTGTTGTAGCTCCTTCGTTTACAGAAGGATCTCCAATAGGAATTCCTATATCCACCCCTCCTGAATTTGTATAATATGATTTATTTTCGAGATAAGTAGAACTAGCACCAGCTATGGATGCTTCAACTTGCGCAGAGACAATCTTGCCTTTATCAGCAGGAAGAGCCATTGCATATGCAAATTCAATATTCAATCCTACCAGATTGGGCCCTAATGATCGCTTTATGCAATCATTTTTCAATTCCGTTCCTGCACTAGGAAGCTTATATTCTTCTTCCTTACATGCTGTAACAAAGAGAATAAGCGTAAGCAGAAAGGCTGTATAATGGAAATATTTACGTTTCATATCAATTTTTCTAATATTAAACTACGGTTCTTGAACTGTTATTAAAACTGTATAAGGTTTTCTTACCTTACGATTACCTGAAATTACCGTGTAAACTTTTGGATGTTCTAAATCAGAAAAGTCAACTTTACCCACGATCTTTGGATCCAGTTTAGCATCCGTTACAAGAGAGAATTGAGGATAAAGGTTTTTAAGATCAGTTCCAAATTGCACTTCAACATCAATCGTACAAGCGATTGTATCAATTACCGGATTTTTGGTCCTTACAGTAATGAAGTCAGTTCCTAAGAGTTCAAAATTACTCACATAACATTCTGCTCTGTCTGTTATCAGCAAGCCATCCTCGTCAACCGGATAATCTTTTTTACATCCGGCCCACATAGCTGCTATCAGTAAGACTCCCAATCCTATTTTTATATATTGTTTCATGGATTTATTGTTAAGGTTTTAAATTATCTTTTATCAGATTATTGCCATGGTGCATTTTGTGTCAAATTCGGGTTACGATCACGTTCCCCTGGCGGAATCCTAAAGATATAATTCTGTTGATAGGTTCTTTCAGATGTATTTTGATAATAGCGCGTTTGTTGGGCACCCCATGTATCAATTCGCCACAATCCAGAACCTCCTGGTGCTCCCCATATCCTCTCAATAGCACGCCATCTGCGGATATCAAACGAGCGCTGGCCTTCACCGAAAAGCTCAACTATACGCTCTTGTTCGATAGCATCAAAAAAAGCTATCTTATCAGCTACTTTATCAGGTTGTAAAGCAGGCAGATTGCCACGATGACGAATCTTGTTAACTAAATCAATTGCGTCAGCTTGCGGGCCACCTATTTCATTTGTTGCCTCAGCATACATTAAATAAACATCAGCCAAACGCATAACCGGATAAGCATAATCACCATCGCTACGGCCTTGTCCTGCATAATTGCGTACAAATTTCCGAAATACATAACCTGAATTTGTTCCATCAGTATTATATGTAATATACTCTACTCCATCAATTTCAACTTTGGCAGCCCAGGTTTTGTAAATAAAGGGAACAAATCCATCTGACTTTAATGAAGTCATACCAATACTCATCTCATAATCCCATTGAATAGAAGATTTCATACGATAGTCACGATTAGCATAACTGGCTGGATTAACCGCTGAGTTAGGTGTTGTACGGGCATTTGCATTATTGGATGGATTCATGGGAATCAATTTAGGTGCAAAATCACCGGTAACTGTTGACTGATAACGATCTGCAATTTCATAGCGTGGAGAAACCCATGCCTGTGAACCTTCATGTGAACGACCAGCAAAATCCCGCATTAATTCTTCTCCCTGTCCTGTACCCGTACCTCCATGCGTAAAGACCATAATCATTTCAGGATTATTCTCATTAGCAACAGGTGTGAATAAATAATAATAATTTGGAAGAATTTCAGCTTTTCCAAGTTCATCAATATCACCCGGTTCTCCGTTCCGGAAAAGCGTTAAACCAAAATCTTCAATCACACTTTTAAAATCGGCTGCTGCTGCTGCGTAGGCTGCGGTCGCCGCGGAAGCATTAGGTGTGAAAGTATCTAATTCCGGCCAGCCATTCTTATTCCATGAAGCCCAATAAAGCTGTAATTTTCCACGGAAGGCAAGTGCAGCAGGCTTCGCAGCGCGCCCTAATTCATTAGCCTTTGCCGGAAGCTTTTCATAGGCATAAGTAAAATCTGCCATAATTGAATCTTTCACCTGTTCTATTGGAGTACGGCTAAGATCTTCAACTTCTGAATTGTCTGCTATAATATGCCCGATATAAGGCACATCACCCCACATGGAAATTAAACGGAAATAAGTCATGCCACGAAGAAGCCGGGCTTCACCAATAATAGCTTCTAAACTCTCAATTGATTCAGGCTTGGCTGTAGCCAACATATTTTCTACATTATCTATGACATAATTGGTTCGATTAACGGCACCATAAAGATATCGATAATAAGTATCAAAACTACTCCCATAACCCGTAGGATTATAATTGCCATCACGATAGGCACCGCCTTTTGTAATGTTATTAGCCGTTGTGCTATTTGTTCCGCTACGAGCTCTAAAATATTCACCTTGTCCATCGAAGTTATAATCGCGGTCAAAAACTCCTCTAACACTGGTATACGCTCCCATAAGTGCATAAGTAGCATCTGCTTCAGTCTTCCAAAAAGCTTGGGCTCCCAATTCAGTAGTAGGTTTCTGATCAAGCAAATCCTTAGTACATGAGCTGAGAAAAAGTAATACTCCCGCCCAACCAAAGATGACTATTCTATTAAAATTTATTTTTTTCATCTGTATATAGATTTGAGATGTAAGATTTAAGGCTTTTATATTCCAATATTAATACCGAAAGAAAAGGATTTATTCAACGGATAGGCATCACTTTTATGTGATAGCTTTTCAGGATCAAGCCCTCTATAAGAAGTGAAAGTTGCAAGATTCTCTGCTGTTGCAAAAACTCGCAAATTATCAATACCAACTCGCTGCAACCATCTTGACGGCAGTCTATAACCTAACTGGATATTTTTTAATCGAAGATAGCTCATATTATCCAACCAAAAAGTAGTTTCTTCTCGATTACTGCTTCCTCCTAATCTTGGCCATTCTCCACTACGGTTTTCTATTGACCATGGATTTTCCCAATGTTCAACACTGGCTGCATATCTGGAAGAAGAAAAATTCACATTATTATAATTATTAATCCAATAATCTTTACGGCCAGCAGCACCCTGAAACAAAATGGCAAGATCAAGCCCTTTCCACGCAAAATAGGTATTTAAACCAAAACTTGTGGTTGGGCGGTCCCGTTGAATATTTGTATAAGCTTTTTTATCATTACCGTCAATCCTGCCATCACCGTTTAAATCTTTACGAAGAATATCTCCCGGAGATGCTCCTTGAGGAGTTGCATTAAAAACATCTTGCCAGGTTTGAGCGATACCATTATCTTCATATGTATATAAAAAATGGTATGGCATATCTAAAAACACCCAACCTCTGCCTAAAAATTCGTTCCATTTTTCAAGAGAAGTTGAATTATAGGAAGCATTCAAGTTAATGGAATAACTAAATTCCCCCGCTTTGTCTCTCCATGTAAAATTACCTTCAATACCCTGATTACGAAGATCTCCTATATTTTTCCTGGGTGCGTCATAAGCTCCAGTCAATAAGATTGATAAATCGGAAGGGCGGTTCATACCGGTAGTTAAACGATTATAATAATCAATTTCTGAGGTTAAACGATTATCTAAGAATCCTAAATCCAATCCTATATTCAACACCGTAGTAGTTTCCCACGATAAGTTTTGGTTAACCATTTTACGGTTTACAAAGCCTTTAGCAATATTTCCTCCAATCATATAGGCACTTGTTCCTAAGGTTTCCTGTTGCTCATAACGATCAACCCCGCTATTATTACCTAAACCACCATAAGAGGCTCTTAATTTACCACTGTTCAACCAACCTCGGGTTGACTCCATAAAATTCTCTTCTGTAAAGCGCCATCCGATAGCAGCTGAAGGAAAGAAACCAAATTGGCTGCCTGGCAAGAATTTAGAAGATCCATCATATCTAAAGTTTGCTTCAAACAAATATTTATCATAGGCAACATAGTTTAAACGACCAATATAAGAACGAAGTCCTTCAGCACTCGAATTACCACCTGCAGATTGAATATCTGTTAAAGCTGCATCAACTTCATGAAGTGAAGGATGAAGACGGTCATTACGTGAACTCGACTGATAACGCTGACTCCAATATTCTTCACTATACACAACAAGAGCACTAAAGTCATGGTTTTCTGCAAAAACCTTATGGTAATTTAAACGCCCGTTTAACTGTGTTTTATAACCGGTATTCGTATAATTTCCGATACCTGCATTTTCACCTACATATACCCGTGAACCATAGGATTCAGTTTGAAAGTTATATGCACGGGCAGGCATTGCAGCATTCCAGCGAAATTGGTTATAGTAATCAATCGTATAATCTACACGTGCTGTTAAACCTTCAATTGGTGTCCAATCTAAATAAACACTTGGAGTAACCTCCTGCCGGTTCTGATGGTTAAGGTTGTTTACGTATTGTGAATATGGATTATAAGCTTGTGGATCTTCATTATAAGCCATTACACCCCCAAAATAGCCGGAAACCGGATCATATGGAACGATACCTGCAATAGCATATTGCAAATCAAAACCAGCTGTATTACTTGAAGCGTCATCTGTAAATCCATCCTCCAACGAATAGGTATATTTTGACCAGTTTCCACTAAATCGGGCGCCGACATTAATGTTATCGCGAATTTTATAATCATAATTGAACCTGGCATTATACCGGCTATAATCATTATTAATCTGCAATCCCTTTTCATCCATGATTCCGGCTGAAATAAAGAAGTTAGACTTATCATTACTTCCTGATGCAGAGATGTTATGATTTTGCAAAGTACCATCACGCATTAAAACATCCCACCAGTCCGTATTCGGATACCGTAATGGATCAATCATTCCCAAAGCCATCCACTGATCAATGGTTCCATCCTTAAAAGCATAATCCGCTCGTGCAGTATTAACCGCTACCAGACGCTGTTCAAGGGTTAACGCACGCGGATAGTCTGCCATAAAATTAAATGCTTTTGTTGGTTTTTCAATCGCATACGAGCTGGATACATTTATGCTCGTTTTAGTCTGACCTTTTCCCGATTTTGTTGTAATTAAAATTACACCATTAGCAGCTCTCGATCCATAAACTGCAGCAGAAGTTGCATCTTTTAACACAGAAATGCTTTCAATATCATTCGGATTTACACGGTTAATATCAACATCAGGCATTCCGTCTACCACCACTAGGGGATTTGCATTATTTACGGTACCAAGACCACGAATCAATAAAGAAACGTCATTTTTACCAGCCATACCACTATTCTGGTTAACAGAAAGGCCAGGCATAAGTCCGGATAACCCAGAGGAAATGTTAGTCAAAGCACGATTCGTAATCTTTTCATCCACATTTAGAGAAGAAACCGCACCCGTTAAATTTACTTTCTTCTGAGTTCCATAACCCACAACTACAACTTCACTTAAGGCAGAAGATTCTTCAATTAATGTTACATTTATTGCGCTGCGTTGATTTATTGTTACTTCTTGTGAAGTAAATCCAATATAAGTAAACACTAAGGTTCCGACAGCATCGGGCGCATTAATTGAGTAAACTCCTTCCGTATTTGTGGTAACGCCAATATTGGTACCCTTGAATTTAACACTCACTCCCGGGAGAGGTTCTCCATTTTCGTCAGTGACTTTTCCGGTTATCGTAATTGGAGCATTTTTTAATGTCATTAATTCGGAAATGATTTTTTCAGAGTTTCCTTTTTCAATTGGCTCATTAGCTTGAGCAACCTGAAAAAATGCTATAATTAATAAAGCAGATGCGAAGTTTATTCGCATTAGCATTTTCTTTTTTCTTCTATAATAGAATTTGATAAATGACGAGTTTTGAATCAACAAAATTTTGTTGAAGATGTAAGCAAATAACTTACATCCTAAGTAGGCAAAATATTCCATACATTTAAGTATTTGGTTTTAAATTGATTATTATAATTAGTCAATCAATATTGGTTGAGGGGTAATTTAACAATAGCCATATGGGATGTTTATTGTCTGGTTTTTACCCAAATTAATTATAAAGTAAAGTTATGTCATACTATTACCCTCCTTTCTAGAATACAAAACAACTCGTTTTCCAAAGTTGAACAAGTCAGCTTTGCTCTTTGAATTATCATTCTTATTAAATCATTATTATAAAATTTCAATTGGGCGGATTATAAAATTACAGTATCTAGTTTCCTTTGCTTTGCTGCATACATTGGATAAATATAGTAACATAATCGATATAAATAAAAGTTTTAAATATATTTTTTATTTATTGGCATATACCATTATATGCAAAAGAAGTCAATGAAGACATTAATTAAACTACCTTTAACCCCTATTCTGGTTACAGAACGTGGTATGTATGTGCTCGTTGACTGGCACCAGCTTTCTGATGATCACCAATCTAAAAGCAGCAGGAGCTTGGATAAAAGAAAGAATTCAAGCCTTTCACTGATGACAATAGAGTCTGATAGGAAATTATTTAACAGCGGAGGAATGTTACCAGGGTATCCCAACAAAATCCGGATCATTGGCATCCATTTTTAATTTAATCCAATAAGGAACAACGTCTGATTGATAAAACGGTTTAACGTCCTTTTTTTGTACTCCAACATTAATACTATTATTAGCAGGCCAATATAAATCATTGTCTTTTGCGATCACGGTAAGTGCATTCATGTATTGAAAGCCTGCAGGTAACTTCTCTTTTAACGGTTTCACCTTATCTTTGCCTGAAATAATATTATTTGAATAGCTAAATAAGTTGTCTGATATTATTTCGTCTTCAATTTCCAATGAATAGCCAGAACCTTTTGAGCTTATAATTAAATTATTCTTGAAAATACCAGAAGGAGGAAGAATTTTAGGAGGTGTTTGTGATGGATTCCTACTTGCACCTAACTTTACACCTTTATCGCAGTTATAAAAAGTATTATTTTCGATAAGTACATTTTTAACCTGATCATATTGAGTAAGTTTATGAGGTACTTCATTTCCATATTCTACCTGGATTGCTTGAGAATTAGACGGCAAATTCAAAAAATAATTATTTCTTACTATTTGCCTTTCCCCTATTACCCTCACGCCATTACATCTATCTGTAGGTATTCCTAACGTATTAATAAAAAAGTTACCCTCAACTAAGCCATCATGACCATGTCTTAACGTAAGAGCTCCGTTAGAATTTAAAAAAGTATTATTACGATAAACATTATGTCCACTTTTACTTGATATTATCTCTGCCTCTCCATCACAACGTTCAAAAACACAACTCTCTAGTGTAGTATAACTACTTGAAAGCGAATATCCACTGGTACTTATCCGAACGGTTTCAAAACCATTCCCTGATCCGGGGTCTTTAAAATATCCGAAATAAACGTGATGAATACGATGATCATTCCTCTTTGATGACTCTCTTACTACCTCTATCATCATACCTGCTGTATTTTTCTTTCTAAGAACGCAATGTCCTATTTCATTATGAGTACCTTTAACAGTAATTAATCGTGTATCTTCTCCGCCAAGATTCCATTCAATAATTGCACTATTTATGAACTTGCTATGACTGGATGAAATAGAGAAATTAACTGGATGAGTACTGGTTCCACGCGCAAAATAAAAACCATCAATAGTAATATACTTTGCATCAATATCCCAGCTGGAATTGCCAGATATAATTACTCCACCCCTACTTTCTGGAATAATGGTAATAGGTTTACTTTCTGTTCCGCTTCTCGAAAAAGAAACATTCCCTGAATAAGTTCCGTTCTTAAGTTGAATAACATCTCCAGGTTCCGCTGCATCTACCGCAATTATAAATTCTGACCAAGTAGCACAAACCTTGAGATTTCCATCTTTAGGAACAAGATCTTTATTTATTTCAGCATTAGAATATTGAGCCCCTTTTATTTCATTGACAGACTTTTCTGATTTACAAGCTAAAGATAATTGACAATTAATAACAAGAATAAATAAGAGCATATTCTTAAATCTAAAAATATGTATTCCAATTAAGAATGTAGCGATATAATTCATAAAAAGTTTGTATAAAGTTATTAATTATCTAAAAGTCAGTCTAATCTATTTTTTTCAAATGAAGCGTTAATATAGCGTATGGGGCAACTTTTGTTTCGCCAGTTTCTACATTTTCATATTTAATATCAGTGAATTTTACTTTCCAGATCATCATAGAAGAAGATGAATTTGTAATTTCAAAAACCTGAGTGTCAAATACTGTTAAATCACCAAATTCGACATAAGCTAGCTCTCCTTGTTTGAATAGATCATAGGTTGAAATTAACGATTCTCCGTCATTAAAAAGCAGTTGAGCTCTGACATCTCGGTAAAATGTAATTTCTTTAAAAACCTCGTCTTCTGATAACATATCTTCAAAGTCCTTCTGATTATCTTCATCAAAGTATTCAAACTTATTAGTTGTTAAAGACCATGTCCCCTGTATAGAATCATTGAACTTTACTACTTCTGCCTTTTCACAGCCACTTACCAAAACCACTAATAATATTAGAAATAATTTCTTCATGTTATTTTTAAATTAAATTCATAATGATAAACCATTGATTCACCTACAATTCAGGAGGAAAATAATTATTTACAGGATTAACAACAATCCATGATTTTTCATTACCATTTTCATCTTGTATAAGACAGGATGTAAAAAAGGCTGTAACTGCTCCCTTTTCGTTCACATACACAAAAGGTCTTTCTCTTCTTCTAAATTTTTGTTCGGTGTTATCATCGTAAGAAACGGTTTTTGTATAAATAGATTCTTTAGACAATAAGGAGTAATTAATTCCATCTTTAGAATAATATTGAGCTCCATTTTTTCCGGTTCCCGTTGCATCTCCTCTAAAATCACTAAGGATAACGTTATATTGCTCATTAGCAAACCAAATAGTGGGGTCCTCTAATTGATTCTTGTTTGGCAACGAATTTTTACCCGCATTTACAATTGTATACTTTCCATTAAATGTTGGGGCGGTGTAAACTTGTGCGATTCGTAGGTTATTAACTGACTTTCGTCCGAATACGTAAACGCTTCCATCTTTTTTAATAAGTGGAGCCGGATTGGAAAATGGCATCGCAATTGAATCAATTCGATTCCAAGGCCCGGTAATCGACTTAGACCAAGCATAACCGGTTTCATTCGCTGATGAAATATAATAAAGTAAAAAGGTATCATCTACTTTTACAATTTTGGGGTTATGAGCTCTATCATTATCCCAATATCCTTCTCTTTTTTGTAATACCACTTCCTCAAAAGTATAAGGACCAAATAGATTATCAGAAGTAGCGCGAACTATTTCTGAATAGGTAGTCCAGCCTGCCAAGCCATATCTTTCTGGCCAGCGCGAAACAAACATATGATATGTATCATCAACTTTAATTACACTGGGACACCAGAGAATATAATCTTTCATTATAAATCCACCATCTTTGATTGCTGGTTTAATAGCATCTTTTAATGTTTGAGCTTTTAATGGAACCGCACCTCCTAAAGAAAAGAAGAATAACAAAACGATAATAAATCTCTTAAATAACTGTTTCATAAGTAATTTTTATTGTTTTTTATTGAGCAATGCATCCGACCATTCATCTGTTCTAAACGGTGAAGCAGGTAAACCAGCGTGATTATATAAATTTGGCCGCATAAAGTTTTTCCATGCGAAACGAACAGCCACTGGCGATTCAATATCATCACTCCAAACCAGAATAGAATTACCTTCAATTGTAGCTTCGGCAAAAACAAAATGTTGATCGGCTCCTGCTATTGTAAATTCCCTTAAAGACCCACCTTTAACAACTAGTCCTCCATCAGTATAATCTAATTTCAATCGGATTTTATTCTTTTCAACCTTCATACTTTTATATATAGGACCCGATGGGGTAACGGCATTTTTGTCATATTGTTTATTGAGTGTCCAATACGATAACCGCTTTCCAACAATCTCCTTATTTGTTGGATGAATATTTAACGAATCTCCGGTATCTGTCAAAACCGCCATACCTGTATTTGGCACAGTTTTAAATGCAATTAATTGAGCTTCTCTTATTTCTGGATTTTTATCGTATTGAGGTGCTATCTGCACAAAGTAAAAGGGAAACTCATTATTCCAATCCTTCCTCCAACTTTTTATTAACGCTGGAAACAATCTACGGTATTGAATAGGCCGATCTGAATTT
>Ga0160445_100112_pt1 | contig 73588 bp, 62 predicted proteins | sample HID1972M_E1MG_FD_108215 | JGI IMG/M metagenome (GOLD analysis project Ga0160445, IMG submission 108215) | Enriched pill bug-associated microbial communities from UW Madison campus, WI, USA - HID1972M_E1 MG | ecosystem: Host-associated > Arthropoda: Insects > Digestive system > Unclassified ... | reverse complement strand
ACTCGATGAAGGCTCAACCGTTCCCTTCATCGCCCGTTACCGGAAAGAAGTCACCGGCAGCCTCGATGACACCCAGTTGCGTCATCTGGAAGAGCGCCTGCGCTACCTGCGAGAACTCGACGAACGGCGCATCAGCATCCTCGCCAGCATCGAAGAGCAAGGCAAACTCACCCCGCAGCTTGAGCGCGACATCAAACTCGCCGACACCAAGACCCGCCTCGAAGACTTGTACCTGCCGTACAAGCAGAAGCGCCGCACCAAGGGCCAGATCGCCCTGGAAGCCGGCCTCGGCGACCTCGCGGACGGCCTGTTCAACGACCCGAACCTGGCCCCGGAAACCGAAGCGGCACGTTTCGTCGATGCCGAAAAAGGCGTGGCCGATGTGAAGGCTGCCCTCGAAGGCGCCAAATACATCCTCATGGAACGCTTCGCCGAAGACGCCAGCCTGCTGGAAAAACTGCGTAACTACCTGAAACAGGAAGCCACCCTGAGTGCCCGCGTTATCGCTGGCAAAGAAGAGGAAGGCGCCAAGTTCCGCGACTACTTCGAACACGACGAACCACTGAAAAGCATGCCGTCGCACCGTGCGCTGGCGATTTTCCGTGGCCGCAACGAAGGCATTCTCAGCTCCGCGCTGAAAGTCGGCGACGAGCTGCCGGGCACCATGCACCCGTGCGAAGGCATGATCGGCCAGCAATTCAACATCCAGAACCAGAACCGTCCGGCCGACAAATGGCTCGGCGAGGTGGTGCGCTGGACGTGGAAGGTCAAGCTCTACACGCACCTGGAAACAGACCTGCTCGGCGAGCTGCGTGACGGCGCTGAAACCGAAGCGATCAACGTGTTCGCCCACAACCTGCACGATCTGCTGCTGGCCGCCCCGGCCGGCCCGCGCGCTACTCTGGGCCTCGACCCGGGCCTGCGTACCGGTTGCAAGGTGGCCGTGGTCGACTCGACCGGTAAGATGCTCGATCACGCCACGGTTTACCCGCACGTGCCGCACAACAAGTGGGATCAGACCATCGCCATTCTGGCCGCCCTGTGCGCCAAACACTCGGTTGACCTGATCGCCATCGGCAACGGCACCGCCAGCCGCGAAACCGACAAACTGGCAATCGAGCTGATCAAAAAATACCCGGCGATGAAAATGACCAAGGTCATGGTTTCCGAGGCCGGCGCATCGGTGTACTCGGCATCGGAACTGGCGGCCAAGGAATTCCCGGATCTCGACGTATCGATCCGTGGCGCCGTGTCCATCGCCCGTCGTCTGCAGGATCCATTGGCCGAGCTGGTGAAAATCGATCCGAAATCCATCGGTGTCGGCCAGTACCAGCACGACGTTTCGCAGCTGAAACTGGCGCGTGGTCTGGATGCAGTGGTTGAAGACTGTGTGAACGCCGTCGGCGTGGACGTGAACACCGCTTCGGTGGCGCTGCTGGCGCGTATCTCCGGCCTCAACTCGACGCTGGCGCAGAACATCGTCGCTCACCGCGATGAGCACGGCGCGTTCAAAACCCGTGCAGCCCTGAAGAAAGTCGCGCGTCTGGGCGAAAAAACCTTCGAACAGGCGGCCGGTTTCTTGCGCGTGATGAACGGCGACAACCCGCTGGATTCCTCGGCCGTTCACCCGGAAGCCTATCCGCTGGTGCAGCGTATTGCCGCTGAAACCGACCGCGACATCCGCTCGCTGATCGGCGATGCAAGCTTCCTCAAGCGTCTGGATCCGAAGAAATTCACCGACGAGACCTTCGGTCTGCCCACCGTCACCGACATTCTGCAAGAGCTGGAAAAACCGGGCCGCGACCCGCGTCCGGAGTTCAAGACAGCCGAGTTCCAGGAAGGCGTTGAAGACCTGAAAGACCTGCAATTGGGGATGATCCTCGAAGGCGTGGTCACCAACGTGACCGCGTTCGGTGCCTTCGTCGACATCGGCGTGCATCAGGACGGTCTGGTGCACATCTCGGCGCTGTCGGAGAAATTCATCAAGGATCCACGCGAAGCGGTGAAGGCCGGTGACGTGGTGAAAGTGAAGGTCATGGAAGTCGATATCCCGCGCAAACGCGTTGGCCTGTCGATGCGCATGGGCGACACCCCGGGCGAGAAAATCGACGGTGCGCGTGGCTCGCGTCCGGGCTCGGCGCAGCGCCAGCCTTCGAACAATGCGCCACGCAAGGAAACCGCCACCGCCGCGCCGGTGAACAATGCGATGGCCTCGCTGTTCGCTAACGCCAAGCAGTTGAAGAAACGCTGATGGAGATTCCGGCCGGGCTCGTCGAGAGCGCGTTTTTCAAGCTGTTGGGCTGCCGCCTGCACAGCCTGGAAACCGGGGTGGCGCAAGTCGCCCTGGTGCTGGAACCCGAACTGCGCAATCGCGGCGGCAAATTGCACGGTGGCGCGCTGTTCAGTCTGGTCGATATCGCCATGGGGCTGGCCTGTTCCAGCACTCACGGCTTCGATCAGCAGAGCGCGACCATCGAGTGCAAGATCAACTATATCCGCGCCGTTTCCGACGGCGAGGTCATGTGCACGGCACGGGTCATCCACCCGGGCCGGCGCACGTTGGTGGTTGAAGCCGACGTGATGCAGGGCGACAAACTGGTCGCAAAAGCACAAGGCACGTTCGCTGTCCTGTAGCTAGACGCCATCATTTTGAGTTAATTTCGGCGCAATGAATCCTGTAGGAGCTGCCGCAGGCTGCGATCTTTTGATTTTGTTTTTCAATAGCAAGATCAAAAGATCGCAGCCTTCGGCAGCTCCTACAGGTATGTGTGCGGCTGACCGGCTAGAAAAACCAGGCGATAACGCCAGTTTCAACTTCACCCTTGTAGACCGTCCTGCCCACCCCCATATTGGGGCGACTGACGCGTGAAGGAATCCAAATTGAGCGAACTTCTCAACCGCCGCCTGGCTCTGCTCGGCGAGCGCGCTAACCTCTCTCTGCTCGAGCAGTGCCTGCACGGTATCGAACGTGAATGCCTGCGCGTGACCAGCGAAGGTCGCCTGGCGCAAACGCCGCACCCCGAAGCCTTGGGTTCCGCGCTGACCAACGAACAAATCACCACCGACTACTCCGAGTCGCTGCTGGAATTCATCACGCCCGCCCTGCCTGACCCGGCTGATACGCTGGCGAGCCTGGACAAGATTCACCGTTTTGCCTACAGCAAACTCGGCAACGAGTACCTGTGGAGTCCATCGATGCCGTGCCCGTTGCCGGCCGAGGAAGACATCCCGATCGCCTATTACGGCACCTCCAACATCGGTCAGCTCAAGTACGTTTACCGCAAGGGCCTGGCCCTGCGTTACGGCAAGACCATGCAGTGCATTGCCGGGATTCACTACAACTTCTCCCTACCGGAAAAGCTCTGGCCGCTGCTGCGCGAAACCGAAGGGTTTGTCGGCACCGACCGCGATTTCCAGTCGTTTTCCTACATCGCGCTGATCCGTAATTTCCGTCGTTATAGCTGGCTGCTGATGTACCTGTTCGGTGCCTCGCCAGCGCTGGACGCCGGTTTCCTGCGTGGTCGTTCGCATCAGCTGGAACAGCTCGATCCGGACACCCTGTATCTGCCGTACGCGACCAGCCTGCGCATGAGCGACCTCGGTTACCAGAGCAACGCCCAGGCCGGTCTGACGCCGTGCTACAACGATCTGGCGAGTTACACCGACAGCCTGCGCAAAGCCGTGGCCACGCCGTACGCGCCGTACGTTGAAGTCGGCACGCACCAGGATGGCGAGTGGGTTCAACTCAACACCAACATCCTGCAGATCGAAAACGAGTACTACTCCAACATCCGCCCGAAACGCGTGACTTACACCGGCGAGCGGCCGATTCAGGCGCTGGTGGCCCGAGGCATTCAGTACGTTGAAGTGCGTTGTCTGGACATCAACCCGTTCCTGCCGATGGGCATCGACCTCACCGAGTCGCGCTTCCTCGACGCGTTCCTGCTGTTCTGCGCGCTGAACGATAGCCCGCTGCTTACCAATACTTCGTGCGGCAACGCCACGTCGAACTTCCTCAGCGTGGTCAAGGAAGGTCGTCGTCCGGGTCTGGAGTTGCAGCGTGACGGTGAGTCGGTCGAGATGAAGACCTGGGCTGCCGAACTGCTGGAACAAATCGCCCCGCTGGCGGCGTTGCTGGATCAGAGCCATGGCGGCGATGCGCACAGCAAGGCGCTGGATACGCAACTGGCCAAGGTCAGTGATCCGTCCCTGACGCCATCCGCGCAGGTTTTGGCGGCGATGGCTGAGCATAAGGAAAGCTTTGCGCAGTTCTCGTTGCGTCAGAGTCAGGCGCACGCGGAGTTTTTCCGTAGCGAGCCTTTGGCGGCGGATGAGCAGGCGAAGTTTGAGGAGCTGGCGCGTACTTCGCTGGCTGCGCAGGCTGAGCTGGAGCAGAACGAGGTGGGCGATTTTGATGTGTTTGTCGGGTCGTATCAGGCGAGCATTCTCGCGATCAGCAACTAAAAGCCCCTCACCCTAGCCCTCTCCCGGAGGGAGAGGGGACTGACCGCGTTGTTGATGCGAAGTACGCCGACCTGAACTACCGCGCCGAACTCAGGCCTTGAAAAGCAAAGAGATCGGCCCCCTTTCCCCTCGCCCCCTTGGGGGAGAGGGCTGGGGTGAGGGGGCAAAGATCTAACGTCGAACGCTCGATCCGAGATATCCACAATACAATTCTGATCGTTCCCACGCTCCGCGTGGTAACGCCTCAAGGGACGCTCCGCGTCCAGGTGACGCGGAGCGTCACCGGCTGCATTCCCACGCAGAGCGTGGGAACGATCTGAGCCCTTCTTAGATTTTTCCGCTCATAAGCTCATTCGAAAAAGTTATTTATTTACTGATTCTTAGATCATTTAGTCTCCTTTCACGCCGACGCTCGGTCGCCTGATATGGAGCTTTTCAATGAAACTGAATTTTCCGCTTCGCCTGCTCGCCGCAGCCTCCCTGGCCGCCGCGAGTTTTCTGGCTCAGGCCGCCGACCTCACCGTCGCCTACCAAACTACCGTTGACCCGGCGAAAGTCGCTCAGGCCGACGGCGCTTACGAAAAGGCCACCAAAGCCGACATTGCCTGGCGCAAGTTCGATAACGGCGCCGACATCATCGCTGCCATCGCCTCTGGTGACGTGCAGATCGGCTACCTCGGTTCGAGCCCGCTGACCGCCGCGATCACCCGCAAAGTCCCGGTCGAAACCTTCCTCATCGCCACTCAGATCGGCGCTGCCGAAGCACTGGTCGCCCGCGACGGTTCCGGCATCAAGACCCCGCAGGATCTGGTCGGCAAGAAAATCGCCGTGCCGTTCGTGTCCACCGGTCACTACAGCCTGCTCGCCGCACTGAAGCACTGGAACATCGACCCGTCGAAAGTCACCGTGCTCAACCTCGCCCCTCCAGCGATCATCGCCGCGTGGAAACGCGGTGATATCGACGCCACCTACGTTTGGGATCCGGCGCTGGGCGTGGCCAAGGAAAACGGCAAAGTGCTGATCACCTCCGGCGAACTGGCCAAGTTCGGCGCGCCGACTTTCGATGCGTGGATCGTGCGCAAAGACTTCGCCGAGAAACACCCGGAAATTGTCACCGCGTTCGCCAAGGTTACCCTCGACGCCTACGCCGATTACCGCAAAGACCCGAAAGCCTGGCTCGCCGATCAATCCAACGTCGACAAACTGGTGAAACTCTCCGGCGCCAAGGCCAGTGATATTCCGCTGCTGCTGCAAGGCAACGTCTACCCGCTCGCGGCTGATCAGGTCGTCACCCTCGGCGCGCCGACCACCAAAGCCATCACCGACACCGCTGCGTTCCTCAAGGAACAAGGCAAGGTCGAAGCCGTTCTGCCGGACTACGCGCCGTACGTCAGCGCCAAATTCATCACCAACTGATCGGGAGTTAACCGCGATGGCCTTGCTACAGCTGGAGCGCATCAGCGCACAGTACCCGGGCAGCCCGACACCGGTGCTGGCGGATATTTCTCTGACCCTGGGGCCTCAGCAATTGCTGGTCGCCCTCGGCCCGTCCGGCAGTGGCAAGACTTCGCTGTTGAACCTGATTGCCGGTTTCGTTGAACCGAGCGCCGGGCGCATCACCCTCGACGGCGTGCCAGTCAAAGGCCCGAGCGCCGAACGTGGCGTGGTGTTTCAGGATGACGCGTTGTTGCCTTGGCAGGACGTGTTGGCCAACGTCGCATTCGGTCTGGAACTGGCCGGCGTCGCCAAGGACAAACGCGAAAAAATCGCCCGTGAAATGCTCGCACTGGTTGATCTTTCCGGTTTCGAAAGCCGCCGCATCTGGCAACTCTCCGGTGGCCAGAAACAACGCGTCGGCCTCGCCCGCGCTCTCGCCGCTGACCCGCGTGTATTGCTGATGGACGAGCCTTTCGGTGCCCTCGACGCGTTCACCCGCGAACAGATGCAGGAACTGTTGCTGCAAGTCTGGCAACGCACCGCCAAGCCGGTTTTCCTGATTACCCATGACATTGAAGAAGCGGTGTTCCTCGCCACTGACCTGATTCTGCTCGCGCCGAATCCGGGGCAGATCGTTGAGCGTCTGCACTTGGATTTCGGTCAGCGTTACGCCGCTGGCGAGTCCGCCCGCGCGATCAAATCCGATCCGCGTTTTATCGAAACCCGTGAACACGTGCTGAGCAAAGTGTTCTCGCAACGCAGCGCCGGGCAACGGCAGGAGCGCGCATGAGCAGTTACGACGTTTCTTCGGCTGCGGTTAAACCGGTCAGCGCATCCGTGGTGATTCCGGTGCGCCGCAGCCTCAGCACGCGCTGGATCAGCCTGTTGACGCTGTTTGCATTGTTAGCGATCTGGTGGGCAGTGACTGCCACCGGTCTGATCGAACCATTGTTCCTGCCGCCACCGTCCGCCGTGCTGCAAAAAGGCTGGTTGCTGGCGACCACCGGTTACATGGATTCGACGTTGTGGCAGCACCTTGGTGCGAGCCTGAGCCGTATCGGTCTGGGTCTGGGTTTTGCGATTTTGACCGCTGTGCCGGTGGGCATTGCGATCGGCGCCAACCGCATCGCCCGTGGCGTGCTCGATCCACTGATCGAGTTCTACCGCCCGATTCCGCCGTTGGCTTATCTGCCGCTGATTGTGATCTGGTGCGGCATCGGCGAGTTGTCGAAAGTGCTGCTGATTTATCTGGCGATTTTCGCGCCGATTGCCATTGCTACCGCCACTGGTGTGCGCACGGTTGACCCGGCGAAATTGCGCGCGGCGCAGTCGTTGGGTGCGACGCGTTTGCAGCTGATTCGCCATGTGATTTTGCCGAGCGCGTTGCCGGACATTCTCACTGGTGTGCGCATTGGTCTGGGGGTTGGTTGGTCGACGCTAGTCGCCGCCGAACTGATCGCTGCCACCAGTGGCCTGGGCTTTATGGTGCAATCGGCCGCGCAATTCCTGGTCACCGATGTCGTGGTGCTGGGGATTCTGGTCATCGCCCTGATCGCCTTCGCCATGGAAATGGGCCTGCGCGCCCTGCAGCGCAAACTGGTGCCGTGGCACGGCCAGGCCCACTAAAACATCTTTTTGAATCCCCCCTGTAGGAGCTGCCGAAGGCTGCGATCTTTTGATCTTGATCTTCTTAAAAAGCAAGATCAAAAGATCGCAGCCTTCGGCAGCTCCTACATAGGGTGATGACCGCAATTGAAGAGAAAGACCATGAGCAGCCTCGACATCACCCCATTAAGCTCGGCCCTCGGCGCACAGATCAGCGGCGTCGACATCAGCCAGCCGCTGTCCCTGGAACACCGCGACGCCATCGAGCAGGCGCTGCTCAAGTATCAAGTGCTGTTCTTCCGCAACCAGCCAATCGAGCCGCCACAACAGGCGCGCTTTGCGGCGTACTTTGGCGACCTGCACATCCACCCGATCTACCCGAACGTGCCGGAACAACCGGAAGTGCTGATCCTCGACACCGCCGTCACCGACGTGCGCGACAACGCGATCTGGCACACCGACGTGACCTTCCTGCCAACGCCAGCGATGGGCGCAGTGCTCAGCGCCAAGTTGCTGCCGGAGTTCGGTGGCGACACCTTGTGGGCCAGCGGGATTGCCGCGTATGAAGCGCTGTCGGCGCCGATGAAAAGTTTGCTCGAAGGGCTGACCGCGACTCACGATTTCACTCGTTCGTTTCCGCTGGAGCGTTACGGCAACACGCCTGAAGCGCTCGCGCAGTGGGAAGAGGCGCGACGCAAGAATCCACCGCTGTCACACCCGGTGATTCGCACGCATCCGGTCAGCGGGCGACGCTCGTTGTTCGTCAATGAAGGCTTCACGTCGAAGATCAATGAGCTGTCGGAAACCGAGAGTGAGGCGATTCTGAAGTTTTTGTTTGCCCACGCGACGCGGCCGGAATTCACCATTCGCTGGCGCTGGCAGCAGGACGATATTGCGTTCTGGGACAACCGCGTGACCCAGCATTACGCGGTAGATGATTACCGCCCGGCGCGGCGGGTGATGCAGCGGGCGACGGTGTTGGGGGATGTGCCGTTTTTTTAGGATCAAAAGATCGCAGCCTGCGGCAGCTCCTACCTTGATCGTTCCCACGCTCTGCGTGGGAATGCCGCCCGGGACGCTCTGCGTCCCATCTAAAGCCGAACGCGGAACGTCCGTGGATGCATTCCCACGCGGAGCGTGGGAACGATCAGCTTCGAGAGGCTCACTCCGCCGTCGAAGGTTTCTCCCACAGATTGATCCCGCCCTCCTGGGCAAACCGATCAATCTCCGCCAGCTCTTCAGCACTAAAGCTCAAATTTTTCAACGCCCCAACGTTCTCAATAATCTGCTCCGGCCGACTCGCACCAATCAACGCCGAGGTCACCCGAGGATCGCGCAGCGTCCACGCCAGCGCCAGTTGCGCCAGACTCTGACCACGACGCTTGGCAATCTCGTTCAACGCCCGCACGTGAGCGATGTTGGCCTCGGACAAGTGCGAAGCCTGCAGCGAACCACCACCCGGACGATTGACCCGCGCATCCGCCGGCACGCCGTTGAGGTATTTGTCGGTGAGCAGACCTTGCGCCAACGGAGTGAACGCGATCACGCCAGTACCGAGTTCATCGGTGGTATCGAGCAGATCTTTTTCCACCCAGCGATTGAGCAGGTTGTACGCCGGTTGATGAATCAACAACGGCACTTTCCACTCTTGCAACAGCGCGGCCATCTCGCGGGTTTTCACGCCCGAATACGACGAGATCCCAATGTACAACGCCTTGCCCTGCTGCACCGCAGTGGCGAGGGCGCTGGCGGTTTCTTCCAGTGGGGTGTCCGGGTCGAAGCGGTGCGAATAGAAGATATCCACATAGTCCAGACCGAGGCGTTGCAGGCTCTGGTCGAGGCTTGCGAGCACGTATTTGCGCGAACCGCCGCCCTGACCGTAAGGGCCGGGCCACATGTCCCAACCGGCCTTGCTGGAGATGATCAGTTCGTCGCGGTACTGCTTGAAGTCTTCACGCAGCAGGCGGCCGAAATTGGTCTCGGCGCTGCCGTACGGCGGGCCATAGTTGTTGGCCAGGTCGAAGTGATTGATGCCCAGATCGAACGCGGTGCGCAGCAAGGCGCGTTGAGTGTCAATCGGCGTGCTGTCACCGAAGTTGTGCCACAGGCCCAGCGACAGCGCTGGCAGCACCAGACCGCTGCGCCCGACGCGGCGGTAAGGGATGGAGTCATAGCGATTTTCGGCAGCGGTGTAAGTCATCGAATCCTCTCTTGTCTGTCTTTTAGTCATCTGAAACCGAACACCTTTGTGGCGAGGGGATTTATCCCCGATCGGCTGCGAAGCAGTCGTAAAACCAGCGCACTCGGTACATCAGGTTGACCGAAGCTTCAGGTCTTGGGGCGGCTCCGCCACCCATCGGGGATAAATCCCCTCACCACAAAAGCTCTACCAATCATGCGAAACGGTTTACAGGTCGGGCCAGGCCAAGGTTCTGGCGCAATGTCCGGCCCTCGTACTCCGTTCTGAACAACCCACGCCGTTGCAGTTCCGGCACCACGCCGTTGGCGAAGTCTTCGAGCCCGCCCGGCAGGTGCGGCACCAGCACGTTGAAGCCGTCCGCCGCGCCCTGTTCGAACCATTCCTGCAAACGATCTGCAATCTGCTCAGGCGTACCGACCAGGCTGTAATGACCGCGCCCGCCAGCAATCTTGCGCCCCAATTCGGCAAGGGTCAGGTTCTCCCGCCCCGCCAGCTCAGTGAGCAATTTCTGCCGACTCTGCTGGCCGCTATCTGTCAGCGGCAAATCCGGTAACGGCCCGTCCAGCGGGTACTTCGACAAATCGAAGTTGCCCAGCATACGCCCAAGTAAAGCCACGCCAACCTCGGGTTCGACTAATTGCTGAAACGTTTCACATTTTTCCTGCGCTTCGGCTTCGGTGCGGCCGACCACGACAAAAACCCCGGGCATGATTTTCAGCGAATCGGCGCTGCGACCGTACTTGGGCAGACGTCCCTTGAGGTCGGCGTAAAACGCTTGAGCGTTGGCCAATGAAGTCTGCGCGGTAAACACCACCTCAGCCGTTTGCGCCGCCAACTCGCGTCCGGTTTCGGAGGATCCCGCCTGCACGATCACCGGTTGCCCCTGCGGCGAGCGTGCAACGTTCAGTGGCCCTTTGACCCGGAAGTGCTCACCGACGTGATCCAGCACGTGCAATTTCGCAGGGTCGTAATACGCCCCGCTCGCCTTGTCGCGCACAAACGCATCGTCCTCCCAACTGTCCCAAAGCCCGGTGACCACCTGATGAAATTCGCGCGCACGGCTGTAGCGTTCGGCATGGCCGATATGCTCATCACGACCAAAATTCAGCGCCTCGGCAGCATTGTCCGAGGTCACCAGATTCCACCCCGCTCGGCCGCCTGATAAGTGATCTAGCGAGGCGAACTTGCGCGCCACGTGATACGGCTCGTTGTAGCTGGTGGTCGCCGTCGCAATCAGGCCGATGTGCTCGGTCACCGCACTGAGCGCCGAGAGCAATGTCAACGGCTCAAAGTGATCAGAGCGCGCCATGCGACTGGCGATGTCCTGAGTCGGCGCGGCGACGCTGTCAGCGACAAACAACGCATCGAATTTCGCCGCCTCGGCAATCTGCGCCAGCCGCTTGTAATGGGCGAAATCCAGACCTGCATTCGCCGGCACATCCGGATGACGCCACGCCGCGACGTGGTGCCCGGTGGCCATGAGAAACGCGCCGAGTTTCAACTGTCTGCTCATCTCAGAAATCCTTGCGCAGTTGCACACCGAAGTAGCGTTCGTCGTCGCGTGGCACGGCGCGGTAGATGTAGTTGCCACCGCTGGCGAGCACCGGCGAGTAAGACTTGTCAGTGAGGTTTTTGCCGAGCAGCGCAACGCGCCAGCCACTGCTGTAATCGGCGAGTGCGACGCTGGCGTTCCAGATGCCGTAGGCGCCCTGTTTGGTGTCGACGTTCTGGCTGATGTCGTACTGCACTTCGCTCTGCCAGCTGTAGTCGGTGCCGAGTTCGATATCCAGACCGTTATCCAACGGAATCGTGTAATCGGCGCGAACGTAGCTTTTCCAGTCCGGGCTGAACGGCAGCGGTTTGCCGTTGACATTGCAGGACGCCGCCGCGCCCGCCGGGCAGGCGAATTCGTCGATGCGTGCACGGGTGTAGGCCAGTGCGCCGGACAGTTTCAGTTGCTGAGTCGCTTGCAGGGCGTAATCGAGTTCGACGCCCTCGGTGCTGACGCTGCCGGCGTTGATCAGACGCGTCACCACTTGCCCGGCGACGGTGTCGAAGAAGTTCGCCTGATAGTTGTCGTACTCGCTGTGGAACACCGCGAGGTTGGTGGTCAGGCGGTTGTTCCACGACGTGGCTTTGATGCCCGCCTCCCAAGTGTTGGAAGTTTCCGGTTTCAGCGCTTCGGTGTCGCGCGGCTGCATGTTGAAGAACACGTTGTAGGCCGGGCCTTTGTAGCCGCGCGAGTAGGTCAGGTACGTGGTGACGGCGTCGCTCAAGTCGTACTGCACTCCGAGGCGACCAGACCAGCCATCTTCATCGACGGAACCTGAGCTGCTGGTCGCCGGTTGGATACCGCTGACGGTGGTGGCCGACGTCGACACGCGGCGGTGATCGTATTCGAGATCATCGTGGGTGTAGCGCAGGCCGGCGATGCCGCGAAAGTCCGAAGTGAAGTTCAGCGTGCTCTCGCCGAACACCGCGTAACTGTCGCTAGTGGTGCTGTAATTGGCGACGCCACGGTCGGTGCGCGTGGTGGTCGTCAGGGTGCGCTGATAGGTCTCTTCGTCCTTGCCGTGCATGTAGAACAGGCCGCCGACGTATTCGAGGAATTCGCCTTTCGGTGAGGCCAGGCGCAGCTCTTGCGAGTATTGATCGAAGGCCAGATCACCCTTGTCTGCGGTGCCGGGAAACGCTGCGGTCACCGTGCCGAGACGGTCGCCGTCCTGATATTGGGTGTTGTCCCAGCCGCGCCACGCGGTGATCGACGTCAGCGTGTAATCGCCCAGTTGCCAGTCGAGCTGGCCGGACAAACCTTTGTTGATGTCCTCGACGTGAGTGCGGGTGTCGGTGTTGATGTCGCGGTTGTGGCTGGAGGCGTACGCCGGGCTCAGCGCGTTGGCGAACGCCGGGGTCAGTGACTTGCTGACTACACCGTTGGGGCCGTCGTCGTGGGACTGCATGTAGTCGGCGATCAGGGTGAAGGTGACGTCGTCATTCGGGGTGAACTCGAGTTTGCCGCGCACGCCACGATGGTTGTAGCCGTTGACCTCCTGACCATTATGTTGGTTGTCGACGTTGCCATCGTAGGTGCCGAACAGCGTGCTGATCGAGCCCTTCAACGTCTCCGGAATCAGGCTGCCGCCGAGGCCGAATCGGGTGCGGCTTTCGTTGCCGCTGTAATACGACTGATCGATGTAGCCGTGGGTCTCAGCGGTGGGTGCCTTGCTGGTAATGTTGAGCACACCGGCCGAGGCGTTCTTGCCGAACAGCGTGCCTTGCGGGCCGCGCAAAACCTCGACGCGCTCCAGATCCAGCAGATCCATGGTTGCCTGTCCCGGACGCGCATACACCACGCCATCAATCACCGTCGCCACGGTTGGCTCAACACCCGGCGAGGTGGAAATCGTGCCGACGCCGCGCACAAACAACGAGGTGTCTTTGTTCGACGCGCCGGTGCGGAAATTCAGCGATGGCACTTGCTGAACGATGCTTGCCACGCCGTTGCGGTTATCGCGCTCGAGCTGCTCGCCGTCGACCACCGAAACCGCGACCGGCACCTTTTGCAGCGACTCTTCGCGGCGGGTCGCGGTGACGGTGACCGACTTCAGCGTCGGCTCCTGATCGCTGCTGTCAGCAGCGAATGCATTGGGCAACGGCAGCGCCGCCAACCCCGTCAGTAACCAGCCAGCGGCGCGAATCGACTGCGCCAGTTTATGTGTCGCCCCAGGAATGTTGTGCATGTTCTGCCCGCTCGAAATTGGCCCTGATCCGCTGCCGTTCTGCGACGACAGCGCCTGAATCGGTGTCTTGGGCATTCGCTCGAGCGAGTAGCAGACAACGCGCTTTGTTAGCGCTAACATCGGCAATATTGGCCATCCGCACATAGACCGTCCAATACTGAAAAATTAGTTTTATATGCGATTTGGTTTTTAACAAGGATCGAACCATGAGCGAAGAAAAGCCGCGCAAACGCCGTGGCGCCGGACGTGTGACCCTGAATGCGGTGGCGCGCGAGGCTGGCGTTTCCGCGATCACCGTGTCGCGCTACTTCAATCAGCCCGAACAGGTGTCGCCTGAACGACGCGAGCGGATCGCGGCAGTGGTGGCTGATTTGGGTTATGTACCGAATCTGGTAGCCGGCGGGCTGGCCTCGGCGCGGGGGAAAATCGTCGGCATGGTCATTCCGAACATTTCCGGGCCGATCTTCGCCAACACCATTCAGGGCTTCAGCGATACGCTCAGCCGTCACGGTTATCAGCTGTTGCTGGCGTCGAGTTACTTCAGCACCGAACAGGAAGAAAATGCGGTGCGCGCGTTTCTCGGCTGGTCGCCGGCAGCACTGGTGCTGACCAGTCACTTTCACAGCGTGGGTACGGAAAAAATGATCGCCGAGGCGGATATTCCGGTGATCGAAACCTGGGATTATCAGCCGGAACGTGAGCCGATGCAGATCGGTTTTTCGCATTTCGACGTAGGCGTGACGGCGGCGAATTATCTGCTGGAAAAAGGCTATCGACGCATTGCCTTCGTCCAGAACAGCGCGCCGGGCGACTTCAGCGCCCTGGAACGCCGCGACGGTTACGCGGCGACCTTGCGAGAGGCCGGCGTGGAGCCGTGGGTCTTTGCCCCCGACGCTGATCGCACGCCCTTCGAAGCCGGCAAACAGGCGATGGACGCCCTGATGAACGCCTCACCGCGCCCCGACGCGATCATCTTCGCCAACGACAACCTCGCCGCCGGCGGCCTCCTCGCCGGGCAACGCGCGGGCATTAAAATCCCTGAAGACTGCGCCGTTCTCGGCTTTGGCGACTACCCGTTCGCCGAGATGCTGCTGCCGAGCCTGAGCACGATCAAACCACCGGCGCTGGAGATCGGTGTGCTGGCGGCGACACGCGTGCTGGAAAGTCTTGGTGTGTTGCCGAGCGATGAAGTGCAGCGGCTGAATCTGCTGCAGTGCCAAGTCATCGAACGGGAAAGCACCTGATGAATATGGCGGGGGCCGGATTGTCTATGCTCTAAAGGACACCGAGGTGACCCTATCGCGAGCAGGCTCACTCCTACAGGGGCTGCGTTGTACATAAAATTCATGTCCAACCACGCTCCACTGTAGGAGTGAGCCTGCTCGCGATAGCGGTCTTTCAGGCAATACACATCCACCAGGCAGAACCCGCCATGCACACCGCCATCATCATTTTCTTCGGCCTGGTTCTGCTCGCCCTGATGCTCTACATCGGCGAGCGCATCGGCTTCAGCCGGCAGACCATGGCTTACAGCTTCGCCGCTCTGTGGCTGGCGTTGACGGTGATTAACGGCGCGGTGGGTGTGGTGCATGCGAAGCAACCGCTGGGTTCCGAAATAGCGATTGGCAGTGCGGTATTTGGCGTGCCGATGGCGGCGATGGTGTTGTTCATGGTGCTGAGCGCCGAGTCGTAAAACGTCCCAGCGCCCAGCTGCCAATCAACGCACCAGATGCAAAAACTGCATATGCCGTTCGTACTGATCGAGGATGTCGTTGATGATCTGTTCTTTGGTGTAGCCGACCAGATCGTAGTCCTGACTGCCCTCGCTCAAATGCACTTCGGCGCGGTAGTAGCGGCGATTGTTGAGCTGCTTCGAGCCCATCCCGCCACGCGCGAAGGACGGCGTGAAGTAGCCGCGCATCTGCACCTGATAGATGAATGGATGCGCATCGCCATGGCCGATTTCGAGGCTGACGCTGTCATTTGCCGGATCCGGCTGGGTGACCACGTTCAAGCCTTTTTCGACAAACACCGCCGTCACTTCTTCAATCGCCGGGCGCACCGTGGTGTCCATGAAGCGGTACACCTCGTCGCGTGACGGGAAGTGCACAGCCTGACTCAGACGCTGTCGCCAGCCGCCCGTGCCACGCCGCGATCCCGAAACCGGCGCCAGCGAATGCAACTGCGCGATCTGCTTCTGTGACTCGAGATAGAACGCCTTGTGCAGGCCCCACATCATCAACAAAAGAATCAGCGAGAACGGCAACGACGTCAGCACCACCGCTGACTTCAGCGCATCGATGCTGCCGGAGAACAGCAGCGCACTGGTGATCAGTGCAGTCATCGCGCCCCAGAACACTCGCAGCCATTTCGGCCCGTCTTCGTCCGGGCTACCGCCCTTGGCCGACAAAGTCGAGAGCACCACGGTGCCGGAATCGGCAGAGGTGACGAAGAACACGAAGCTGATAAACACCGTCACGGCGATGACGGTTTTGCTCCATGGATAGGTTTCCAGCAGCAGGTAAATACTCATCGACGGGTTGTCGAGGGCCGACATGCCCAGCGCACTCATGCCGTGGTTGAGCACCTGATCGATGGCGCTGTTGCCGAAGATCGACATCCACGCGAGGGTGAAACCGAGCGGAATCAACAGCACGCCGAAAACGAATTCGCGGATGGTGCGGCCACGGGAAATCCGTGCGATGAACAGACCCACGAACGGCGACCATGCGATCCACCAGGCCCAGTAAAACACTGTCCAACCGCCGAGCCAGTCGCTCGGTTTGTCGTAGGCGTAGAGGTCGAAACTCTTCATCGGCAAGGCGCCGAGGTAGTCGCCGATATTCTGGATCAAGGTGTTCAGCAAGTGCTGGGTAGGCCCGGCGAACAACACAAACAGCAGCAGTGCACAGGCCAGCAGCATGTTGATGTCGGACATTACCCGCACGCCTTTATCGACGCCGGAGACCGCAACAATGATCGCCGCGCCCATCATCAGCGTGATCAGGCCGACCTGAATCCACTGGGTGTGCGCGATACCGAACAGGTAGTCGAGACCGGAGTTGAGGTGCAGCACGCCGAAGCCCATGTCGGCACCGAGACCGAACACCGTGGCGATGATGCCGAAGCCATCGACCGCGTAACCGATCGGGCCGTTGATGCGTTTGCCGATCAGCGGATACAGCGCCGAGCGCAGCGCCAGCGGCAAATTGTGGCGGTAAGCGAAGTAGGCCAGCGCCATGCCGACGAAGGCGAATACGCCCCAGCCATGCAGGCCCCAGTGCAGAAACAGAATCTGCATCGCCTGACGCGCCGCATCCGCGGTGCCGGCCTCGCCTTGCGGCGGCTGCAGCATGTGGGTCAGCGGCTCAGAGACGCAGAAGAAAAACAGCGTGATGCTGATCCCGGCGGCGAACAGCATGCCGGCCCAGGACCGGTACCTCAACTCCGGCTCGTCGTGGTCGGCACCGAGTTTTATCTTGCCGTAGCCGGATAAGGCGGTGACCACCACGAAGACCAGATACAGGGTCATCGCGAGCATGTAGTACCAGCCGACCGTGTTGGCCGCCCAGTTTTGCGCTTCCAGTAACCAGGCGCCTGCCTGCTCCGGCATGGCAATGACCACGAGACCAAACAGCAGAATGACCGTCGCGGCGAAATAGAACACCGGCGGATTCATGCGCACCAGACCGCTGGCGGGGGTAGACGATGCACTCATGAAACGTGCACCTCGAGGGGTTTAGACGTGGCTGAAATGATCGGACTCAGCAAAGGCAAGCCTCCTGTTGTGAGCGGGCAGCGAACCACCGGTTTAACTTGAATGAACGTTCAAGTTAAACATGGATGGGGGGGTAAGGACTAATCGTACGGCTAGGCGGTAGTTTTCCTACGCTAGCTCAAGGATGGGTATGACGCGGGTTTGAGGGGATTCGTTCAACGACAACAGGACTCATGCACAAACCTGTAGGAGCTGCCGAAGGCTGCGATCTTTTGATGTGATTTTTGTAGATCAAAAGATCGCAGCCTGCGGCAGCTCCTACATGGGATTTGCTGCTTGGCCTACTTCTGCGTGCCGTCATCATGCTGCAAATTCGCCTGAGTCAGATTGCACCCCGCCGGCACGCTGCGCGTCAGCCACACGTTGCCGCCAATGATCGACCCCTTACCGATGGTGATGCGTCCGAGAATCGTCGCCCCGGCGTAAATCACCACATCATCTTCCACGATCGGATGACGCGGATGACCCTTCTGCAACTGGCCGTCTTCGTCCGCCGGGAAGCGCTTCGCCCCCAACGTTACCGCCTGATAAATCCGCACACGCTCGCCAATGATCGCCGTCTCGCCAATCACCACGCCCGTGCCGTGATCGATAAAGAAGCTGCGGCCAATCTGCGCGCCCGGGTGGATATCAATCCCGGTCGCTGAATGGGCGATTTCCGCGCTGATCCGCGCCAGCAACGGCAGCCCCGCGCGATACAAATGGTGCGCCAGACGATGGTGAATCACCGCCAGAATCCCCGGGTAGCACAGCAGCACTTCATCAACACTGCGCGCCGCCGGATCACCGTGATAAGCGGCTAACACATCGGTATCGAGCAGCGTGCGCAAGCCCGGCAAGGCCAGGGCAAAGTCCTGAATAATCTCAATCGCACGGGCCTCGACTTCGGTGTCGGCCTGCGCACTGTGGCGAGCGACATAACGCAGCTCCAGGCGCGTCTGCGCCAATAAGGCATTCAGGGCGACATCAAGGGTGTGACCGACATAGAAATCCTCACTCTCTTCGCGCAGATCCACCGGCCCCAGACGCATCGGGAACAACGCGCCGCACAGCGCTTCGAGAATCTCCGCCATCGCCGCCCGCGACGGCAACTCGCGACCACCCTGCTCGCCGGACGCCCGGCCGTTCTGTGCCCGCCACTGATCCCGCGCGCTGCGCAGTTGACTGACGATGGTCTGCAATTGCCAATGGCTGGAACGCTCGCTCACGGTAAAGACTCCTCACGGGCGGCCGGACTGTCTGGCCGCGTCAACGGCGACTACTTTACGGCATGCTCGCGAGGGCGAATTAAGAACCGATAGTGCTGGGCTCAGTTCATTTGGCTATAAGCGATTCGCGGTTGCCCCTGCAAAAACCCGTGCCTATAGTCCTTTCATCTTTCTCCGCCAGTACGGACTCATGATCAAGAATCAGCTGGAACGCTTTAACCGACTCGACCTGCTCGGCCATCCAACGCCGCTGGAAAAACTCGAACGCCTGTCCGCGTGGCTCGGCCGCGAGGTGTACATCAAGCGCGATGACCTGACGCCGCTGGCGATGGGTGGCAACAAGCTGCGCAAACTCGAATACCTCGCCGCTGATGCCTTGGCGCAAGGCGCCGACACGCTGATCACCGCCGGCGCGCTGCAATCGAACCACGTTCGCCAAACGGCTGCGCTGGCCGCCAAACTCGGTCTCGGTTGTGTGGCGTTGCTGGAAAATCCGCTGGGCACCGACGACAGCAACTACACCGGCAACGGCAACCGACTGCTGCTGGATCTGTTCGACACCAAGGTCGAACTGGTCGACAACCTCGACAACGCGGATGAACAACTTGCCGCCCTCGCCGTGCGTTTACGCAGTAACGGCAAGAAGCCGTATCTGGTGCCGATTGGCGGTTCGAACGCACTCGGTGCGCTGGGTTATGTGCGCGCCGGTCTGGAACTGGCCGAGCAAATTAAAGACACCGGCCTGAATTTCGCCGCCGTGGTCTTGGCCTCGGGCAGCGCCGGCACGCACAGTGGTCTGGCCTTGGCGTTGAGTGAAGTGTTGCCGCAATTGCCGGTGATTGGCGTGACGGTTTCGCGCAGTGAAGAAGATCAGCGGCCGAAGGTGCAAGGGCTGGCTGAGCGTACGGCGGCGCTGCTCGGCGTCGAACTGCCGGCGGATTTCAAGGTCGAGTTGTGGGACGAATACTTCGGCCCGCGCTATGGCGAGCCGAATGCCGGGACGTTGGCGGCGGTGAAGTTGCTGGCGAGTCAGGAGGCGGTGTTGCTGGATCCGGTTTATACCGGCAAGGCGATGGCGGGGTTGCTGGATGGGATTGGTCGTCAGCGCTTTGATGAAGGCCCGATCATCTTTTTGCACACCGGCGGCGCGCCGGCGTTGTTTGCCTATAGGGATTTTCTGTAAGAGCAAGATCAAAAGATCGCAGCCTGCGGCAGCTCCTACAGGTGATCCCGTGTAGGAGCTGCCGCAGGCTGCGATCTTTTCTAAATAGAAGCCATATTCAAATAAGATCTAACAAATTAGATATTAAGTATTTTCAAGTCTAACGCAGACATCTTATAGTCTCGCCGCAGGCGAATTTCGCGCAAGACGCATAAGCTGCTTTAGGGCACGATAACGCAGGCGCACGAATCACGAATTCGCCAACTTTCCTTTAGCGTCTTCCATAAGAAAACACAGGGGCTCGTCATGAATTTTTCCGCACTACGTCGCAATCTGCTGGTGGGTTCACTGGGTCTGGCGCTGAGCGCCGGTCTGATCAGCCAGGCCGTGGCCGGTGAGCAGCTGCAACAGATCAAGGACAAAGGCGTTATCAACGTCGGCCTGGAAGGCACGTACCCTCCGTTCAGCTTCGTCGATGCCGACGGCAAACTGTCCGGTTTCGAAGTCGAGCTCTCGGAAGCGATCGCGCAAAAACTCGGCGTCAAAGCGAAGATTCAGCCGACCAAGTGGGACGGCATCCTCGCGGCGCTGGAATCCAAGCGTCTCGACGTTGTGGTCAACCAAGTGACCATCTCCGACGAGCGCAAAAAGAAGTATGACTTCTCCGAGCCGTACACCGTTTCCGGTATTCAGGCGCTGGTGCTGAAGAGCAAAGAGTCCGCACTGAACATCAAGACCGCCGCTGACCTGTCCGGCAAGAAAGTCGGTGTGGGCCTGGGTACCAACTACGAACAATGGGTTCGCGCCAACGTGCCGGGCGCTGACGTGCGCACCTACGATGATGATCCGACCAAGTTTGCCGACCTCAACAACGGTCGCACCGACGCCATCCTGATCGACCGTCTGGCCGCGCTGGAATACGCCAAGAAAGCCCCGAAAACCGTCGCCGCCGGTGAAGCGTTCTCCCGTCAGGAAGCCGGTGTTGCCCTGCGCAAAGGTGAGCCGGAACTGCTGGCTGCCGTGAACAAGGCCATCGACGAACTGCGTGCAGACGGCACGTTGAAGAAGCTGTCCGAGAAGTACTTCAACGCAGACGTCACTAAATAATGGAAGTTGGATTTCAATTCGAAGCGCACTTCCCGCAGTTGAGCCAGCAACTCGCCGAGACATCGGCGCTGTTGCTGGACTCCGCGCCCTTTCTGCTCAAGGGCGCGTACTACACGGTAGTCCTCAGCCTCGGCGGGATGTTCTTCGGCTTGCTGCTGGGCTTCGGCCTGGCGTTGATGCGCCTGTCGCGCTTCAAATCAGTGAGCTGGCTGGCGCGCGTGTATGTGTCGTTCTTTCGCGGGACGCCGCTGTTGGTGCAGTTGTTCGTGATCTATTACGGCTTCCCGCAATTGGGAATCGAACTGGATCCGTTACCAGCAGCGCTGATCGGCTTCTCGCTGAACATGGCCGCGTACGCCTGTGAAATTCTGCGCGCCGCGATCGGTTCGATCGAGCGTGGTCAGTGGGAAGCTGCTGCGAGCATCGGCATGACCCGCGCGCAAACCTTGCGTCGGGCCATCCTGCCGCAAGCAATGCGCACGGCGCTGCCGCCGCTGGGCAACAGCTTTATATCGCTGGTCAAGGACACGGCACTGGCCGCCACCATTCAGGTGCCGGAGCTGTTCCGTCAGGCGCAATTGATTACCGCCCGGACTTTCGAAGTCTTCACCATGTATCTTGCCGCCGCGCTGATCTACTGGATTCTGGCCACGGTGCTTTCGCACTTCCAGAACAAGTTGGAAGAGCGGGTCAATCGGCACGACCAGGAGTCCTGACGCGATGATTGTCGTGGAAAAACTGACCAAGCAATTCAAGGGTCAGGTCGTGCTCAACGGCATCGACCTCGAGGTCAAGGAAGGTGAAGTCGTCGCGATCATCGGCCCCAGCGGTTCGGGGAAAACGACGTTCCTGCGCTGCCTGAATTTCCTTGAACAGCCCACCAGCGGCCGGATCAAGGTCGGCGATATCGAAATCGATACCAGCCGCCCGTTGAACCAGCAGCAGGGTCTGGTGCGCAATTTGCGCCAGCACGTGGGTTTCGTGTTTCAGAACTTCAATCTGTTCCCGCACCGCACCGCGCTGGAAAACGTCATCGAAGGCCCGGTTGTGGTCAAGAAGATGCCACGCGACGCCGCCATTGCCCTGGGCAAAAAGCTGATGGCCAAGGTCGGTCTGGCGGGCAAAGAGGACGCTTATCCGCGTCGTCTGTCTGGCGGTCAGCAACAGCGTGTGGCGATTGCCCGGGCGCTGGCGATGGAGCCAGAAGTGATCCTGTTCGACGAGCCGACTTCAGCCCTCGATCCGGAACTGGTGGGTGAAGTGCTGGCGACCATTCGTGGTCTCGCCGAAGAGAAACGCACCATGGTTATCGTGACTCACGAAATGGGTTTTGCCCGCGACGTGGCCAACCGTGTGGTGTTTTTCGACAAAGGCGTGATCGTCGAACAAGGCGAAGCCAAAGCGTTGTTTGCCAACCCGAAAGAAGAGCGCACCAAACAGTTTCTCAGCAAGTTTCTGAATCACGCCTGAATCTGTTCAATGCGTTAAACGATAACTTCCACGGATGGAAGTTAGGCTTATCCCGTCGAATAAACTTCCTGCAATAACAAACACCCTGAATGCAGTGCACTTATATGTTCTGCAACAGACACATATCAATAGAAAACCCTGATCAAACCATGATTGGGTTCAAACAGTCTCGCCCTCGAAACCGGCAAAACGCCCGAATAATCGTGGTCTCATTCGCCAATCATCCTAGGCAGAATGCCTCGCAAGCGTAGGAAGGTTCTGATTAATTCGTAATTCACGGATTAGCTTAACGCCTCTATTGACTCCACTTCCCGCACGCTCTTATCTAGTCGCCAACCGACGTTTATTAGTTCAATCAACCAGCATTCTGACGCAACAGAAGTTCGCTGTTGTATTGCCTGGCAATTCACGCCTTTTGTTTTTCAGAAACGGACTTCGCTGCAAGGCTTCAAGGAGAGAAACCGATGACTCGCACTTCGAACACCCCCGAACTGGCGGCGCCGATCCTCGCGTCCGCGCAAAAAACCGGCATCAACCTGTCTGCGGCTGCACACCTGCTGATCGAGGTGGCGCCCTACCCCGGTATGGACGCCGGCGATCTGATCGAACTGTTCTGGAATCGCTGCTACGTCGCCTCCCATGTACTCACCCGCGACGAGGTGGGCGAGGCCGTCAGTCTGCGTGTGCCGGAGAGTTTTATCGTCGACGGTACGGCGAGCATTCATTACCGGCTCATGCAGGTTGGCCAGGGCCCGGCGCTGTCGGCGGCGACGCGGGTGCAGGTCAAACTCGATTGCCCGGGCGGCCAGCCCCCAGCGCTGTCTGGGGACGAAAACCAGCAATTGGCACCCGTCACTCTGCCCGACACTATTCGCCGTCAGGGCGTGAATCCGAACCAGATCAAACGCGGTGTGCCGCTGACCATCGAGCCCTACGTGAACATGGCCGAAGACGACGAAATCACCCTGCGCTGGGGCGATGTGCGCATGGATCTGCCGGCAGTCACGGCGGCCGATGTTGGGCGCGCGATTCAGGTGTGGGTGCCGCCGGCGGTGATTGTCGAAGCAGGCGAGGATTTGCGGCTGGACGTGACGTACTGCGTGATTGATCGGGTGGGCAACAACTCGCGCTGGGCGCCGCCACGGACATTGAAGATTGGATGCGCGAATCCTTATCTGAAAGTGCCGCTGAAGGCCGAACTCAAGGCCGCCGAATCCCGCAAGCCTTAGCCCACATCTCCAAGAGAGAGGGGATTCTGTGGTGAGGGGATTCATCCCCGATGGGCTGCGCAGCAGCCCCATTAGAAGCGGGGCCGCTGCGCGCCCCATCGGGGATGAATCCCCTCACCACAAAATCCAATCACCACAGAGCGCGTGTCGGTAAAGAAATATTGTTAACCAACCCGACCATCACCCCTTCTATGCATATTCCTAAAAGTTAGTTTATTTAATATTTATACACGCTTAGGGTATATGCACCGGACCACCGGACATTCTTTCGTTCGCCGCACTTTTGCGGCGTTTTTCATAAGATGTGAGGTAGGTAGTATGGTCCGGAACACAATCACCCCAGTGCAGATCGCCAGGGCATTGCGTGCAGCCAAGGAGCGGCACTGATGTCCAGTCTGGCAGACGCAAACGTCCAGTCGGATCTGGACATCGCCCCGTTGTTGTTGCCCGCGCAGGTTTTGCGCAACGACGCACAAGCCATCAAGGCCGCCCATGAGCTGGCGCAAGTTGCCCGCCTGCAGGCCGCCAAACGCGACCGTCAGCGCAAGCTGCCGTGGTCGGAAATCGAGCAGTTCACCCGCAGTGGTTTAGGCAGCATCGTCATCCCGCGCGAATACGGTGGCCCGCAGGTTTCATTCGTGACGCTGGCCGAGGTGTTCGCGATCATTTCCGCCGCCGACCCGGCGTTGGGACAGATTCCGCAGAACCAGTTCGGCATCATCAATCTGGTGCTCGGCAGCGCCACCGAAGCGCAGAAAAAACAGCTGTTCCAGAGCGTTCTGGAAGGCTGGCGGATCGGCAATGCCGGCCCGGAACGCGGCACCAAAAACACCCTGGAATTGAAAGCGCGGATCACCGCCGACGGCGACGATTACGTGATCAATGGCCAGAAGTTTTACTCCACCGGCGCACTGTTCGCGCACTGGGTCGCAGTCAAAGCGCTCAACGATGACGGCAAGCAAGTGCTGGCCTTCGTCCGTCGTGGCACCCCGGGTTTGCGCATCGTCGATGACTGGTCGGGCTTCGGTCAGCGCACTACCGCCAGCGGCACGATTTTGCTGAACAACGTTCGCGTCGAATCGAGCCTGGTCGTCGACAACTGGAAGATCAACGAAATCCCCAACACCCAAGGCGCGGTGTCGCAGCTGATTCAAGCGGCGATCGACGCCGGTATCGCCCGTGGCGCCATCGACGACGCTATCGATTTCGTCAAAACCCGTGCACGGCCATGGATCGATGCCAAGGTCGAGCGGGCCAGTGATGACCTCTACGTGATCGCCGACATCGGCAAACTGAAAATCGAACTGCACGCCGCCGAAGCGCTGTTGCGCAAGGCCGGCAAAGTCCTTGATCAGGTGCACGCCGCGCCGCTCACCGCCGAATCCGCCGCGCGCGCCTCGATTGCCGTGGCCGAAGCAAAAGTGCTGACCACCGAGATCTCCCTAATCGCCAGCGAAAAACTTTTCGAGCTGGCCGGCAGCCGCGCGACCCTCGCCGAATTCAACCTCGACCGTCACTGGCGCAACGCCCGCGTGCACACGCTGCACGACCCGGTGCGCTGGAAATATCACGCGGTCGGCGCCTATCGCCTCAACGGTACTTTGCCTGCTCGCCATTCCTGGATCTGACGACCGCACACTTTCTCAAGTGCAATGGAGAAACCTATGACTTTTTCCCATCACGTCGCGGTCATCACCAGCGATGAACAAGCCCTGATCGTCGCCAGCGACCTGGCCGAAGATTTCAAACGCGACAGCGCCGTGCGCGACCGTGAACGTCGCTTGCCACTGCCGGAGCTCGACGTGTTTTCCCGCTCGGGTCTGTGGGGTATCAGCGTGCCGAAGGAATACGGCGGCGCTGGCGTGTCCAACGTCACTCTGGCGAAAGTCATCGCCCTGATCGCTCAGGCTGACGGCTCGCTCGGGCAGATTCCACAGAACCATTTTTATGCACTGGAAGTGCTGCGGGTAAACGGCAGCCACGCGCAAAAACAACGGCTGTACGCCGAAGTACTCGCAGGCCAACGTTTCGGTAATGCACTGGCGGAACTGGGCACGAAAACCGCTCACGAGCGCGTCACCAGCCTCAAACGCGACGGCGACGGTTATCGCATCAACGGCCGCAAGTTCTATGCGACCGGCGCGATTTACGCGCAGCGCATCCCGACCTCGGTCGTCGATGAAAACGGTGTGCAGCAACTGGCGTTCGTCCCGCGTGACAGCAAAGGGCTGAGCGTGATCGACGACTGGAGCGGCTTCGGCCAGCGCACCACCGGCAGCGGTTCGGTGGTGTTTGAAGACGTCTACGTCGCCGCTGAAGACGTGATCCCATTTCAAAGCGCCTTCGAGCGCCCGACCACGGTTGGCCCGTTGGCACAGATCCTTCACGCCGCCATCGACACCGGCATCGCCCGCGCCGCGTACGAAGACGCGCTGCACTTTGTGCGCAGCAAAACCCGGCCATGGATCGATTCCGGCAACGACAAAGCCACCGAAGATCCGTTGACGCTGAAAAGCTTCGGCCACTTGAGCATTCGTCTGCACGCCACCGAAGCCTTGCTCGAACGCGCCGGCGAATTTCTCGACGCCGCACAAGCCGAGAGCAATGCCGAAACCGTCGCTGCGGCATCGATTGCTGTCGCCGAAGCCCGCGCGATCAGCACTGAAATTTCCCTAGCCGCCGGCAGCACATTGTTCGAATTGGCCGGCAGTCAGGCCACGCTGATTGAGCACGGTCTCGACCGTCATTGGCGCAACGCCCGCGTGCACACCCTGCACGATCCGGTGCGCTGGAAATATCACGCCGTCGGCAACTATTACCTCAACGATGAAAACCCTCCACTGCGAGGGACGATCTGATGAGCGCGGCGAAAAAGAAGATCTTGCTCAACGCGTTCAACATGAACTGCATCGGCCACATCAACCACGGCTTGTGGACGCACCCGCGCGACACCTCAACGCGCTACAACACTATTGAATACTGGACTGAACTGGCGCAATTGCTGGAGCGCGGACTCTTCGACGGCCTGTTCATTGCCGACATCGTCGGCGTGTACGACGTCTATCAGAACTCAGTCGATGTGCCGCTGAAAGAGTCGATCCAGTTGCCGGTCAACGACCCGCTGCTGCTGGTTTCAGCGATGGCCGCCGTGACCAAAAACCTCGGCTTCGGTCTCACCGCGAACCTCACCTACGAGGCGCCCTATCTGTTCGCCCGACGCATGTCGACGCTTGATCATTTGAGTCGCGGCCGTGTCGGCTGGAACATCGTCACCGGCTACCTCGACAGCGCCGCCAAAGCTATGGGCCTCAGCGAACAAGTCGAGCATGACCGTCGTTATGATCAGGCCGACGAGTATCTGGAAGTGCTCTACAAACTCTGGGAAGGCAGCTGGGAAAACGGCGCGGTGCTCAATGATCGCGAGCAGCGGATTTACGCGCAGCCGGAGAAAGTGCACAAGGTCGAGCACAAGGGCGAGTTCTATCAGGTCGAGGGTTATCACCTCTGCGAGCCGTCACCGCAGCGCACGCCGGTGTTGTTTCAGGCCGGCAGTTCCGATCGCGGTTTGCTCTTTGCCGGGCGTCATGCCGAGTGCGTGTTCATCAGCGGCCAGAACAAACCGTCGACCAAGGTTCAGGTCGACAAGGTGCGCGCCAGTGCCGTTGAAGCCGGGCGTAACCCTGAGGACATCAAGGTGTTCATGGGCCTCAACGTGATCGTCGGCGCAACCGAAGAAGCGGCGTGGGCCAAGCATGCCGAGTATCTGAGTTACGCGAGTGCCGAGGCCGGCGTGGCGCATTTTTCCGCGTCGACCGGCATCGACTTTTCTCAGTACGAAATCGACGAACCGATCCAGTACGTGAAGAGCAACGCCATTCAATCGGCGACGAAAAACCTGCAGAACAACGACTGGACGCGACGCAAATTGCTCGACCAGCACGCCCTCGGTGGCCGCTACATCACCGTGGTCGGTTCGCCGGAGCAAGTGGCGGATGAGCTGGAATCGTGGATCGCCGAAACCGGCCTGGATGGTTTCAACCTGACGCGGATTGTCACGCCGGAAAGCTATGTCGATTTTATTGAGCTGGTGATTCCCGAGTTGCAGCGGCGTGGGTCGTACAAGACCGCGTACGACAGCGGCAGCTTGCGCGAGAAGCTGTTTCACGGGGAGGCGCGGCTACCTGAGCAACACACCGGCTCTTCGTACCGGCATTAAAAGCTTCGCGAGCAAGCTTTGCTCCTACAAGGCACCACGATCCCCGTAGGAGCAAAGCTTGCTCGCGAAGAGGCCCTACCAGACACCAAAAATCTATGCACTGACTGGAAAACCACCATGACCAAAAAACTCCTGTCCCACCCAGTCAAAGCACTGGCCCTGGCCCTCGGCCTGTTCAGTTCGGCGATCTTCGCCGCCGACGCCCCACTCAAAGTCGGCACCACCGCCGCCTTCGCCATCCCGCTGGAAGCCGCCGTCGAAGAAGCCTCCAGACAAGGCCTCAAAGTCGAGCTGGTGGAGTTCACCGACTGGATCGCACCCAACGTCAGCCTCGCCGCCGGCGACATCGACGTGAACTACTTCCAGCACATCCCGTTCCTCGAAAACGCCAAGGCCGCCGCCGGTTTTGACCTAGTGCCGTTCGCCCCGGGGATCATCAACAACGTCGGCCTCTACTCGAAAAAATACAAAAGCTTCGATGAGCTGCCAGAAGGCGCCAGCGTTGCCATCGCCAACGATCCGATCAACAGCGGTCGCGGTTTGCAGCTGCTGGCCAAGGCCGGTTTGATCACCCTGAAACCCGGCGTCGGCTACAAGGCCACCGAAGACGACATCGTCACCAACCCGAAGAAAATCAAAATCCTGCAAGTCGAAGCGGTGCAACTGGTGCGCGCTTATGACGACGCCGATCTGGTGCAGGGCTACCCGGCCTACATTCGTTTAGCGAAGACTTTCGATGCCGGTTCGGCGCTGCTGTTCGACGGCCTCGACCACAAGGAATACGTGATCCAGTTCGTCATCCAGCCGAAGAGCAAAACCGATCCGCGCCTGATCAAATTCGTCGACATCTACCAGCATTCGCCGGCCGTTCGCGCTGCGCTGGATAAGGCCCACGGCAAGCTGTATCAAGCCGGTTGGGAAAGCTGAGCATGACGGCGGCGATCCAACGGCGACTGGAAATTCCAGAGCCACACAATGCTGAAAAAACCGAACTGCATCCGGAACTGAATCGCGCTCATGTGCGCTTCATCGGTCTGGGCAAAACCTACAACGGTCGACAAGGCCCGGTCGCCGCGTTGCAGGGCATCGATCTGGCGATTCAGCGCGGTGAAGTGTTCGGCATCATCGGTCGCAGCGGCGCCGGCAAGTCGTCGCTGATCCGCACCATCAATCGCCTGGAACAACCAACGTCGGGGCGCGTGTTGATCGATCAGGTCGACATCGGCGAGTTCGATGAAGACCGCCTTGTGGCGCTGCGTCGACGCATCGGCATGATCTTCCAGCACTTCAATCTGATGTCGGCCAAGACCGTTTGGCAGAACGTCGAACTGCCGCTGAAAGTCGCTGGCGTACCGAAAGAGCAACGCGAGAAAAAGGTGCGCGAACTGCTTGAACTGGTCGGTCTGCAAGAAAAGCACAAAGCCTATCCGGCGCAGCTTTCCGGTGGCCAGAAACAGCGCGTCGGTATCGCCCGCGCGCTGGTGCATGACCCGGATATTTTGCTCTGCGACGAGGCGACTTCGGCGCTCGATCCAGAGACCACCCAGTCGATCCTCGGCCTGCTGCGCGAAATCAACAAACGCCTGGGCCTGACCATCGTGCTGATCACTCACGAGATGGCAGTCATCCGCGAAATCTGCGACCGCGTCGTCGTGCTTGAGCATGGCCGCGTCGTCGAACAAGGCCCGGTGTGGGAAGTGTTCGGCAATCCGCAACACGAGGTCAGCCAGACCTTGCTCGCGCCGCTGCAACACGCCTTGCCGGAAGAATTGCAGAGCCGTTTGCACCGGCAAGCGCCTTCCCCCGACGCAGCGGTGGTGCTGCGTTTGCAGTTCACCGGCAGCGCCAGCGACGAGCCGGATCTGGCGGCACTTTTTACAGCCCTCGGCGGCCGGGTGAAGCTGCTGCAGGGCGGCGTCGAACGGATTCAGGGGCACGCACTGGGGCAATTGTTATTGGCCGTCAGCGGCTCAGCGTTCAGCGCCGAGCAATTGCGCGAGCGCGCCGCACCGTGGGCGCAACGAGTGGAGGTGTTGGGTTATGTGGTTTGATCGCTTGTTGCAGGGGTTTATCGACACGTTCCTGATGGTCGGCGTGTCGTCGCTGATCGCGCTGCTGGTGGGGATTCCCATGGCGGTGATTCTGGTCACCAGCGACAAGGGCGGCATCTACGAAGCACCGCTGTTGAACCGTGCCTTGGGCGCCTTCGTGAACCTGTTTCGTTCGATCCCGTTTCTGATTCTGATGGTCGCGCTGATTCCGTTTACCCGGTTGATTGTCGGCACTACGTACGGAGTCTGGGCGGCGGTTGTGCCGCTGACGATTGCGGCGACGCCGTTCTTTGCGCGGATTGCTGAAGTGAGTTTGCGTGAGGTTGATCATGGTTTGATCGAAGCCGCGCAGGCGATGGGGTGCCGGCGTTGGCACATTGTCTGGCATGTGTTGTTGCCTGAGGCACTGCCGGGGATTGTCGGCGGGTTCACGATTACGCTGGTGACGATGATCAACTCGTCGGCCATGGCCGGGGCGATTGGTGCTGGCGGGTTGGGGGATATCGCTTATCGCTACGGGTATCAGCGGTTTGATAGCCAGATCATGCTGACGGTGATTGTGTTGCTGGTGGCGTTGGTGGCGGTGATTCAGTTGGGTGGGGATCGGTTGGCTCGGGGGTTGAATAAGCGCTGAGCTCAACCACTTCGTTGGGAGTTCTTGTCGCGCCTGGATGCTCGTGTGTTTCTGTTATTCATTGACGATGCGACTGCAGAATCCCGCAATCAGACGCGAACACTTATCTTACCAATGGCCGACTTACATTTTCCCGGCGCCAATTCATGGCGTACCGGATCCGAATCGTCTTAACTCCCAAGTTTTAAGATTTTCAGAGAAACGCTCAACGATCCTGGTTTTTGCCTCTTGTTGCATAGCTACTCTTTCTCTCGTAAACCAGGTACTTCTTTTATAAACTGCACCGCTGAAATATGGGTCATTCGATGGGGCGGCATGAATCACATTCACCACACCCGTTGCTGCGCGAGCAAATCTAATAGAAATCACATCCCACAATGCACCTGCAACACTACTATGAGGTGCGTTCAAAGGATTTTCATTGGTACGAAAAAATATTTCTCCAAGTGTTGTTCGAACGCCCACGCCCGCCATCGAAGCACCTTTAGCAAGCAAATCGCCCCTTGCCGTTGGCGAATCCATGTAATTGAAACGCTCATTTAGATACATGTAGCCTGAAGCATAACGACTAACATCCGTAAAGCTCGGGTTTTTATATACATTTAACTGACCTCCACCGTGCGTCATTTCGACAGTCATCCCTCTCGCCCTCTGAGCTATAAACTGCGCTGTGTACATCGCACTGATGGCATTTCCAGCTGCATCTACACCATTTCCATTCCAAAAAAAAGCGCCGTCGGCAGGCGTTTTTACATCAGAACCGAATACAAACGCTCCCAGACTCTTATACTCTTTATTCCTCTCAATTATAATTCTCACCAAACTCACAAATTTTTCTTTGGTATGGTTTTCGTTCCTTAGATTCGACAACGCACTTAACGATCTAAACGTTCTCCTTGCTCCATCAGCATTAAAACTGGCGCGTTCAGCACTCAACATCAAGGAATCCGTCACGTTATCTCGCGCTAATCCATTGTTATCTTTATATGACATGACTCCATTCTTTACGAACAAAAACAGGTTGATTCCTTCTGCAGTGCCCACGGGGTCAGGCGATATCCAACGTTGTAACCACGGCGCAAAATATCGATACCCATAATAATAAAGGCCGCTCGCATCGCGCTCCTTGCCCGAGTAACGGACAGATTTGTACTTCGTTGCCAAATCACTCTTGCCAGACCAGCATGCCGTACCGCCGAACGCGTAATAGTGTTCCTGGCTTAATACCCCCGCGCGCTCATCCAGCTCCATCGAGCTGGAACCAAGATGATCACCGAGGCTGTAACCCCATTGATCGCTTTCAGCACCAGCGGGCCAATGCAGTAAACGCACCTGATTACGCCCAGCTTCGACACTGACGACATGCCGCTCGACACCGCCGACTTCGCAATGAATCTCAAGACCCGGCAGATAACGCACTTCTGTTGTCAGGGTTTGCCCGGATGCCCGACTGATTTGCGTCTTACGCAACCGATGCCCCGGCTGATCGTAGACATAACACTCACAGTCATCCGCCTCAGCCCCACGCCGCACCAGCGTCACCCGACTCAACTCATTGCGCACATTCCACGTCATGGCCTGCCCACGCTGCAATTCCAGCTGATTACCCGCCGCATCAAACCCCAGCGCTATCTGCGCCTCTCCCGGCAGGGATCCATCGTCAAGCTGCGCCAGACTCCGATTGCTGCGCGCAGAAGTGAACATCGAAAACCCAGGCGCGCCACTGTGATGCCGCGTGATCAAGTTACCTGCCGCGTCGTAAGCAAACGTCTGCGTGTAATTGCGCCGCTGCGCGGGATCCAGCGGCAAAGGCAGCAGATCGGGTAGCGCCGGGCCATGGCTCGGTTTGCTGACCTCCCAGCCTTTGGCTTCAACCAATTGGTACAGGCTGTCGTAGCGATAACGGCTGACGGGGTCGATGCGCTGGCCGTTGAAGTGACTCACGGTTTGGCACTTGTCTTCGAGTTCGACAATATTGCCCACCGGATCGTAGGCGTAATTCAAATCTTGCAAAGGCTGTTGCCCTACGACACCCGCGAAAAGCCTCAGCAGCCGACCATCCTCAGGGCTGTAATCCACACTTGATACAACGCCGTTGCCTGCCGTTTCACTTTCGATCTGATCTTGGGCGTTGTAACGAATTTCGCTGACAAGACACTGTGGATGCTGACCTTCACCGGATTGCAAAAGCCATGTCGCAGAGGATTTTCCCGCCACGTTGAAATGGAAAATTTGTGTATTACGCGCTGCATCGATCTGACGCTGCACCTCGCCCGTTGGATAGAAAGCGTATCGGGTGACGTAGGCTTTTTCTTCGAGAAGTTCGTCTCGGGCGTCCAGTAGAAGCGGCCAGTCCGGCGCATCCAGCTCAATGAGAAACCGTCGAGACTCCTCCAGCACTGCACCCGACAAACCATAATCGCCGAGGAACTGGCCACCGCCCGGGTCGTCATGCCGGATCAGTTGCCCACACTGATTGTGCTGAGCAAAACTCTCCGTGGCATCGGCATAAGTCCAGCGCTCAACCACTTGAAGTTGCTTACCAAAGGCCTGCTCCGTCAGTGCAACCGGACGCTGCAAATCATCAAACTCACGATGACATTGGCTACCCCGTGCATCCCAGAAGGAACGCTGCGAACCTGCGTCATTGCACAGATTCAACTGCCAACCGGCATCCACGCTGTCCGTGAGCAACACCTGACCGCTCAAGGCGTAAACGGTGCTCAGATTCGGTTTCGGCGCGGCTCCCCACAACCGGGGATCCCACGCCGCTACTTCGCGCCCCGCCTCATCGAACATCTGCCGAGTGATGCGCGGTTCGACGTCGGGTTTGTCCGGGTGCTGGCAGTAGGCAACGCTGCGAATCGCCAATGCTCGCGGGTCGACGACGGACAGGGTGGGATGAGGTGAGTGCTGAGTCGCCTTCATGGCTGTAAACGTCCTCCAGACTTAGGGGTAGCCTGAAGGTTTTTTCATCGGTCCGATACTGTAAGAAGTAACAGGTCGGTAGAAGATCGCAGCCTGCGGCAGCTCCTACAGGATCGAGGCCGGCCGTTGCATGAACGCCTGTAGGAGCTGCCGCAGGCTGCGATCTTTTCGCTTATAGTCGGCACATCTCTCCCTGAACATGCACCCGACCATGAAGCAAACCCCCTCCGATCTTGAACAGATCACCGCCACCACCCTCGGCCATTACAACTCGGTAGCCGAAGACTTCCGTGAAGGCACCCGCGATCACGATGTCAGCCAGAATATTGATGCGCTATTGCGGCATATTCAAGGTTCAGCGCCGTTGACGATTCTGGATTTCGGCTGCGGGCCGGGGCGGGATTTGCAGACGTTTACGCGTATGGGTCACGTTGCGGTGGGGCTGGATGGCTCTGAGGAATTTGCGCGGATGGCGCGGGAGGACAGCGGCTGTGAGGTGTTACAGCAGGATTTTCTGAAGCTGGATCTGCCGGCTGAACGCTTTGACGGGATTTTTGCCAATGCGGTGCTGTTTCATGTGCCGTTGCAGGAGTTGCCACGGGTGCTCAAGCAATTGCACGGGGCGTTGAAGCCCGGTGGCGTGTTGTTCAGTTCCAATCCACGTGGGGATAACCGTGAGGGCTGGAACGGGCCGCGTTATGGCTCGTATCACGATCTGGCGGCGTGGCAGGGGTTGTTGACGGCGGCGGGTTTTGTCGAGCTGGAGCATTACTTCCGGCCGGCGGGGCTGCCGCGCGAGCAGCAGCCTTGGTTGGCCAGCGTTTGGCGGCGTGTTGGTTGAAGATCAAAAGATCGCAGCCTGCGGCAGCTCCTACATTGGACTGCGTTTCAATGTAGGAGCTGCCGCAGGCTGCGATCTTTTGCTTTTGCCTTAGGCAGTTTCTTTTTTCGGTTCGCGAATCTTGTACCAGGCCACGTACAGCGCCGGCAGGAACAGCAACGTCAGCAGCGTCGCCACCACAATCCCGCCGATCATCGCGTAGGCCATCGGCCCCCAGAACACTTCACGGGCAATCGGGATCATGCCCATGCTCGCCGCCGCAGCGGTCAGCAGGATTGGCCGGCGTCGATGCTCGGTCGCTTCCACCACCGCATCCCACGGCTCATAGCCTTTGCGTTCGAATTCATCGATCTGCGTGACCAGAATCACCGAGTTGCGGATGATGATGCCGATCAGCGCGAGAATCCCCAGAATCGCCACGAAGCCCATCGGCGTACCGGTCGGCACCAGCGCCAGCACCACGCCGATCAGCCCCAGCGGCGCGACACTCGCCACCAGAAACATCTTCTGCACGCTGTGCAACTGGATCATCAGGAACGTCGCCATCAAGAACAGCATCAATGGCAACACCTTGGCGATCGGCCCTTGGGCCTTGCCGCTTTCCTCGACCGTACCGCCAGTGGCGACTTTGTAGCCGACCGGCAGTTTTTCCGCGAAGGCATCGATCGATGGCTTGAGGATTTTCACCAGGTCGGTCGGCTGAATCTCGTCTCGCACCGAAGCCTTGATGGTGATGGTCGGCAATCGATCGCGACGCCACACCAGCGGTTGCTCCAGTTCATAACGAACCGTGGCGAAGGCGAGCAATGGAATCGAGGTGCCGCTCGGCGTGACAATCTGCAGGTTCTGCAGGGTTTCCGGAGTGCCGCGTTCGGAATCCACCGCACGACCGACCACGTTGATCAGGTAGATATCGTCATCAACCTGGGTCAACGGCGAGCCACTGACGATGCTGTTCATCAGGTTGGCGACGTCTTCGGACGACAGCCCGAGCTGGCGCGCCTTGTCCTGTGCGATATCGATGCGCAGGACTTTGCCCGGCTCGTTCCAGTCGTAAATGATCTCGCCGATGTGCGAGTTTTTATCCAGTTCGGTGGCGAGGTCGATGGCGTGCTTGCGCACTTGATCGATGTCCTTGCCGCTGACCCGGTACTGAATCGGACGCCCTACCGGCGGGCCCATTTCCAGTGCCTGCACGTAGCTGCCGATGCCGACGAACTCTTTGCGCAGACGTTCACGCAGCCGTGCGCTCAGAGCCTCGCGAGACTCGAAGCCTTTGCTGACGATCACCAATTGCGCGTAGTACGGGTTTTGCAATTGCTGGTCGAGTGGCAGGTAGAAACGGATCGCGCCCTGACCGATGTAGGTGCTCCAGCGCACGATGTCCGGGTCGCCCTTGAGGGTTTCTTCGAGCTTGTCGACGGCCTTGCGGGTTTCGTCGATCGAGGCGTTTTGCGGCAGGTTCAGGTCGACGAGAATTTCCGGACGATCCGAGGCCGGGAAGAACTGGTTCTGCACGAAACGCATGCAGAAAATCGACAGTGCAAACAGCAGCACGGTGATACCGATCGCCCACCAACGGTTGCGCATGCTCCACAGCAAACCGCCGTTGAATGCGCGGCCAATGCGCCCTGGTTCTGCGGCATGGGGTTTCACGTTGGCGCTGAGGATGTGCACGCCGATCACTGGCGCGAAGAACACCGCGACGATCCACGAGACAATCATCGCCACCGCGATCACCGCAAACAGCGTGTAGGTGTACTCACCAGCGGAGCTGGCGTTGAGGCCGATCGGCACGAAACCGGCGACGGTCACCAGCGTACCGGTGAGCATCGGGAACGCGGTCGAGGTGTAGGCGTAGGTCGCGGCCTGCTCCTTGGTCTCGCCCATTTCCAGGCGCGTGACCATCATCTCCACCGTGATCATCGCGTCGTCCACTAACAGGCCGAGGGCGATGATCAACGCACCGAGGGAAATCCGCTGCATGGTGATGCCGCTGTATTCCATGAAGACGAAGACCATCGCCAGCACCAGCGGAATCGAGCACGCCACCACCAGACCGGCGCGCACGCCGAGGCTGATAAAGCTCACCACCAAGACGATGATCACCGCTTCGAACAGCGCGCTGGTGAAGCCGCCAACAGCTTCTTCCACCACCACGGCCTGATCGGAAACGGTGTGGATGCCGACGCCTACCGGCAGGTCTGCGGTGACTTGATCGATGCGCTCATGCAACGCTTTACCGAACGCCTGAACGTTGCCGCCCTTCTGCATGGCGATCGCCAGACCGATTGCCGGTTTGCCGTCGAAACGGAATTCCGGGGTGGCCGGGTCGACGTAACCGCGACTGATCTCGGCGATGTCAGCCAGACGATAGAAGCGATCGTTGAGCTTGAGGTTGACCTCGGCCAGGTCTTTCTCCGAGGCGAATTGCCCCGACGTGCGCACGGAAATCCGCTCCGGCCCGGCCTCGATCACACCTGCCGGGGTCACGGCGTTCTGCGATTGCAGGCTCTCTACGACCTGGCGCTGATCGATGCCCAGCGCAGCCAGTTTGCGCGTGGAGAAGTTCAGGTAAATCACTTCGTCCTGCTGGCCGACCATTTCGATCTTGCCCAGCCCCGGCACGTTGCGAATCTCCGCCCGCGCCTGCTCCACGTAGTCGCGCAACTGGCGCATGGTCAGGCCGTCGGCGGTAAACGCGTAGACCGAACCGAACACATCACCGAACTCGTCGTTGAACCCCGGGCCTTGAATGCCTTGGGGAAACTGCCCGCGAATATCGTTGATCTTCTTGCGCACCTGGTACCAGATTTCCGGAATGTCCTTGGCACTGGTGGTGTCGCGCAGGTACACGTACACCGTCGATTCGCCGGGGCGCGTGTAGCTTTTCACGTAGTCGAGGGAGTCCAGCTCTTCGAGTTTTTTCTCGATGCGGTCGGTGACCTGCTTGAGCGTTTCCTCTTGGGTCGCGCCCGGCCATTTGGTCTGGATCACCATGGTTTTGATGGTGAACGACGGGTCCTCTTCGCGGCCCAGATTGAAGTAGGAAAACACCCCCATCAGCAACGCGACGAACATCAGGTACCAGACGAAGGACTGGTGTTTCAGGGCCCATTCGGAGAGGTTGAAAGAGCCTTTCATTGACTGTCCTCGTCAAGTTTCACGGATTGTCCGGGTTTGAGACTGTTGACGCCGGCGCTGACCACTTGCTCGCCGTTCTTCACGCCACCGGCCAGCACCACGGTGCTGTCGGTGCGGCTGACGACGGTGACATCGCGGGGGCTGACGGTTTTGTTTTGGGTGTCGATCACCCAGATCCGTGTTTTGCCATCGACTTCCTGCAACGTGGTTGCCGGCAGTTCGATGCGCGGTTTGATCGCTGAGCTGAGGGTCACGCTGATCGCGGTGCCGAGACGGAAACCTTCCGGCGTGTCAGTCAGGGTCAGACGAGCGCGGCGGGTGCGCGTGGCGCTCTGTGCCTGCGGTTCGATTTCGCGGATGACCGCTGTGGTTTTGATGCTGGGATCGAGTTGCGCAGCGACCAGAAAAACCACGTCCTTGGGGATCTGATCGACCAAAGTGTCCGGCAGATCGATCACCGCTTCCTTGATGTCCGGCTGCGCCAGCGTCACCACTTGTTGACCCGCCGTCACCACTTGCCCGGCCTCGGCATTCCACGCGGTGACCACGGCTTTGTGGTCGGAGCGCAGTTCGGTGTAGCCAAGTTGATCCTTGCTCTGATTGACCGCCGCCCGCGCCTGATCGAGCGAGGCCTGAGTGGTTTTCAGGTTAGTGGTGGCCTCGTCGAGTTGCGCCTGCGCGCCGACGCCGCGATCAAACAGCGCTTGCTGACGTCGCGCATTGGCTTGTGCGTTGATCAGTTGCGCTTCGATTTTTGCCAGATCGCCCTGCGCCGAACGCAGCTGATTCTGCTGATCGGACGGGTCGAGGGTGGCGAGCAGTGTGCCCTTCTCCACTTCGGTGCCGACATCAACGTTACGGCTGGCAATGCGCCCGCCGACACGGAATCCGGTGTTGCTCTCGTAACGCGCCTGAATGCTGCCGGCGAAGCGACCGAGGGTTTCTTCGTTCAAGGCCTCGACCTTGACCGACAACACCGGGCGCACCGGCTCCGGAGGTGGCTCCTTCTTGGAGCATGCCGCGAGCAACAGCCCGACGGCCAACAGCCCGAAACGCTTCATGGCTGCGCTCCCATTTCCAGATCCTTGTAGGTGTTCTCGGCAATCTCTACTTTCATGCCCGGGTGCAATAACTGGCCGCCGGCGATGATGACTTTTTCGCCGCCATTGAGACCTTCGCTGATGATCACTTTGCCGGTCAGGTAACGGCCGACCGTGACCGTGTGCAATTGAGCTTCGCCCTTGTCGTCGACCAGCCACACGGCGGGGTCGCTGACATTTTTGGTCAGCGCCGACCACGGCAAAGCCACCGCCGATTTGCCGGTGCCCTTGGCCGTCGCGCTCACTACCGAACCGAGCTGCATGCCTGGCGGCAGTTTGTCGAGGGTGACTTTGACTTGCACGGTGCCGGACTGCGCGGACACCGACGGGGTGATTTCGCGCACGGTGCCGGTGGTTTTGATCTCGGGATTGTCGAGCAGGCTGACGGTGATTTTGTTGTCGGTAGGCCGCTCGGCCAGCAGCGACTCGTAGACGTTGAACACCGCATCGCGATCGCCATCGCGGGCCAGACTGAAAATTGGCGCCGTGGCTTGCACGACCTGGCCAACTTCGGCCTGACGCTCAGTGATAACACCCGGCGCATCGGCAATCAGCGAGGTGTAGCTGAGCTGATCCTTGGCATTGGCCAGTTGCGCCTGAGCCGCGCTCAAGGCGCTTTGGCTACTGCGCAACGCGGCTTGCGCGGTATCGAATTCGCTTTGGCTGGTGTAGCCCTTGGGCAGCAGTTTTTGCTGACGCACAAACGCCGCCGCGCTCTGCTTGACCCGCGCCTGTTCGGCGACGACCTGAGCCTGAGCGGAATCGACGTTGGTCTGCAAATCCTTGGGATCGAGTTTGGCCAGCACTTGCTTGGCCGTGACACGGTCGCCGACATCTACTGAACGCTGGATGATTTTGCCGCCGACGCGGAACGACAATTCTGTCTGCACGCGCGCCTGCACATCACCGGTCAGTGTCACCGAGGCCGCGTAATCCGCGGGTTTTACCTCTTGAACAAAGACTCTCGGCAGGTACTCCTGGGGAGCCTTCTTTTCGCCGCAAGCGGTCAGCAAGGCAATGGCGCTCAAAGCCATTACCACTTTAATTCCGGGACCCGCCATGCAGACTCCTTGGCATTTTTAGACGATCAGGACGATACGACTTCAGAGCTTAGAACAGGGTTCAACCATTGCTCATGCGAATAACAGATTAAACACCGAAGGAGCTGCCGAAGGCTGCGATCTTTTGCTTTTTTGCGGAAAAGATCAAAAGATCGCAGCCTTCGGCAGCTCCTACAGGGGGTATTCTGCGACGGATTCCGAGGATCTCATTCATGCTCAACATCCTGGCGGTGGCCAATTACCGCTCGATCAACAAATTGGTGATTCCGCTGGGTCGTCTGAACCTGATCACCGGCCCCAATGGCAGTGGCAAGTCCAACCTCTATCGGGCCTTGCGCCTGCTGGCGGAAACCGCGCAGGGCGGTGTGGTCAATGCACTGGCGCGTGAAGGCGGACTGGATTCGACGTTCTGGGCCGGGCCGGAAACCATCAGCCGGCGCATGCGCAACGGCGAGGTGCCAATCCAGTCGACGGTGCGCCAAGGCGTGAAGCGTTTGCGCCTGGGCTTTGCCGGGGAAGATTTCAGTTATTCGATCAGCCTCGGCCTGCCCGATTCCAACGGCCATTTCATGCTGCCCGAGCACTCGCGGCCAATCCCTTCGCGCTTCAGCCTCGACCCGCAGATCAAGCGCGAATGCATCTGGGCCGGCCCGCATTACCGCCCTGCCAGCCTGTTGGTCGATCGCGACGGCCCGATGATCCGCGCGCGCAACGAGCGCCAATGGGATGTGCTGGCGCAGCACACGCCGAACTTCGACAGCCTGTTCGATCAGGTTGGCAGCCTGCGCAGCTCGCCGGAAGTGTTCCAGATGCGCGAGTTCATTCGCCGCTGGCGTTTTTATGATCACTTTCGCAGCGACGCCGACGCACCGGTGCGCCAACCGCAATTGGGCACGCGCACACCGGTGCTGCACCACGACGGGCGCGATCTGGCGGCAGCGTTGCAGACCATTATTGAAATCGGTGACGGCGACGCGATGCGTGCGGCGATTACTGATGCCTTTCCGGGGGCGCGCTTGCATATCGAAGCTCAGGCGGGTGGACGCTTTGCCATCGAGTTTTATCAGGAAGGTTTGCTGCGGCCACTGTCGGCGGCGGAGTTGTCAGACGGGACGTTGCGTTATTTGTTGTTGGTCGCGGCGTTGCTGACACCGAGGCCGCCGTCGCTGATGGTGCTGAACGAGCCGGAAACCAGCCTGCACCCGGATCTGCTGCCAGCGTTGGCACGGTTGATCATTCGTGCGTCGGAGCAATGTCAGGTGTGGGTGGTGTCGCATGCGCGGCGGTTGATTTCGGCGTTGCAGGAGGATCCGGAGTGCAATTGCATTGTGCTGGAGAAGACGCTGGGGGAGACCGGGATTGTCGGGCAGAAAGTGCTGGAGACGCCGGCGTGGTATTGGCCGGACTGAGTGGCGCGACATAGATTCGCGAGCAGGCTCGCTCCCACATTAGATCGCTTACAACTGTGGGAGCGAGCCTGCTCGCGAAAGCGATTCAAGCGTCGCCGCTGAATCAGACAATCACCCCTGCCACTTGCCCCCTTCAACAATCACGCTCTCAGGCTTGGTGTCATCGCTCAGTTCTTTACGCACGTATTGGTCGTACAGTTTGAGCAGATATTTCTCTTCACCCAACTTCGTCAGCTCGGTATTCACCCAGTCACGCAGTTCGATATTGCCCTTCTTCACCGCCGGTGCAATCGGCGCTTCGGCACCGAGTTTGTCCTCCAGCACGCGATAGCCCGGGTTCTGCTTGGCCCAGCTGAACAGCACCAGATTGTCCTGCGCATAAGCATCGCCGCGACCATTGGCCAGGGCTTGCAGCGACTCAGAGTTTTTCTCGAACTTCAGCAGTTTCCAGTCCGGGTGATTCTTGGTCAGCCAGATATCGGCGGTGGTGCCGGTGGTGACGATGGTGGTGCGGGTCGCCAGGTCATCCAGGTTTTTCACCGAGCTGCTTTGCGGCACCAGCGCTTGCACAGCAACCTTGAGGTTCGGGTTGGTGAATTCCACCGCTTCCTTGCGCTCTGGCGTCACGGTCATGTTGGCGAGGATCAGGTCGACCTTGTCGCTTTGCAGAAACGGAATGCGGCTCGCCGGTTCGACCGCGACGAATTCGACCTTGTTTTCATCGCCGAGCAGATCCTTGGCGAAACGACGACCGATGTCGGTATCGAAACCCACGTAGCGCCCCGCTTCATCGACAAAACCGAACGGCGGTTTATCGGTAAATACGCCGACGATCAGTTTGTCGCGGGCCTTGATCTTGTCCAGATACCCGGCCGGCGCGGTGCTTTCGCTGGCGACTTTCGGCTTAGGCGGTTCTTCGGTTTTGCTGCAACCGGCAAGCAAGGCGAGGCTCAATAGGGGCAGTAAAAAAGCGGCAGTTTTCATAACAGTTCCAGTTCCTTTGTCGGATTCGTTTTGGGCAGTGTTGCAACGAAGGAGAACTTCTCCAGAAACTGCTGCGCGCGTGCGGTTTGCGGGTTCGTAAAGAAAATCTCGGGTGGGGTCTGTTCAAGGATGCGCCCGGCGTCCATGAACACGATGCGGTCAGCCACCGCGCGGGCGAAGGCCATTTCGTGGGTGACGATCAGCAAGGTCATGCCCTCACGGGCCAGGCCCTGAATGACCTGCAAAACTTCCTTGACCATCTCCGGATCAAGGGCGGCGGTGACTTCGTCGAAGAGCATCACGCGCGGGTTCATGCACAGCGAACGGACGATGGCGATGCGTTGCTGCTGCCCGCCGGAGAGCTGACGCGGGAAGGCATCGCGCTTGTCCAGCAGACCCACGCGTTCGAGCAACGCTTCGGCTTGCTGCTGCGCTTCGCGACGCTGACGCTTTTGCACCTTGAGCGGGCCGAGCAGCAAATTATCGAGCACGCTCATGTGCGGGAACAGGTGATAACTCTGGAACACCATGCCGATCTGCTGGCGGATATCACGCCAGTCGGTGGCCTTGTCGAGCAGCTCACGGCCGACAAATTTCAGGCTGCCGCTGTGGGCGACTTCGAGGCCATTGAGGCAACGCAGCAGCGTACTTTTGCCGCAGCCGCTGGGGCCGAGGATGACGATCACTTCACCGCTCTGCACTTGCAGATCGATGCCGTTGAGCACCTGCTGCTCGCCGAAGAATTTGTTGAAGCCGTGAAACTCGATCAATGCGCTCATGCTTGCGTCCAGCGCCGCTCCAGCACGCGCGAGGCGGCCGAGAGCGGGTAGCAGATGAAGAAGAAAAACAGGAATAGCACGCCGTAGATCAGCACTGATTCATAGGTGCGTTCGATGATCTGCTGGCCGACCTTGATTACATCCACCACACCGATCAGTACCGCCAGCGAACTGGTTTTGATGATTCGTGTGTAGACGTTGATGGTCGGCGGCGTCATGCGTTTCAGCGCTTGCGGCAGCAACACGTAGCCGTAGAGTTGCGCAGCGTTCAGTCCAATCGACAGCCCCGCCTCACGCTGCCCACGCGGCAACGAATGCAATGCGCCGCGCGCCACTTCGCCGACCTCGCTCGCGCCCCACAGCGATAGCACCAGCACGGCACACCAGAAACTCGGAATGCTCAGGCCAAAGAAAATCGGCAAGCCGAAGAACAACAGGTACAACCAGACCAGCACCGGGATCGCCCGGAACAGCTCCAGATACACCCGCAGAATCGCGTTCAACCACGTCACGTTCAACGTGCGCAATACACCGTAGAGCACGCCGCCGACGGTGCTGATGGCGATGCTCAGAAACGAGATCGACAAGGTTTGCCCGGCGCCTTTTGCCAGTTGCGGCAACGATACCCAGAGTAATTCAAGACCCGAACTGGCCATGCTGGAGCCTCCTTTCCAGACGGCTGAGCAACAGCGACAGCGGCAAGAACAACAGCACGCAGATCAGCGTCAGCACGGCGAGCATTTCGTAGGTTTTGTAATAGAGCGCGATGTAGCTTTTGGTGGTGTAGAGAATTTCCGGCACCGCCACCGCCGAGACCACGGTGGTTTCCTTGAGCAGGAAAATGAAATTGGCGAACAGCGAAGGCAGGCTGAGAATCCCCGCTTGCGGCAGGATCACATAGCGCAGCAACTGCCCGTGCGACAGGCCGATGGAGCGCCCGGATTCCAGTTGCGCCTGCGGCACCGCGTCGACGCCGGCGCGCAGCACTTCAGTCAGATAGGCGCCGCCGAGGAAAGTCATGGTGATGATCGCGGCGGTGAAACCGGACACCTGAATCCCCACTGCCGGCAAAGCGAAGTAGACGAAAAACAACTGGATCAGCAGCGGCGTGTTGCGCGCCAGTTCCACGTACAGGCCGACCAGTTTTTGCAGGTACGGCGTGCGGAACACCAGAATCGTCGCGTTGAGCAGCGCCACCACCAGCGAGGTGCCAATGGCGATGAAACCGACCTGCAGCGTCACACCCACGGCTTTGAGAAACGCGGGCAGCGTGCTGAGAATAAAAGCGTAATCGAAGGTCATGAAGCGTCCTGGACATCGCTCGGTAAGCGACGGTCGTGCAGTCCATGGACAGCGGGTGGCTGTCCGGCAGGCACTGACTTTATAGGTATAAAAACAAGAATTTAAATACCGTTAAAGCATATTGATATCACTCAAAAAACTATCCTGTCGGTTTGCCGGGAAGAAATAAGAAGGCTATTTTTCCTTGCGCTGTAGGACGGATCTTTTTTTGATTCAGGCCCTCCAAGGACGCACAGCTTTTGGCCAGACTCCTCGGCCGAAACCAATTACAAGGAAGAGAACATGGACGTAAAAGCGCCGCAGCGGCTGGATCCGCAGGAGATTTTGAAATTGTTGGTGGCGTTGAGGCGGGCGTTGAAGGCTGGGGTGGCCTGAGCAATAAAGATCAAAAGATCGCAGCCTTCGGCAGCTCCTACAGGTGTTCATTTCCCTGTAGGAGCTGCCGAAGGCTGCGATCTTTTGCTTCTGGCTGCTGATTTTGCACACACAAAAACGCCGATGCCCATCACTGGCCATCGGCGTTTTCACACCTTGAAGGGGGTGTTCACTCAAGCGTCAGATCAGAACGCCGGCAGTACCGCGCCGTTGTACTTCTTCTCGATGAACGCTTTCACTTCCGGGCTGGTCAAGGCTTTGGCCAGTTTCTGGATCGCGTCGCTGTTCTTGTTGTCCTCACGGGCCACTAGGAAGTTCACGTACGGCGAGTCAGCGCCTTCGATCACCAGGGCGTCCTTGGTCGGGTTCAACTTGGCTTCCAGCGCGTAGTTGGTGTTGATCATGTCCAGATCAACTTCCTTCAGAACGCGTGGCAGCAGGGCCGATTCCAGTTCCTTGAACTTGAAGTTGTGCGGGTTCTTGGCGATGTCTTTCGGCGTTGCCAGAGCGTTTTTCGGATCTTTCAGCTCGATCAGGCCAGCCTTCTGCAGCAGGATCAGCGCACGGCCGCTGTTGCTGCCTTCGTTCGGAATGGCGATGGTCGCGCCGTCTGGCAGTTCAGCCAGGGTTTTGTACTTGCTCGAGTAACCACCGAACGGTTCAACGTGCACGCCTTGCACAGTCACCAGGTACTTGGATTTATCGTCCTTGTATTTACCCTGGTTGAAGCTGTTCAGGTACGGCAGGGTCTGGAAGTAGTTGGCGTCCAGACGCTTCTCGCCCACTTGCACGTTCGGCTGAACGTAGTCGGTGAAGACTTTGATTTCCAGATCCACGCCTTCTTTGGCCAGGGTCGGTTTGATCAGCTCAAGAATTTCAGCATGCGGCACTGGCGTTGCGGCAACCACCAGTTTCTCGCCAGCGTTGGCCAGGGAAGCCGTCAGAGCAGCCGCCAATGCGGTAAACAACAGAACCTTTTTCATGCAGTGTCCTTATCGAAAATCGGTCGTCATCGACGACGGCATCTAATACGAGTGCCAGTGAAGTGATATCGCTGGCGTGGGTCGGACAATACCGGGATTTTATATTCCCGGACAATAACGTTTATTCACGTTGATATTCCATTTTGTTCATACACGCGGTTTAGACGTGTAGGAGCTGCCGAAGGCTGCGATCTTTTGATTTTCAATAAGTTAAAACGTCGATAAGCAAGATCAAAGGATCGCAGGCTGCGCCAGCTCCTACAGGAGACCGGCGTTTTTCAGGAGCTGTTTGAGGGCGGCCTGGTCAGTCGTGGAGCCGGTGGCGATGATCTGGCTAATCTGGGATTCGATCTGCGTCAAGAGCGGCGGCAGGTTCAGATGCTCCGGCAGAATCTCGTCGCCCGTGCTCACCAGCAACGCAAAATGAATGACATTTTCCAGTTCACGCGTATTGCCCGGCCAGCTGTGTTGTTCGAGCACGTGTTGCGCCGCTTCGCTGATCAGCGGCACCGGCAGGTCGAGGCGCTGGCTATAGATGCCGAGGAAATACTCGGCCAGCGAAAGGATATCGCCGATCCGCGCGCGCAACGCCGGCAACTCGAGATGCCCTTCGCTGAGATAGTGATAGAGCCGCTCGTGGAATTTTCCGGCGTCCACTGCTTGCGCCAGATCAATGCTGGTGGCCGCGACCAGGCGCACGTCCACCGGGCTCGGTTGATGCGCACCGACGCGAGTGACCTCGTGGTTTTCCAGAGCCGCGAGCAATTTGATCTGAATCGGCAGCGGCAGATCGCCGATTTCATCCAGGTACAACGTCCCGCCATTGGCCGAACCGAACCACCCCGCGCGGCTGCTGGCCGAACCGCTGAACGTGCCGGCGGCATAGCCGAACAACTCGGCATCGGCGTAGGTCGGGCTGATCGCGCCGCAATTGACCGAGACGAATAAACCGCTGCGATCACTGGCGCGATGGATATGGCGGGCGAGCAATTCTTTACCGGTGCCGGTTTCGCCTCGGATCAACACCGAGATCGAGCGCGGGGCCAATTGCTCCAGCTCTTCGCGCAACTGGCGCGAGCGTGGATCGACGAACACCAGCGCTTTGGCGCGGATGCTCAGGGGGCTTTTTTCTGCATCGGGAAAGGTCAGCAACGGCTGACCGAAAGTGTCGAAACTCATGGCAGACTCCCGCCCAAAACCGCCGGGAGACGGGGGCGATCAAAGAAAAAACAAATCAGGCGCGACGGCGAGCGTGGTGTTCCATACGGTTTTGCAGGCGATAGAGATAAGCAAAACCCTGCTCCCAACGCTGATGTCCGGACTTGACGTTGATGTGCCCGGCACCGGCGAGAATCCCCGCCTCGGCACCCCAGTTGCGCGCCAGTTCCATGGCACGCGGCGCACTCACGGCCGCATCGTTGTCGGAGCTGACGACCTGACTTGGAAACGGCAGCAGATCCGTTGGAATCGGTGCGAAATTGCGCAGCGCGGGTGCGCAGGCCGGACGTTCGACATCCGCCGGCGCGACCAGCAAGGCGCCGCGCACCTGACGCAGGTATTGCACGGGCGCAGTGGCAGCCCAATGGGCAACGGTGACGCAGCCGAGGCTGTGGGCGATGAGGATGACGGGCGTGCTGTCAGCGGCAATTGCCTCGGCCAGCGCAGCGACCCAATCTTCACGACGCGGCGTCAGCCAATCGGCCTGCTCGACCCGCGCACTGTTCGGCAGGCTGTTCTGCCAGTGGCTTTGCCAATGATCTTCCGGCGATCCTTGCCAGCCCGGCACAATCAGATAGCGAATTGATTCGTTGCGCATGGGGAGCTCTCCTGTGTGTCTGTTCCTGAAGGAGTATAGGGAGGGGATTTATATTCGTTAAGGAATAAGAAGCTATTTATTAAGACCTGAAACGAATATGACAAATATCCTGTAGGAGCTGCCGAAGGCTGCGATCTTTTGATCTTGTTTTTTAAAATCAAAATCAAAAGATCGCAGCCTTCGGCAGCTCCTACAGGATTGGTGTTCGAGAAATAAAAAAAGGGCCGCACCCTGCCAAGGAGACGGCCCCGGAAAAACGTAAATCCTGTTACCGCGCCGTGATCACCGACAACTTGGTAATCCCCGCCCGCTCGATCGAAGCCATCGCTCGCGCCACTTCGCCGTAATTCACTCCGTCATCCGCCTGCAATTGCACGCGCACTTCCGGATCCTTGGCCTTGGCCGACTTGAGGTTGAATTCCAGCAAGTCCGGCTGAATCTCATCCTTGTTGATAAACAGTTTGCCGGCACCGTCGATGCTCACCACCAGCGGATCCTTCTGCTCGACCGGCGCCACCGCCTCAGTCTTCGGCAGGTTGATCGGGATCGCATTGGTCAGCAGCGGCGCGGTGACGATAAACACCACCAGCAGCACCAGCATCACGTCCACCAGCGGGGTCACGTTGATCTCGCTGAGTACCTCATCACTGTCTTGCGTGGAGAAGGCCATATCAGGACGCCTCCTTCACTTTTGCCGCGTTGCCCTGCGCTGCAACCTTGTGCGCAGTCGGGTGGATCAACACGCGGAACGAGCTCTTTTGCGCCAGGCTGTAGAAGTCGTGGGCGAAGTCATCGAGATCCGCCGCCGTCAGTTTCAGACGACGCAAAAAGTAGTTGTAAACCAGCACCGCCGGCACCGCGACGGCGATCCCCACACCCGTTGCAACCAGCGCTGCACCGATCGGCCCGGCAACCGTTTCCAGGCTCGCCGAACCGGCCGCGCTGATGCCTTTCAACGCTTCCATGATTCCCCACACCGTGCCGAACAAACCAATGAACGGCGACGTACTGCCAATACTCGCGACCACCGCCAAGCCAGTTTCCAGCGAACGGCGTTCGCGGACGATCTGCTGACGCAAGGCGCGCTCCAGTCGATCCTGATGGTTGATCGCCTGGCTCAAATCCGTGGCCTGTGGCGCCTCACCCACTTGAATCGCTGCGTAACCAGCCTGCGCTACTCGCGCTGCAGCACCGGGTTGGGTCTCGCTCAATTCAGCAGCGGAATCCAGACTCGACGCCGCCCAGAAGCGTTTATGGAAACGGCGATCCTGCGCCTTCAGACGACCGAACTGCACAGCCTTGAGCAATGCCAGGCCCCAAGTGGCGACGGAAAAAACCACCAGCAGCCAGATCACCGCGCTTTCGATGGATTCCAGTGGAGATGCCAGTAACGTCATGATGTATTCCTCGTGTAAACGTTTCGCGCGAATTTGGTTTCGGTTTAATGAATCTTGAAATCGATGGGCACGCTGACCCAGCCGTCCTGGGCGACATCACCCTGCTTGGCCGGGACGAAACTCCAACGTTTCACGGCGTTCAGCGCCGCATCGTCGAGCTGTTGCCGACCACTGCTTTTTGCTATCTGGATCTCACCCGGTTTGCCGCTGGCCAACACATGCACGCGCAGCAACACCGTGCCTTCCCAACCGCGACGCTGAGCCAGCGACGGGTATTCCGGCGCCGGGTTTTTCAAGTACGCGGCGTTGGCTGAGGCCGGGGTTACCGGAGCCGGCGCCGGTGGTGCAGGTGGCGCTGGCGCAGCGACTGGAGCGACCGGTTTAGGCGGCGCCGGTGGTTGCTCGACGGCTTTCGGCGCCGGTTTCGGTGGCTGTTTAACCACCGGTTTCGGCTTTGGAATTGGCTTCGGCGGCGGCGGTGGTTTTACGGCAAGCTCGTCCTCAACCGGCGGCGGTGGTTCGACCACAGGCGCTGGAGGTGGCGGCTCGACAACCGGTGGCGCTGGCGGAGCCGGGCGCGAAAACTCGATGGTCATCGGTGGAATTTCTGGCGGCACGATTGGCAGCGTCGGCGTCGGCTGCTGGTTGATCCAGTAGATCACCGCGCCATGCGCCAACAGCGCCAACACACCCAGCAGGATTGCCTCGCGCCGACTCAAGATGCCTTTGGGGGCACGCTGCAAACTCTGCTGCCCCAACGGCACACGGTGCGGCCGGCCGAGATCGACCAGTTCGCCACTCGGCGTCTGACGCCACAGCAATTCCTCTGCGCTGGCGGCGGTCTGGACATTGCCCATTGATTCACTCCCTGCGGTCTTTTTTGCGTTCTCTTTACCAAGCCGTCGATTCGCCGTTTGTTGAAGCCCCCACCGCGATCGATGGGTGAATCATTGGCTTAGACGCTTATCTCCGAAAGTAATCTTTAACGTTATCCATAGGCTTTTATGGAATATACGAGCTGATCACTTTCACCAAAGCCACGGCCCATAAGGGCTGTAGCCATGTGGTGAAAACAGCATGCTTTTCAGGCATTGAAAGTATTCGCGCAACGCATCAACAAAGACCCGATGCGCGCCTCGACTAGCGACTGGCGTTGGTCTGCTGCACGCCCACCACCGGTGCAATCACAGCAGTTTCGGAGCGCGGCGCACCCTGCGGCACCCAGTCATAACTCACAGGTAACGCGCGATACACCCAATTGCTGACGGCATCGCTGCCCGGAGCTTTGCCCAGGTACGGGCTGACGTATTCCCAGACGTTTTCGCCGCTGGCCGTGACCTGGAAAAACCGTCCGTTCATGCCTTCGTCGATCAACGTATTGCCGTTGGGCAAACGCCGCGCGCTGCTGATGAACGAGCTGTAAAACGCCCACCCCGGTTGCTTCGAATTGGCGGCGCTGTACTGCCAGACGATTTCGTTTTTTACCGGATCAATTTCCAACACTCGCGAGCCGGAAATCAGCCCGAGGGTGACGTTCGGATAACCCGCCGAACCCTGGTTATCGAACACCAGCACATTGCCCGCGCCCGGAAGCCCGGCCGGAATGATGTGGGCGTCATGCTGACCGACAAATTGATCGACCGGACGAGGCAGCGTCCGCGCGGTTTTCGGGCTGGCCAGGGGCAGATTCGGCCCCAGACGCCAGACCACTTTGCCGCTGCTTTTTTCGATGATTGCGATGAAGTTGGCGTTGCGCGAATCGAACAACAGATTGTCCGGATTGAAACGCTTGTCACCGGCATCGAACCACTTGTTCGGGCCGACCACGCTGAGGTTATTGATGTGCAGGTAATCCGCATCCTCGCTGCCGCGCACCAGTTTCAATTGCTCTGGGGTGAAGCCGAATTCGTTGAGGTGCTCCGACGCCAGCCACTGCCATTTCACCGTACCGTCGGGGCTGACTTCATAGATCGCATCGTCGATCACCTCGGGGACTTTGAAGCCTTTGATCGCGTGCACTTTGTTCGCCAGCACCACGGTGTTGCCGTTGCTCAACCGGCGTTGATCGTGATGCTGCTGCGCCGCGCCACCGGGCGCCTTGTCGCCCCACTGCCAGACGACTTTGCCATTCCAGTCCAGTTCGCCGACGCTCTGATTGCCCAGGCCATTGCCGGCTGAACCGAGTTTGCCGGGATCCTTGTCACTCAGTTGCAGCAGGACATGCCCGCGCTCGCCGCCGACCAGTTTCGGGTCGATGATCGCTGAGGGGAAACCTGCCTGAGGCCAGTGCTTGACCTCGTTGCCGTTCATGTCGATCAGGTGCGTCTGCTTGTCGGCGCCGCTGAAAATCACGTACTGATTGAACGCTTTGTCCGGGTCGTAACGGGTGACGCCGGTCGGGTAAACGCTCGGCGCGGCGAAGGCGCCAGCGCTAAACACCGCGCCTGACAACAACAGCGGAAAAGCCGTTTTGATGCGCAACATGATGCAGCTCCTTGAATGACTTATCAGAAGTCGTAGCGACCGGTGACGCCGAGGGTTCGCGGTGTGCCGAGCAGGCCTTCATAGCCGCCGTTGCCGCCCGTCCACAGGGTCGTGTAGTAGGTTTTGTCGAAGGCGTTTTTCAGCCACAGCGAGATGTCCCACTGCCCTTGGTTGAAGTCGCCGCGCAGGCCGGTGGAGAGGTTGACCACCGCGTAACTCGGGATTTGCCCGTAGTCGGAATCCTCGACCGTGCCGACGGCTTTCGAGCGGAAGGCATAGCTGCCGGTGACGTACGGTTCGAAGCCGTTATCGAGATTCCATTTGTATTCGCCGTTGGCGTTGCCGATCCATTTCGAAGCGCCGACCACTTGGTGACCGCTGAGGTCGCAAGAAGCTGGGGCACCCGGTGCCTGGCTGATTTCCGGCGGGCACGGCGCGTCTTTGTAGGAGAGGTAGCTGACGTCGTTGAAGGAGCCGTTGAAGTTAAGGGTCAAGCCACGCAGCGGGATCACCGTGCTTTCAAACTCGACGCCGCGCGAGCGTACGGAGCCGGCGTTGGTCAGGTATTGCACGCGGTTGACGTCGTCGTAAGCGTTGGTCTGATAGGCGTTGACCTGCGTCCAGAAGACGTTGGCGTTGAGCTGCAAACGACGATCCCACAGCGTACTTTTGAAACCGAGCTCGGCGTTGTTTGCGCGTTCGGTGCCGACCAACAGCGAGTCGGCGCCGGCGGCGGGTGCAGAGCCGACTGAGAGGTTAACGCCGCCGGATTTTTCGCCGTGAGACACCGTCGCGTAACCGAGCACATCGTCAGTGATGCGATAGCTGAGGTTGAGCAAACCGGACGGGCTGGAACTGTACTGATTCAAATCGCCGGAATCGTAGGCGCCGGCACGACCGCGCCGCGCCGTTGCCGCTGCACCCGTCACCGCCGCGCCACCGACCGGCGCATCGCGAGTGACCCAGGCGTTCTTCTCTTCATAGGTGCCGCGCACACCAGCGGTGAAATCCAGGCGCTCGGTCAGATGCCAGGTGCCTTGGGCAAACAGCGCAAAACTGTCGGTCTTGATATGGCCGTTGCCGACGCTGCCAATGTTGGCCAGCGCACCGGCCGGCGTGCCGTTCCAGATGTCCGCTTGCGGGCCGTAATAGGCGAAGGATTTGTTGTCCAGATCGTTGCCGAAGTAGTAGGCGCCGACGACGTAATCGAAGAACTCGCCCTTGGGCGACGCCAGGCGAAATTCCTGTGAGTACTGTTTGTCTTCTACCGAAACACCAGCGTTGTAAGTCGACGCGACGTTGAGACCATCGTCATTTTTCGGGGTGAAATTCCAGAAGCGATACGAGCTGATCGAGGTCAGGGTGAAATCGCTCGGCAGTGCCCAATTGGCTTCAACCGAGGTGCCGCCCTGATGCACGGTGACGTGTTGATCGCTGTCCAGATTGACCTTGCGGTGCGAGCCGTTGACCAACGTTGCCCCGGCCGCCGCTGCCCGCGCCGAGTAAAGATTGACGCCGTTGATGGTCGGGCCGGTGTCGTACAGCACGCGGGTACCGGCGCTGGAATCCTCTTCGTTGTAGTCGCCGATCCAGCGCAGGTTGAAGTCTTCGTTGGGCTTGAACAGCAACTGGGCGCGGAAGCCATCGCGCGAGCCGCCGTTCAAATCATGGCCGTTGTATTCGTTCTTGATGTCGCCGTCACTGCGTGTGCGATACGCCGAAAAACGTCCGGCCAGCTCATCGTTGAGCGGCCCGGAAATCGTGCCTTTGGTTTGGAAATAACCGTCTTCGCCGACCGAGGTTTCGATGCTGCGCTCAGGCGTGAAGGTCGGCGCGCGGGTGCTGATGTTGATCACCCCGGCGGTGGTGTTTTTGCCGAACAGCGTACCCTGCGGCCCACGCAACACTTCGAGCTGTTCGATGTCCATCAGATCGAACACCGCCATGCCCGGACGACCCAGATACACGTTGTCGATGTACAGCCCGACGCTGCCTTCCAGACCATCGCTCGCCGGGTTGTTGCCCAGGCCTCGGATCGACACGCTGGACTGCCGCGCATGCATGTAGGCGACGTTGACGCTCGGTACCAGTTGCTGCAAATCCTGAATCCGGTAAACCCGTTGCGTCTCCAGATTCTGGCCGCTGACCACGCTCATCGGCGTCGGTACATCCTGCGAACTTTCTTCGCGGCGGCGAGTGGTCACGGTCACGGTTTCCAGCTGCGAACTGTTGGCCGCCGGTTTGCCTGCGGGTACCGGCGTCGGGGTTTCCGTTTCGGCGGCGTAGCTGTGAGTCCAACTGGCGCTCCCTGCCAGCAACAAGGCCAGAGGCAGGCGTTTGAGCCGTCGTGGTGTTAAGGGTGACGCTAGGTTCAACGGACTCATGGCGCGGCTCCTGGTCAAAAAACACACAGACATCTTCAGCGCTGCATATTCTTTTAAGTTATTTATTTATGGATTTACGAATATTTACTGCATAAGAGATTGCCTTTATAAGGAGTCGACCTAATGCATATCCAATGCATTTCCCGGATATTTTTTATGTGAAAAATGCATATCGACTTGCGACAACTTCGTCACTTCATCGCCTTGGCTGAACAACGCAGCTTCGTCGCCGGCGCGCAGGCGGTGAACCTGTCGCAGTCGGCTTTCAGCCGTAGCATTCAGGCGCTGGAGCACAGCGTCGGCTGCCAGTTGGTCGATCGCGGGCGCAAGGAATTACCGCCGACCAAACAGGGCCAGGTGCTGCTCGAACACGCGCGGCGGCTGGTCAGTGGTGCGCAGCAAATGGCCAACGAGATCAGCCAGTTCAATGGGCTGGAGGCAGGGGAATTGCGCTTCGGTTGCGGGCCGGCGCCAGCAGCAGGTTTGATCCCGCGCGCAATTGGTAGCTTCATCGGTCGCTACCCGAAAGCGCGGGTGCAGTTTCAGGTCGACGATTGGCAGAGTTTGAGCAAACGCTTATTGAGCGAAGAGTTTGAATTCTTCGTTGCGGACACTCGGCATTTCGAGGCGGATCCGGATTATCTGACGCATCGGTTGCGCCCGCGTAAATGGCATTTCTGCTGCCGCGCGGGGCATCCGTTGGCGGCATTTGATCGAGTCACCGCCGAGCAATTGATGAGTTATCCGCTGGCGGTGAGCATCCGCCCGCCGAACCTGCGCAAGGTGATTGTCGACCTCAGCGGCCGCCCGGATTTCACCCCGAATGTGGAGTGTGAAAACAGCTCGAGTCTGCTCAGTGTGGTGCTGCGTTCGGAGGCGATCGGGATTGTCGGCGCGTATTCGGATGCCCTGCATCAGGCCAAGGGTGAGCTGGTGTGTCTGCGGGTTGAGGGTTTGGCGGATGATCTGGAGGAGCTGTATACGCGCTATGGGATTGTCAGCCGCGCGGGGTATCGGTTGTCGCCGTTGGCGGAGGCGATGATTGAGCAGATCAAGGTGATTGATGCGGTGGATGAGGAGGTGTGTTCGCTGGATAGACTTGCCGTCTGATCGACCGCTATCGCGAGCAGGCTCACTCCTACATTTGAAATGCATTCCCCTGTAGGAGTGAGCCTGCTCGCGATAGCGCCAGTACAGGCACCGATGCACTCCCTGCATAAACCCCATTCCCCAAATGCACTTGCCGAACACCCCCACCGAAAGCGAAAACCCTCGCCTGTCCCACTGACCGGTGAACCCCATGCCCACCCCGCCAAAACCCGTGCGCAACGTGCTGTACATCATGTGCGATCAACTGCGCCGCGATTACCTGTCCTGCTACGGCCACCCACATTTGCACACGCCGAACATCGATCGCCTGGCCGCTGCCGGCGTACGTTTCAGCCGCGCCTACACCCAAGGCACGATCTGCGGCCCATCGCGGATGTCGGCCTACACCGGGCGTTACGTCAGCAGCCATCAAGTCGCCTGGAACGCCGTGCCGCTGCCGCTGGAAGAACTGACGATCGGCGATTACCTGCGCCCGCACGGCATCCGCACCGCGCTGGTTGGCAAGACTCACGCAACGGCGAACGTGGATGCCTTGCAACGTCTGGCGATCAACCCCGAGAGCGAGCAAGCCGAAATTCTCAACGAAGTCGGTTTCGAACCGTACATGCGCCACGACGGCATCTATCCCGACGATCCGCTGTTCGATGACAAACGCGAATCCGCGCCCTACACCCATTACCTGCGCGAGCACGGCTTCGAAGGCCGCAACCCTTGGCACGACTGGGCCAACGCCGCCGAAGGCGACAACGGCGAAATCCTCAGCGGCTGGCAAATGCGTCATTCTAAATTGCCAGCACGAATTCCCGAGCAGCACTCAGAGACTGTCTACACTACAAATCGAGCCATCGACTTCATCACCGAGCAAGGCGAGAAATCGTGGTGTTTACACCTTTCCTATATCAAACCGCACTGGCCCTACATCGTACCAGCGCCGTACCACGCCTTGTACAGTACGAAATCGATTCTCGAACCGATCCGCGCGACGCCCTCCGAAGCCAGTAAACACCCCGTATACACTGCCTTTCGCCAGCATGAGGAAAGCCTCAACTTCTCCCGCGATTCAGTACGATTGACTGTAATCCCCACGTACATGGGCCTGGTCAAGCAAGTCGATGATCAACTTGGGCGTCTGTTCGATTTTCTGCAGAGCAATGGCCGTTGGGATGACACGTTGATCGTGTTCACCAGCGATCACGGCGACTTTCTGGGCGATCACTGGCTCGGCGAGAAGGAGTTTTTGCTGGAGCAGGCGGTGGGCGTACCACTGATCGTGCGCGACCCTCGGGCGGCGGCGGATTCCACGCGCGGCACGGTGGATGATCGGCTGGCGGAAACCATTGATGCGTTGCCGACGTTTCTTCAAGCGCTGGGATTGCCGGCGGCGGAGCATCGACTTGAAGGGCGTTCGTTGATCCCGCTTCTGCACGGAGAGAATCCGGACTGGCGCCGCTATGCGATCAGCGAATACGACTACGCGTTTCAGGCGCCTGCGCGGGAGCGTCTGGGCCAGCCGATCGATCGTTGCCGCATGACCATGGTGCGCAGCGAGCGCTGGAAATACCTGGCGTACGACGGCTTTCGGCCGCAGTTGTTTGATTTGCTGAATGATCCGCAGGAGCTGCGTGATTTGGGCGACGATCCGGAATTCGCGGCGGTGCGCGAGGAGCATGCGGGGTATCTGTTTGAGTGGGTGCGGGGGTTGAAGCGGCGCACGACGATCAGTCATCAGGAGATTGATGGGCGTGGCCAGCGGTTTCGGTATGGTGAGCCGGAATCCGAGAAAGTCGTTCAGATCGGGGTTTGGTGATTCCGGTAGGAGCTGCGGCACGCTGCGATCTTTTGATCCTGATCTTCAAATCAAAAGTCGCAGCCTCGTTTCACTCGACAGCTCCTACAGGTATCGAGCTCGATCAGACGCCGACGATGTCCGCGCCTTTGATAGTCTGGCTACGCTGCCCATTCGCGCCCACCGGCACCTCACCCTTCAACGTCACCCGACGCACCACCCGATCCTGAGTCCCGTAATCATCAATCGCATAATGCTGCGTCGAACGGTTATCCCAGATCGCCACATCACCCGCCTTCCAGCGCCAGCGCACGGTGTTTTCCTGACGAATCACGTGGCTCTGCAACAACCCAAACAAATGCGCCGAATCGGCCTGCGAGTAACCTTTGATGCGTTTAACGAAATGCCCCAACAACAAGCTCTTCTCGCCGCTGATCGGGTGCACGCGCACCACCGGGTGCTCAGTCTCGTAAACAGTCGATGTGAAGACCTTGCGATAGCGCTCCAGCTTCTCTGCCGACACGTCCGGTTTCGCACTGGCGTAGTCGTACTCGTTGCTGTGCACGGCGACCAGTTTATCGGCCAGTTCGCGCAGCTCAGTCGGCAAGCCGTTGTATGCCGTCGCGGTGTTGGCCCACAGGGTGTCGCCACCGAAGGCCGGGGCCACCACCGAGCGCAGGATCGAGGCTTTCGGATAGGCGTCGACGAAGGTCACGTCGGTGTGCCAGGAGTTGGCGCGCTGACCTTCAGCGCCGTCCAGTTCGAGCAGATAACGCGTGCCTTCACGGGACGGCACGGTCGGGTGCGCCACCGGTTCGCCGAGCAAATGAGCAAAGGCTTCCTGACGCTGATCGTCGAGCTGAGTCTGTTCGCGGAAGAACACGACTTTGTACTGAACCAGTGCCTGTTGAATGGCTTCGACGGTGGCGGCGTTCAGTTCACCGGACAAGTGCACGCCACGAATCTCGGCGCCGATACGACCGGCCACCGGGTGAATTTCCAGCGCGTGGACAGCGGGTTTTACTGCGAGTGCGGCATTGCTCATGGGTAGACCCTCATCGACTGCTTACGGTTGGGCGGCAGCGAAACATTGCTCTATCTATATTCCATTTACATCTAATAGATATTCACATGCTTCGTTGACGGAATAAGAGCTTGCATTTAAAACCTCTAGCAACCCTCGTCGCAAATGCCTTCGAGCTATTTTTAGGATGCCGGAAAAGCATATGGATCTTCGCCAGTTGCGCTACTTCATCGCCCTCAACGAACACCGCAGTTTTGTCCGTGCGGCGGACGCGATGGGCATCACTCAACCGGCGTTCAGCCGCAGTATTCAAGGGCTTGAGCAGGAGTTCGGCTGCGTGCTGGTGGATCGCGGCAACAAAGATTTACGCCCCACCCCCGAAGGCCAAGTGGTGCTGCAACACGCCCTGAGCCTGGTACAAGGCGCGGCGATGCTCAGCGCGGAAGTGACGCAGATGACCAAGCTCGATGCCGGCGAAGTGCACTTCGGTTGCGGCCCGGCGCCGGCGGTGAAACTGGTGCCGGATGCAGTGGCGCAATTCATCAATGCGCACCCGAAAGTGCGCACCTGTTTTCAAGTGGATAACTGGGAAAAACTCAGCCGCGCGCTGAGCCGTGAAGAGATCGAATTCTTCATCGCCGACATTCGTCATTTCGAGGCGGATCCGAACTTTCAGACGCAAGCTCTGACGCCCAAGCGTGGAGTGTTTTTCTGCCGTCCAGGGCATCCGTTGTTGGCCAAGGAAAGCCTGTCGACCAACGACATGTTCGACTACCCGCTGGCGACCACGCGGATCCCGCCGGGCATTCGTAAATTGCTGGCGAATCTCAGCGGCAGGATCGATTTTTCGCCGACCATCGAGACCGAGCATTTTCCGGCGCTGGTGAAAGTGGTGCTGCAATCGAATGCGATTGGCGTCGGTACGGAAGAGGCGTTTGTCGAGGACATTGCCAAGGGTTCGCTGGTGCTGCTGCACTGGCGTAATTTGCCGCAGAACCTTGAGAGCATGAATGCGCGTTGCGGGATCGTCAGCCGTACCGGGTTTCGGCTGTCACCGGCGGCGCGGGCGATGATTGAGACGCTGGTGGCGGTGGATCGAGAGGAACATCGCGTCGCTGTTTAAAGAGGATCGTTCCCACGCTCTGCGTGGGAATGTAGCCCGCGGACGCAGAGCGTCCATTGATGCATTCCCACGCAGAGCGTGGGAACGGTCGGTTCCCCTGTAGGAGCTGCCGCAGGCTGCGATCTTTGCTTTTAAAGCTTCGCAGCGGCCAACCCAGGCGCCACCCATTCATTGACCTTGAACGGCTTGCGAATCAGCCTCTGCTGCGCCGCCAGATCGACCTTGTCCTGCAAGCTAGCCAGGAACGCCGGATCCAGCGTCGACGGGAATACTTCGCTCAGTTTCTGATCTTTCAGATCTTCAGTGAGAATCACCGGCGGATAACTCGCCAGCCCTGACACCAACTGCACGTACGCATCCTTGTTGCTGTCCTGCGTCAGCCACTCCACGGCCTGCTGCTGCGCCTTTAACAACTTCGACACCGCTTCCGGATGCCCATCGACAAACTTGCCGCTGCCCACCAGCACCGACTGCACACTGCCGGCCCCACCGAGATCCTTGGTGTTGAGCGGCAACTCGGCCAAGCCCTTGATTTGCAATGCCGCCAACCCGGAACTGCCCCACGACGCATCAATCTGCTTCGCCGCCAGTGCAGCGGTCGCGCCGGTGAAGTCGAGATTAATGACCTTCAGATCCTTCTCGCTCAAGCCCTGACTGGCCAGCGCCGCGTCAAACGACAACTGCGTCGCGGTGCCCTTGAAGATCGCCACACGCTTGCCCTTCAGATCCTGCAAGGTCTTGATCCCGGAACCCGGCACCACGCCGAGATACTGCTTCACCCCACGCGCACCGGCATTTAGCAGCCGCGTATCGAGGCCGTTGGACTTGCCAATGATCGCCGCCAGATCCCCGAGATACGCCAGATCAACCTGACCATTGGCAAACGCCTCATTGATCACTGGCCCCGCACCCTTGAAGAAATTCCACTGAATCTTGATGCCCTGATCGGCGAACGCCTTTTCAAAAATTTGCTGATCACGCAGCACGTCGACCACACCGCCGCCACTGTGTTGAGTGCCGGCGCTCAGGTCAGGCACGGCGATGCGGATTTCCTTCAGCTCATCGGCCTGCGCCGTCAGCGTGAGAAAACCCGCCAGCGCCGGGGCGGCAAACAGACTGATGACACGTTTGAAAGGAAGGTTCATGGGTGCGGCTCCTTGATCAATACAGGCGTTAAGGAGCCGAAAGTAGGCCGAAGCAGCACCTACGCTTAAATACTATAAAAGCACATTTTTATAGCTTTTAACGCTAAGCGAACAACGCCGGGGCTTGCAGCGGCGTATGCATTAACAGCATCGAAAATATTCTTCGAATGCATTGGATGCGTGTGGGCTGTAAGCCTTAAATGGCGCTGCTTATCTCTTTAAATACGTTTTTAACTACTGCTTATAACTTTTAGTTTTTAGCTAATACCGCTAAAGATCGCAGCCTTCGGCAGCTCCTACATGGGATTGCGTTGCCCCTGTAGGAGCTGCCGAAGGCTGCGATCTTTTGATCTTGACTCGATCTCGATCCAACCCGACAACGGAGGTCACCCATGGCCCGTCAATCTCTGCTCAGTTTGCCGCTGCCAGCGCCGCCGCTGAAAAGCCGACGCTCCTGGCCCAGCATCAACCAACGCCTGTTGCCATGGCTGCTGCCCATCAGTCTGTTCGCTCTATGGTGGCTGGCCGCGCGCAACGAATGGATGAGCGAGCAGATTCTGCCGGCGCCATCATTGGTGTGGAGCAGCGCCGTCGAGCTGTCGCAAGGTGAGCTGTGGAGCCATTTGTGGATCAGCCTGCAACGCATGTTCTGGGGCTTGCTCGCAGGGATTTCCGCCGGTGCAGTGCTGGGTGCTGCGCTGGGTTTCAGCCGCCGTCTGGAGCGTCTGATTTTCCCGACCTTCGCCGGTCTGGCGCAGGTGCCGACGCTGGCGTGGATTCCGCTGTTCATGGTGTTTTTCGGCATCGGCGAAGTGTTGAAACTGGTGGTGCTGATCAAAGCCATCGTCGTCCCGGTGACCTTGCACACGCTGGTCGGCGTGCGTGACGCTCAGCCGAAACTGCGCGAAGCCGCTGCCGTATTGCGCCTGCCACCGCGCCTGCTGATCCGGCGATTGGTGCTGCCCGCCGCCCTGCCCGCGTTCATGGCCGGTGTGCGTTTGGCGCTGGCCGCTGGCTGGACATCGTTGCTCGCAGTCGAGTTGCTCGCCTCCAGCGAAGGCATCGGTTACCTCATGGTCTGGGCGCGCCAGCTGTTCATGCTCGACATCGTTTTCGTGTGCATCGTGGTGATCGGTTTGATCGGCGTGGCGATGGATCGCGGCATCGGTCTGCTGGATAAAAAACTGGTGCACTGGCCGCACCCGGCCACTGCGGAAATTCGTCGCGGCCCGCGCTATGAAGGCTGGCAGCGTTTGCAACCGTGGCTGCTGCCCCTGGGCTTGCTCGCGCTTTGGCAACTGGCGAACGATCAACAGTGGGTCGATCCGAATATTCTGGTGAGCCCGCTGGCCGTGCTGATTACGGCGTGGGACGGTCTGCTCGATGGCACGTTGATCAACGGCATGGCCCTGAGCCTGGGTCGCACCCTCGGTGGTTTGTTGCTGGGCGGCGGACTCGGTTTAGCCCTCGGCTTGCTGCTGGGCTTGTCACGCACCAGCGAACGTGTGCTCGGCCCGACACTCGCCGCGCTGCGCCAGATCGCGATTTTCGCCTGGGTGCCGCTGCTCACCGCGTGGTTCGGTTTGGGTGAACTGGCGAAGTGGGTGTTCGTCGCCCTCGCCGCATTCTTTCCGCTGTTTATCGCCACGCAACGCAGCGTCGCCAACCTTTCGCCGCAACTCAACGAAGCCGCACAAGTGCTGCGCCTGAGCCTTGGTCAACGCCTGCGCAGACTGGTGCTGCCAGGCGCGGCACCGGGAATTTTCGCCGGTCTGCGCCTGAGCCTGATCTACGCCTGGCTCGGCACCATCGGCGCCGAATATTTCATGCCGTCCAACGGCGGCATCGGCAGCCAGATGATCGGCGCGCAACAACTGCTGCGCATGGATCTGATCATGGCGTGCATGCTCTTCGTCGGCCTCACCGGCGCCCTGCTCAACCTTATTGGCCAACGCCTGGAAATTCGCGCGACCCGCTGGAGACACGCATGAACGCACCCATTGTCAGCTTTACCCACGTAGGCAAATCCTTCGACGTCGACGGTTTCGAACTGGAGGCGATTCGCGAATTCAACCTGGACATCGCCGAGGGCGAATTCGTCGCCATCGTCGGTTCCAGCGGCTGCGGCAAATCCACCTTGCTGCGTTTGTTGGTGGGTCTTGATACGCAATTTCGCGGGCAGATCACCGTCGATGGCAAAGCCGTCAGCGGCATCGGCGGCGAGCGTGGCATTGTCTTCCAGGAACACCGTTTATTCCCGTGGCTGACCGTCGCCGACAACATCGGCCTCGGCCTGGTCAACGAGCCGTTGAGCGCTGCGCAAAAGCAAAAACGCATCGACGATTTCATCGATCTGGTCGGCCTGCGCGACTTCACCCGCGCCTATCCGCACCAGCTCTCCGGCGGCATGGCACAACGCGTGGCGATTGCTCGCGGCCTCGTCGCCAGCCCAAGAATTCTGCTGCTTGACGAACCCTTCGGCGCGCTCGATGCACTGACCCGCCAGCAAATGCAGGACGAGCTGTTAGCGATCCGCGACCGCGCGAAAATCACCACGATCCTCGTCACCCACGACGTCGAGGAAGCGATCTTCCTCGCCGACCGCGTGGTGGTGATGGAGCCGCGTCCGGGGCGGATCAAGCAAGTGGTCGACATCGCCCTGCCCCATCCGCGCCAGCGCAGCAGTTTCGACTTCCATCAGTTGCGTGAAGAACTGCTGCACGAACTGACAAGTGATGACCATTACCAACCGAGCGTGCCGGTGCAGATCCGCGATCTGCCGCTGACGTTCATTGCCTGCTGAACAGGAGTTTCGCAATGCCGCAACGTCCCAACTTTTTGGTGATTCTGGCCGACGATCTCGGCTTCTCCGATATCGGCGCGTTCGGCGGCGAAATCGCCACGCCGCACCTTGATGCCTTGGCCAATAATGGCCTGCGCCTCACCGACTTTCATACCGCGCCGACCTGCTCGCCGACCCGTTCGATGCTGCTCACCGGCACCGACCACCACATCGCCGGCATCGGCACCATGGCCGAGACGCTGACCCCGGATCTGATCGGCAAACCGGGTTACGAGGGCTACCTCAACGACCGCGTCGTCGCGCTGCCCGAGCTGCTGCGCGAGGCCGGTTATCAAACGTTGATGAGCGGCAAATGGCACCTCGGTTTGAAAGCTGAACTGGCGCCGCATGCGCGGGGTTTCGAGCGCTCGTTTTCGCTGCTGCCGGGCGCGGCCAACCACTATGGTTTCGAGCCGACCTACGATGAGCAAACGCCGGGCCTGCTGAAATCGACCCCGGCGCTGTACATCGAAGATGACCAGTTTCTCGACGAATTGCCCAAGGATTTCTATTCCTCCGATGCCTTCGGCGACAAGTTGCTGCAATACCTCAAGGAGCGTGATCAAACTCGGCCGTTCTTCGCTTACCTGCCATTCTCCGCACCGCACTGGCCGTTGCAGGCGCCCGCTGACATCGTCGAGAAATACCGTGGCCGCTATGACGCCGGCCCGGAAGTGTTGCGCCTTGAACGGCTGGAAAAACTCAAAGCCCTCGGCCTGATTGAGCCAGACGTCGAGCCGCATCCACTGATTCAGTTGACCAAACAGTGGGACGCGTTAAGCGACGAACAAAAACAGATTTCCGCGCGGGCGATGGAGGTCTACGCGGCGATGGTCGAGCGCATGGACTGGAACATTGGCCGGGTCGTCGATTACCTGCGCCAGCAGGGGCAACTCGACAACACGTTCATCCTGTTCATGTCCGATAACGGTGCCGAAGGCGCACTGCTCGAAGCGTTCCCGAAATTCGGCCCGGAACTGGTGACGTACCTCAGCCAGCACTACGACAACAGCCTCGACAACATTGGTCGGGCCAACTCTTACGTCTGGTACGGGCCGAACTGGGCGCAGGTGGCGACCGCGCCGTCGCGCCTGTTCAAAGCGTTTACCACCGAAGGCGGGATTCGCGTGCCGGCGCTGCTGCACTATCCGCAGCTGGCGATCAAAGGACAGATCAGCCATGGCTTCGGCACGGTGATGGACATCACGCCGACGATTCTCGATCTGGCAGGCGTGCGTCATCCGGGCAAGCTGTGGCACGGCAAACCGGTGGCGCCATTGCGTGGCAAATCGTGGCTGGGATTCTTGTCGGGCGAGACCGCGCAGGTGCACGACGAGCACACGGTGACGGGTTGGGAATTGTTTGGGCGAAGGGCGATTCGGCAGGGATCGTGGAAAGCGGTGTGGATCCCCGGGCCAGTGGGGCCGGCGACCTGGCAGCTTTATGATTTGAGCAGCGATCCGGGGGAGATTCATGATCTGGCGCTGAGTCAGCCGGAGAAGCTCAGCGCGTTGATCGGGCATTGGCAGCAGTATGTCGAGGAGACCGGGGTGATTCTCAGCGAGTCGCCGTTTCAGCCAGATTGATGCTGCCTGAAATACCGCATTCGCGAGCAGGCTCGCTCCCACAGGGAACCGCATTCCAAATGTGGGAGCGAGCCTGCTCGCGAAGAGGCCTTTGCAGTCAACCGTTATGCCTGAGCGATACGCACCTCTTCCTGCGCAACCGCATCTTTGCGAACAAACCGGTTCGCCCGCCCAAACGTCCCAAAATCATTAAACCTCACCCCCATCTCACGCATCACCTTATGCGCCACCGGCACGGTCATCTGGCGGATGTAAAACGGCTCCTTCACCACAAAATGATGAATCCCGTGGCTGCTGCCAAAGTTGAAGCAGAACGCCTGCAACGGCCACAACCACCAAGGGTTCAACACCTGACACTGCTGCAGCACGTTACCCAGTTCAACATCGCCGTAGTAATGCATGTTCGAGCTGATGAAGTGCAGGCAAAACGTACGCAAAACATTCGGGCCGATGATCACCACAGCGGCAATATCGATCACCTGCATCACCGACAACGTCGTCGCTGACCATTCAATCGGCGCGCCCAGCAGATACGCGATGCCATTGGCCGCATGAAAACCGAGAAACACATACCACGCCCCCCAATGCACCAGCGCCAGCGGCGCGTACACCTTCAACGTGCGTTTGATGATGCTGAACTTGTGCGCCCAAGTCTTGGCTCGCAGCATGCGGATAAACGCCGACATCACGTTGTCGCCAACCATCAGCAAGCGTGCAAAACCCCACGGCTCGCCGTTGGTAATCGCGCGCTCCTCCATGTCAGTTTCAGTGCCGGAAACCTTGTGGTGATTGAGGTGCAGATGCCGACGAATCCACGGATTGATCGTGCTCGGCCGCGCCAGCCACACCAGGCCCATCATCAAATTGTGCGGCACGCGCTGCTTGCGGAAATACATGCTGTGGATCAGGTCGTGCTCCAGCTCATGGGTCAGCGAAGCAAAAAAAGCATTGAGCAACAGGCATGCCCACCACGCCATATGGCCGGTGATGTACAGCGTCGCAGAGCCGATCATCCCGATCAGGGCAAAGGCCAGAATCCCCGCCCCAAGCGCATCCTGATGCTTGAGAATCGGGTAGCGCTCACGCAATTCGACGCCTTTGGCCAGCACCACTTCGCGAATATGTGCTGATCGCTGGGCCGCATTGTGTCGCTGGGGACTTGCAGAAGTACCGTCCATGCTTCCATCCTCGGGTTTATGATGTTCGCATCGTGCCTCGCCAGTGCTTCAATTGCGGTAGCCGAGAACGCCAACCTGTTGACCGGAAGCGCCAATCAGCATGAAGGAACCGACCTCCCTCGCCAGTTGGACCCGTGCCTTGCGCAAACAACTTGATGCGCTGGGGCTGGACAGCATTGCCCTGTGCCAACAGGCCGGGCTCGATCCAAATTTGATGGACGACCCCAACGCGCGCTATCCACTGTCCGGCACCACGCGCCTCTGGGAAATTGCCGTGCAGGTCAGCGGCGACCCGGCGATTGGTCTGCGCGTGTCGCGGTTCGTCAGCCCGACCACGTTCCATGCGCTCGGTTATGCGCTGGTCGCCAGCGGCAGTTTGCGTGAAGTGTTTGAACGCATCGTGCGCTATCACCCGGTGGTCAGCGATGCGCTGGAGCTGGAACTGAGCCGCAGCGACGACCGCTATCAATTCCGTCTGAAGATTCCGTCAGGCAATCCGGCGCCAGCCTTCGAAGCCATCGACGCGTTCACCGCGATCTACGTGCGCACTTGCCGCAATCGCCTCGGCCGCGATTACGCGCCACTCGCCGTTTACCTGCGCCGTCCGGAACCAACCGACGCGCACCAATGGCACAAAGTCTTCCGCGCCCCGGTGCACTTCGGCTGCGCCGAAGATCGTCTGGAGTTCGCCCTCGTCGACTTCGACAGCCACCTCGACGACGCCAACCCGGAACTCGCTGAACACAATGAGGCAGTGCTCAAACGCACCATGGCCCAGCTCCAGCCGCTGACCTGGGAGCGCAAGGTGCGCGATGCCATCGAAGAACAATTGCCGGAAGGTGAGCCGAGCGCTGAGCGGATTGCTCAGGCGTTGCATTTGAGTTTGCGCAGTTTGCAACGGCATCTGGCGGATGAAGGTTGTCGCTTCGACACACTGCTCAACGAGAGCCGCGAGAACCTGGCGCTGCTGCACCTGCGGGATCCGCAGTGTTCGTTGAGTGAGGTGAGTTATTTGCTCGGGTTCGCCGATACCAGCAGCTTCAGCCGCGCGTTCAAGCGCTGGACGGGGATGACGCCGGGGCAGTTTCGGGATGGGTTGCGCTGATCGTCAGCCTTTAGCCAGACTGCGTTCCATACCGGATGACCATTGTTCGATCATCGCAGCACCCATCGCGGCGAACGCCGGATGACTGGCGCCGTACTCCGCCATTTCGCCCATTGCCACCTGCATACCGTTAGCGACTTGCTGCAGTAATTCATTGCAACGCGCCTCCGTCAGATTGCAGGCCGTACGACCGAACCGCATCAGCATTTTGTGCTTGGGCCAAGCCTTCGAGCCACCCAAGAGCAACGCCATACTGTCGTTCTTTATGTAGACCGATGTGGTGATGATGTCGTATGCGGGCGCGAGTCTGATTGTCGATTCCTCGCCGCAGCTTTCGTAAAGCACGCCGAAGTTTTTGAGATGAGCGTCGCCGTTTTTCACGCCTGCGGACAAAGCCACAATCTTGAAAAATGCTTCCAGCGCCAGATTGAGCAATGCAGGCGAAACAAACGCTTTGATCTGCCGGGCCGCGCCTTCGTAAGAGCCGTCGTATTTGGCTTTCGACGGCCAACCGTTGAGCACGCAGAAGTCCTCAAAACCCAGGTAGCCCGTAGCGCTCAAATCAAAGCGCTCGATAACCAGAAACCTGCCATGTTCGCTGAGCTCGAGGTTCGGCACGTCTAGCCCGCAGTGTTGCGCGGCACGCATGCAGAAGTATTCGTTGGTCGCCAAGTGCGGAAATTCATCAGCCCGAAAAGCTTTGACCAAATGGGTCGATCCCCGATGCGTCAGACGATCAATCGCAGCCGCACTGTCACGTACCAGCACTTTAGGCTGCACCCCAGACACTCCGGAATACTGGCCATAGGTTTGCAACAGATCCTCGAACAGGCCTTGCGCACCATCGTGCACCAGCAGATCGGCCAGCGACGTTTCAGGCGGGCGATCCGTCATCGATGGGCTGGCAATGGATAACCGACCGAGCTGATAGGGGCCGACAATGGCCAGCAAAGCGAAGTCATCGAAGCCGCGAACCGCCTTACTGAAGCGCCGAACCAGCTCATCACGAAGGGCGCCTTCGGGCAGATTCATCTCGAAAACCGGATGAATGCCATGCTCCCAACGATAACTCTCCAGCCGGGACGGCATTGTCAGTGACACGGCATTTCCAGCACTGGTTTCTTCGCGGTAACTGAAGACGCTGTCGACTCGATCTTGCCCGCGCGCCAACGTTCCCACCGCTTGCCCGCCGACACAGACATTTAATCGATCTGACGACTCAATCATGGAAGTTGACCTTTTGCAGCGTATCGAGTGTCGGTCGACGAGACTGACGCGGAACCGCAGTCAGCTCATAGCCAAAACCGTTGAGGATCGCTTCGACTTTGCGCAGGCCGATTTCCGAAATAGTGTTGTTTTCGATCCCCGAAATCGTCGCGCGGCTCATTCCGTATTGCTGAGCCAGTGCCTGCTGGGTCATTTTGTTCGCCTTGCGCAGGGCTTTGATCAACTCGCCAAGCTGTTCCATAGAGCTTCCTGCATCAAATATGGTGCAAATTTAGATATATGCTTAATTTGCATCGCATTTGATGCACTCACTGAAGAAGATTAGCCTAGTTCCGAGTGATTACGAAGGAATCACTTGCTCACCACAAACCCCAGCTCAAAAACAGTGCCGTCAGCATCACTACTCACCCGCACCTGTCCCCCATGCAACTGCATGATCGACTGCACGATCGCCAGCCCCAAGCCACCCGAATCCCCCGGCTCTGCCCGTGAAGGATCGACGCGGTAGAAGCGGTCGAACAGTTTGCTCAGATGTTCCTGCGCAATCGCCGGGCCATGGTTGTGCACTTGCAACCAGCACTCACCCGACTCGTCGCGGCGACGCAGACTGATCATCGATCCTTGATCGGCATGACGCACGGCATTGGCCAGCAGATTGCCGAGCGCCCGTTGCAACAGTTGCTGATCGGCAAGCAGTTCACCGTGCAATTGATTGTCCAGCCGCAGATCTCGGTCATCCGCCAAGGCTTCAAAGTAATCACACAGCTCACCGCCAACGCTGTGCAAATCCAGGGTTTGCAGATTCAGCGCGCGCTCGGCCTGTTCTGCCCGGGCGAGGAACATCAGGTTTTCCGCCATGCGCTTGAGTCGTTCGAACTCTTCCATGTTCGAGGCCAGCACTTCCTGATATTCCTCGGTGCTGCGCGGATGATTCAGCGCCTGGCCGTTACTGGCGAGCAAGGTGTGCAACGGCGTGCGGATTTCGTGGGCGAGGTCGGCGGAGAACTGCGACAGGCGCTGCACGCTGTCGTCCAGTCGCGCGAGCATGCCGTTGAGCGCTTGCACCGGTTCAAGCAATTCTGCCGGCGTGCCATTGGCAGGCAGGCGTTGATCAAGGCTACGCAGATCGATGCCGCGCACTGCTTCGCTCAACTGCCGCAACGGTTGCAGGCCCCGGCGCAGCAACAGCAAGCCCAAGGCAAAAGCGAGCAACGCACCGAGGCCAACCGACAGGTACAAGCGCATGCGATAACTGCCGAGCATCTGCTCACGCTCGCTCAGCACTTTGCCGGCAATGACCGTCAGCCGCTCGCCGTTCGGCCCCTGCGCTTCGCCGGACAACAGCGCCAGTTCAGCACCGTCCGGCGCTTGCCACGTGAGTACATCGGGACGCTGCGGCGTTTGCTCGCGGGGGATGGCGTTCAGTGCGGGCAACTCGCGTTGCCGTGGATTGATCGCGATCACGCTCGATCCGTCGGCGCGGCGCACCAGCAATAGGCTGTCGAGATTGCCGAGCATATTCTGATACAGCCGAGGCCGCGCCTGCAAAGCGCCGAGGCTGTCGCTGTCGGCGAGCAAGGCGCGCACTTGCTCCAGTCGACCGAGCAACGCGAGGTCGTCGCGGTAGGCGATTTCCGAGGCCAGCGAGCGGTAGAGAAACACGCCAATCGCGCTCAGTACCAAGGCGCAAACAATCGCGAACGCCAGCGCCAGTCGCCAGGCGATCGACTTAGAGCGCATCGTCCGGCGCTTCCAGTTGATAACCGACACCGCGCACGGTGTGGATAAGTTTCGGCATGTACGGATCATCGACTTTCGAACGCAAACGCCGCACGGCGACTTCGACCATGTTGGTGTCGCTGTCAAAATTCAGGTTCCACACCTGCGAGGCGATCAGCGTGCGCGACAGCACTTCGCCCTGGCGACTGGCGAGCAATTGCAGCAGGGCGAACTCCTTGTTGGTCAGGGCGATGCGCTGGCCATTGCGGCTAACGCGGCGGCGCAGCACATCGATTTCCAGATCGGCGATGCTGTACGACTCGGCTTCGCGCATCGGTCCGCGGCGCAGCAAGGTGCGCACGCGCGCGAGCAGTTCGGCGAAGGCGAAGGGTTTCAGCAAGTAATCGTCGGCGCCCAGTTCGAGGCCGCGCACACGGTCTTCGATGGCGTCCTTGGCGGTGAGGAACAGCACCGGCGTGGCGCCGCGCTGGCGGATCAGCTGCAGCAATTGCCAGCCATTGAGGCCGGGCAGCATCACGTCGAGGATGATCAGGTCATATTCCTGCTGCTCGATAAAGTAGCGCCCATCGAGGCCATTGAGCGCCACGTCCACGGCAAAACCCGACTCGCCCAGGCCTTTGGCGAGGAAATTTGCGGTTTTGGCTTCATCTTCTACGACCAGCAAACGCATGGCACACCTCGATTGATAGGCACACAGGCTAGGCGCCTTCGGCGACGTTGCCCATTACAAACTTGTAATCCAACTGACGAGATTCTGACGAAGACCGGCGATTAAGGTGACGGCCTTCGCTTCTGGAGCTTGTCCATGACCCTGAAATTCTTGCTCGCCAGCCTGACCCTCGGCCTCAGCGCCGGGGTTTACGCCAGCCCGGAACTGCCGCGTCACGCTGACCTCGACCTGAAAACCGCACGTTTGCTCGCCGACACCGCCGTGGCCAATTGCACCGGCACGGTTTCGGTGCTCGACCGTGGCGGCAATCTCCTGGTGACCTTGCGCGGCGATGGCGTTGGCCCGCATAACACCATTGCCAGCCAACGCAAGGCGTACACCGCGCTGTCGACCAAAACCGCCACCCGACTGTTCGCCGAGCGCGCTCGCAGTAACCCGGAAACCGCCAACCTCAACACCCTCGACGAATTGTTGTTGCTCGGCGGCGGTATTCCGCTGTTCCTCGGCACTGAACTAGTGGGCGCAATGGGCGTTGCCGGTTCCGGCGGCGGTGAGCAAGACGAAAAATGTGCGATCAAGGCTGCCGAGAAAACCGGCCTGGCCACCACTCGTTCCCAATAAGGAGATGCATCGATGAATACTTTGCGCATGACTTTCGCAGCGCTCGGCCTGAGCGCTTTCTCAAGCCTGGCGCTGGCCGCTGGCAACCCGTTGAGCGTGCACGTGCTCAATCTGGAAAACGGCCTGCCGTCGCCGGGCATCAACGTGACTTTGGAGAAGCACGTTGGTCAGGACTGGCAGCCGCTGGCTCAGGGCACCACCAATGAACAAGGACGCATCGCCGAGCTGTTCCCGGCCAAGCAGCCTTTTGAGGCGGGTGAATACCGCGTGGTGTTCAAGACTGGCGAGTACTTCAAGAAGGTCAAGCACGACACGTTCTTCCCGGAGATTCCGGTGATTTTTGAAGTGAAGCAGACCGATCAGCACTACCACATCCCGCTGCTGCTGAGCCCGTACGGCTTCTCGACCTATCGCGGTTCGTAAAATAAACACAGATCCTCGGAACAGGCCTCTGTGGCGAGGGGATTTATCCCCGATGGACTGCGCAGCAGTCCCATTTTCAGGGCCGCTGCGCGCCCCAGCGGGGATAAATCCCCTCGCCACAAGTGTGGGTTTCCAATGTGGATAATGTGGCGCCGTTAGATTGTGACCAGGGCGCGCAATCGCGTGGCATCGAGGATTTCGATCTCGCCGTACCCGAGCCCGATAATTCCTTGCCCCTGCAAATCCTTGAGGATCTGGTTAGTGGTCTGCCGCGACAGCGACAGCATCGACGCCAGTTGCTCCTGCGGCAGCTGCAGCACTCGGCGTGGCGCGTCGAGTTCGCCGTAGCCTTCGGCGATCATCAGCAAGCGGTGCGCCAGGCGCGCCGGGGCTGGCAGCAGGCTCAGTTGTTCGAGGTTGATAAAAGTCAGGCGCAGTTTGTGGCTCATCAGCAGCGCCAGATGTCGCCAGTACACCGGGTTCTCATCCAGCAACTTCAGCAACGTCGCCTGCGGAATATTCAGCAGCAGGCACGGCCCCACCGCATAAGCATCATGCGTACGCGGCTGCCCGTCGAACAGGCAGATTTCGCCAAACCAGTGCGGCGCCTCCACCAGACTCAACAGCGCCTCTTTGCCCTGCTCACTCACCGCACCAATGCGCACCGCGCCCTCAAGCACCGCGTACAAACCGCAAGGCGCATCACCACGCTGAAACAAGCGCTGCCCTGCCGTCAGCCGCCGCTCCCGGGCCGCCGCCAGCAAGCTATCCTGAAAGGACACCGGCAGATGACTGAACCACTGGCCGCTCATCAGCCGTGAACGAATTTGCATAAACACTCCTGGATTGTCGCCTGCCTGACAGAGCGAACCCTGATCCCGAGGGATGATGCGATCAACCCTACCGGAGGAACAACAATGAAAAGCCTCGTCGACCATCTCAGTCAATACGCCGCCTACCACCGTGATCCGCGCAACATCGCCAGCCACTTTATCGGCATTCCGCTGATTGTGGTGGCGGTGGCGGTTTTGTTGTCGCGGCCGGAATGGTCGCTTGGCGGCTTGTGGATATCTCCAGCCGTTATCGTGGCGCTGGCCTCGGCGTGGTTTTACCTGAGACTGGAAGTGAAGCTCGGCGTATTGATGACCGCGCTGATGGGCCTGTCGGTCTGGGCCGGGCACGTCTTGGCGCAGCAGAGCACCATGGTCTGGCTGAGCAGCGGGCTGGCGATGTTTGTGGTGGGCTGGGTGATCCAGTTTGTCGGGCATCACTATGAAGGGCGCAAACCGGCATTTGTCGATGATGTGTCGGGGCTGATTGTCGGGCCGCTGTTTGTGGTGGCCGAACTGGCGTTCATGCTCGGGATGCGGCATGAGTTGAAAGAGCAGATCCAGGCGCGGGCAGGGGTTGTGCGAGTTAATCCGAATCGTGCGGCTGTCTAGACCGCATTCGCGAGCAGGCTCGCTCCCACAGGGATTTTGGTTGTTCCGATCGTTCCCACGCTCTGCGTGGGAATGCCGCCATGGACGCTCCGCGTCCACTGTGACGCGGAGCGTCACGGGATGCGTTCCCACGCAGAGCGTGGGAACGATCAGTTAAAGGCTGGCGACTTTCTGCCAGACCTTCGGCTTGAAGAACAGGGTTTCACCCTTGGCCAAGCCGATCAGGCTGTCGTGGTCTTTCACCACTTCGGCCTCGATCAAATCCGTCTGCCCCTCAACCTTCAGCGTCACCCGCGTGGTCGCGCCCAACGGCCGGATATCGCGCACCTCTGCCGCATGGTGATCTTCCAGCTCATGCCTCGACAACGACACTTCGTGCGGGCGGAACAGCACGTGATTGTCGTCGCTCAGCAGCAAGCGGTTCGAATCGCCGAGGAAGTGATAAACGAAATCGCTGGCCGGGTTTTCGTAAACGTCGCCCGGTGAACCGATCTGTTCGATCACACCCTTGTTCATCACCACGATACGGTCAGCGACTTCCATCGCCTCTTCCTGGTCGTGGGTCACGAACACCGACGTCAGGTTGATGTCTTCGTGCAGACGCGCCAACCAGCGGCGCAATTCCTTACGCACCTTGGCATCGAGGGCGCCGAATGGTTCGTCGAGCAGCAGCACTTTCGGTTCCACCGCCAAGGCGCGAGCCAGCGCAATACGCTGACGCTGACCACCGGACAACTGCTCCGGATAACGATCCGACAACCAATCCAGCTGCACCATGTTCAGCAGTTCATGAACCTTGACCGCGATCTGGCTTTCGCTCGGACGCTGGTTTTTCGGTTTCATGCGCAGGCCGAAGGCGACGTTGTCGAACACGGTCATGTGGCGGAACAACGCGTAATGCTGGAACACGAAACCGACGTTGCGATCACGCACGTCGTGGCCCGAGACGTCTTCGCCGTGGAAGACGATGTTGCCCTGATCCGGGGTTTCCAGGCCGGCAATGATCCGCAGCAGCGTGGTCTTGCCGCAGCCAGACGGGCCGAGCAGCGCGACCAGTTCACCGCTGTGAATGTCAAGGCTGATGTTGTCCAGCGCCTTGAACGCATTGAAATTCTTGCTGACGTTACGCACTTCGATCGACATGAATTATTCCTCCGCGGCTCAGGCACGCGCGGGGTTGATACGGTTTTCGCTCCACTGCTTGGGCAGTAGGATGAAGAGCGACAGGATCAGCAACAGGCTCGCCACGGCGAACGCGGCCACGTGGTTGTATTCGTT
>Ga0160445_100109_pt1 | contig 76320 bp, 67 predicted proteins | sample HID1972M_E1MG_FD_108215 | JGI IMG/M metagenome (GOLD analysis project Ga0160445, IMG submission 108215) | Enriched pill bug-associated microbial communities from UW Madison campus, WI, USA - HID1972M_E1 MG | ecosystem: Host-associated > Arthropoda: Insects > Digestive system > Unclassified ... | reverse complement strand
GTTTTCGAAGAATTCTTCAACAACTTCAACCACTTGCGCTTCAGATCTCTCGTCAGCGGGAGGCGAATTCTACAGCGTTACACGCTGCTGTCAACACCTCTTTTCCAACTTCCTTTTGGCTTCGATGAACTGAAGCACCTGCTGCCGAAAACTGCGTAACTCATTGAATATCAAGGAGTTTTCCGTTTCGACTGCGCCGGAAGTGGGGCGAATTATAGACGCATGAAATCTGCCGTCAACCCCTGATTTCATTTTTCTATCGATAAACGCAAAAAGCCTGCTTATATATAGACGCCATCGTAGCGAATGCGCAGTATATTGCCCAACAACTCAAAAATGCCTGCTATATACCCTGGATGACGCCTCCGCTATGAATGACCAACCCCGCTCGCTTGCCTCAATGCTGTTCCCGGTTGGCCTGCTATTAATAGCCATGGCATCGATCCAGTCCGGTGCCTCGCTGGCCAAAAGCATGTTCCCGGTAGTTGGCGCCCAAGGCACTACGACCCTGCGACTGATCTTCGCCAGTGTGATCATGCTTCTATTGCTGCGTCCATGGCGCGCCAAGCTGACGGCCAAGTCGCTGCGCACGGTCATTGTCTACGGCATGGCATTGGGCGGGATGAACTTCCTCTTCTATATGTCATTGCGCACAGTCCCACTGGGGATCGCCGTCGCACTGGAATTCACCGGGCCGCTGGCCGTCGCCATTTACGCATCACGTCGCGCAATCGATTTTCTCTGGATTGGTTTGGCGGCTGCAGGCTTGTTCCTTCTCATCCCCACGGGCGCGACTACTGCCGGCATTGATCTGGTCGGTGCGGGTTACGCATTGGGCGCCGGTGTCTGCTGGGCACTCTATATCCTCTTCGGTCAGAAGGCCGGGGCAGACAATGGCGTAACGACCGCAGCGTTGGGCGTGATGATCGCCGCACTGTTCGTCGCGCCCATCGGCATCGTGCATGCCGGCTCTGCTTTGCTGACGCCCTCGCTGATCCCGATTGCCATTGGTGTCGCCATCCTTTCCACCGCCCTGCCCTACACCTTGGAAATGGTTGCACTCACCCGCATGCCCGCGCGCACCTTCGGCACCTTGATGAGCATCGAACCTGCATTCGGTGCGCTATCAGGCCTGCTGTTTCTGCAGGAATACCTCACGCTGTCACAATGGATGGCGATTCTGTGCATCATTCTCGCCTCCGTCGGAGCTACCCTGACAATGGGCAGCGGCGCGAAGCCCGCCATTGCGGCCGATTGAAACAGGATTTGACGAAGGTCTGGCATTTGCCGCTTATTTAGGCCATGTTTAGTCCGTTAACTCAGTGTCAGGCATGGATTTTTTCGAATACGGACGTCAGAACGCTTCAAGCGCGATCGCATACAGGCAGACCAGAGCAACAGACTTCTGGCTGCCATAAGGACGGTAATGAAACGAATTTTGATATTGATCGCCATACTCGCAGTTGCAGGCTGCGCGGCGACATCGGAAACCCAGGTAAAGCGCGGTAAGAAGGGGCTGCACATCAACTGTTCAGGGCTGTCGTCCTCCTGGGACAAGTGCTACACCCACGCCGCCAACGCCTGTGCCCCCAAGGGCTATAAAGTCATTGCCAAATCGGGGGATGGCGTCGAAGAGCCTGGCGATTATCCTTTCGGCCTCAACCCTGCTGGCTACACCAGCCGCAGCATGATCGTCATCTGCAAATAGATCATTGCGGTCTGGCGATCTGCCGAGCGATTTCCTCCTGACTGGACTTCAGCACTGTGTGCTGAATGTCCGGTGTGGCCAGCATACGCGCCACCACCAACGCCCCGACACATTGCGACAGCACTGACCACGCCAGGCTGTCGCTCTCCAATATTTTCGCCCAACTCTCCTGCAACCGGCAGATCCACAGCTCTGCCTGTTCCCGCACATGAATATCAGAACGGGCGATCTCCGCACCCAGCGATGGCAAGGCACAGCCGGATTCGGGCTGCTCGACATGGGCCATGCTCAGGTAATGTTTGAGACAACGCTGCAGTCGCTCGTGATCCTGAGTGCCCTGCCCGCCCAACCGTTCCAGACTCTGGCCCAATTCGCGCTCGACGATAGCGGTAAACAACGCATCCTTCGACGCGAAGTAACTGTAGAACGCCGCACCACTCAAGCCGATAGCCTTCATCAAACCATCGACGCCTACCGTAGAAAACCCCGAACGCTTTGCCGACAGCGAACTGCTCTGCAGCAGCTTTTCCCGGGTTTCCAGCTTGTGACTGGCGGAGTAACGCATATGTTTGCCCTCGAAATTGACCGCCTTGACGTTGTTGAAATCCTAGCATAACGTTCGTTCACTTAACGATCGTTTAGCAAAGGGATCTACCCATGAATAACAAGAAGGTCGTGTTGGTTGTCGGAGCCGGCGATGCTACGGGCGGCGCAATTGCCAAGCGCTTTGCCAAAGAAGGATTCGTTGCCTGCGTCACAAGACGCAGTGCCGACAAATTGCAGCCGCTGGTAGACGCCATTCAGGCAGACGGCGGCGAAGCACACGGTTTCGCCTGCGATGCGCGCAAGGAAGAAGACGTGATCGCGCTGATCGAAGACATCGAAACCCGCGTTGGCCCGATCGAAGCGTTCGTCTTCAACATCGGCGCCAACGTGCCGTGCAGCATCCTCGAAGAAACCGCGCGCAAATATTTCAAGATCTGGGAGATGGCCTGCTTCTCGGGTTTCCTCAATGCACGCGAAGTGGCCAAACGCATGGTCACGCGCAATCGCGGCACGATCCTGTTCACTGGCGCTACCGCCGGTTTGCGCGGAGCCTCAGGGTTTGCCGCATTCGCCGGCGCCAAACACGGTATCCGCGCACTGGCACAAAGCATGGCAAGGGAGTTGGGGCCGATGAACATCCACGTCGCCCATGTGGTGGTCGACGGTGCGATCGATACCGACTTCATTCGCAACAGTTTCCCGGAGAAATACGCCACCAAGGATCAGGATGGCATTCTCAACCCCGAGCACATCGCCGAAAACTATTGGTACCTGCACAGTCAGCCGCGCGATGCCTGGACATTCGAGCTGGATCTGCGTCCATGGAACGAACGCTGGTAAACCCGCCGCCCATAACAATAATGAGAGTGCAGCAACCATGACGAAAACCGTGGAGTTCTATTTCGACCTCGGCAGCCCTGCCACGTACCTGGCCTACAGCCAATTGCCAAAAATCTGCGCAGAGACTGGCAGCGAACTGATCTATATCCCGATGCTGCTCGGCGGCGTGTTCAAGGCGACCGGCAACGCCTCCCCCGCGATGATCCCGGCCAAGGGTCGCTATATGTTTCAAGATCTGGATCGCTATGCAAAACGCTACGGCGTGCCGCTGAAATTCAACCCGCACTTCCCAATCAACACGTTGATGCTGATGCGCGCCGTCACGGGCATCCAACTGCGTCAGCCGGAACGCTTCCAAGCGTTTATCGATTGTCTGTTCACAGCGCTTTGGGTCGATGGCCGCAGCATGGACGAACCACAAACCGTCGCAGCGGTATTGAGTGAACACGGTTTCGATCCGCAGGAAGTACTGGCGCTGACCAATGACGAATCCGTCAAAGCTGTGTTGAAAGAGAATACCGAGACTGCGGTTAAACGCGGCGTGTTTGGCGCACCGAGCATGTTCGTCGGCAACCAGTTGTTCTTTGGTCAGGATCGACTCGACTTCGTCGAAGAGGCATTGCGCCAGATCTAGTTCGAAGCCATCACTCGGGCGCTGGCGACAGCGCCCGAGCGTCAATCGTTTAGATGGCAGCAGTACGCGTGTTCAACCACTCCAGCGCAGCACCTTCCAGCAACGGGCTCAAACGCTCACGCACTTCAGCATGATAGGCGTTGAACCACTGTTTCTCTTCCTGAGTCAGCAGCGCCGGCACCAGGCAGCGAGTGTCGATCGGGCACAGGGTCAAGGTTTCAAACTTGAGGAATTCGCCGAATTCGCTGCTGCCCGCCTCGCGATTCATCGCCAGGTTCTCGATGCGCACCCCCCAACGACCCGGACGATAGGTACCCGGCTCGATCGAGGTGATCATGCCCGGCAACATCGCGGTTTGCGGTGCTGGCGCGGCTTGGTAGGCAATCACCTGCGGGCCTTCGTGAACGTTGAGGAAATAGCCAACGCCGTGACCGGTGCCGTGACCGTAGTCGACGCTCTCAGCCCAGATCGGCGCGCGGGCGATGGCGTCGAGCAGCGGCGACAGAATGCCTTTCGGGAACTGCGCTCGCGACAGTGCAATCACGCCTTTGAGCACGCGCGTGCAATCGCGTTTCTGCTCTTCGGTTGGCGTACCGACCGGCACCATCCGCGTAATGTCGGTGGTACCGCCGAGGTACTGACCACCCGAGTCGATCAGCAGCAGGCCATCACCCTCGATCACCGCGTGCTCTTCTTCGGTGGCGTGATAGTGCGGCATCGCGCCATTGGCGTTGAACGCGGCAATGGTGTTGAAACTCAGCGAGACATAATCCGGACGACGTTCACGGGCAGCCGTGAGTTTCTCGTCGATGGTCAGCTCGGTAATCCGCTCACGACCCCAGGCCGACTCCAGCCAGGCGAAGAATTCGCACAGCGCCGCGCCGTCCTGCTCCATCGCTTGGCGGATGTGCTGAGCATCGGCTTCACTTTTCTGCGACTTGGCCAGCGTTGTCGGGTTCAAGCCTTCGACCAGTGATACGCCGCTGTCGAGGTTTTCCAACAGACCACTGGTGACCCGCGCCGGATCCACCAGCACACTCGAACCACTCGGCACGGCGCGCAAGGCTTCAGCGACTTCACTGTAGTCACGCAGGGTGACGCCGTCGGCTTCCAGCACGGCACGCAAATCCGCATCGACCTTGCTCAGTGCCACGAACAGCGTGGCTTGCTGTTGATTGATCAACGCAAAGGACACAAACACCGGGTTGAACGACACGTCGCCGCCGCGCAGGTTGAACAGCCAGGCGATATCGTCGAGGGTGGCGATGAAGTGCCAATCAGCGCCACGCGCTTGCAGGGTTTCGCGCAGTTTGGCGAGTTTCTCGCCACGGCTGACGGTCGCCTGTGGCGGCAGATGTTGATAGATCGCTGCATTCGGCAGCGTTGGACGATCGCTCCAGACTTCCTGCAACAAATCGATGTCGGTACGCAAACGCGCGCCACGCGCTTCGAGTTTGCTGCTCAACGTGCGCGCCGAGGCCACAGCCATTACTGCGCCATCGACGGCGACCACGCCACCTTCCGGCGTTTGCTCAGCCAGCCAGTCCAGCGGACTCGGTTGACCCGGCTGCAACTTGACCAGTTCGATGCCGCTGCCGTTGAGTTCTTTGGTTGCCTGTTCCCAGTAACGGCTGTCGGCCCAGACGCCGGCGAAATCGTTGGTGACAATCAAAGTGCCCACAGAACCGTGGAAACCCGACAGCCACTGCCGGCCCTGCCAGTAACCCGGCAGATACTCCGACAGATGCGGGTCGGCAGACGGCACCAAGAGTGCGTGAATGCCTTCGCGACGCATCAGCTCGCGGGTGTGCGCCAGGCGCTGGGGCACCGATCCTTCGGTCAAGGTCTGGGTACTCATCATGTCTCCTGCTAATCACTTCATCGTTATTGTTCGTAGCCGTTAGGTCGGCTGGTTTACAGCCCTGTCGCCCAGAATGCCGGAGCACTGGCGCAGGCGGTCTTGATCAGTTCGCAAGCCTTGTCGATATCGTCGGCGGTGGTGAAACGGCCGAGGCTCAGGCGAATGGTGCGCCCGGCCAGATGCGCGTCATGCCCCAGCGCCAACAGCACGTGAGACGGTGCGTTACTCGCGGAGTTACACGCCGAGGTCGCGGAAAACGCGATCGAATGGCTCAGCGCGGCGCTGTTGAATTCGCCTTCGCTGAACGTCAAGCTCAAGGTGTGCGGAATGCGCTGACTGGCGCTGCCATTGAGGCGTACGCCGGGCAGGCTCAGCAATTGTTCGAGCAGACGCTCGCGCAACGCGACGATCGTGCTCTTCTCTTCATCAAATGCGGAAGCCGCCAGCGCAAACGCCGAGCCCATTCCGGCGATCTGATGAGTTGCCAGCGTCCCGGAACGCAAGCCACCTTCGTGGCCGCCACCGTGAATTTGTGCCTGCAGCTTTTGCTGTGCCCGTGGACCGACATACAGCGCGCCGATGCCCTTGGGGCCATAGAGTTTGTGCGCCGAAAACGACATCAGGTCGACCGGCCACTGCGCCAGATCGATCGCCACTTTGCCGGCACCTTGCGCCGCATCGACGTGAAACAGCGCTTCACGATTGCGCACAATTTCGCCAATCGCTTGCACGTCGTTGACGGTGCCCAACTCATTGTTGACCAGCATCAGCGACACCAGAAAGGTGTCCTCGCGCAGTGCTTCACTGACCGCGTGCGGCGTGATCAGGCCATCGGCGTCCGGCACCAGATAGGTCACGGCGATGCCGGCGTCCTGCAATTGGCGGGCGGTATCGAGAATGGCTTTGTGTTCGATCTGACTGGTGATGATGTGGCCGCCGGAAACGCCGCGCGCCTGCGCCACGCCTTTAAGGGCGAGGTTGTTGGACTCGGTGGCGCCGGACGTCCAGACAATCTGTTCGGCTTGGGCGCCCACCAGTTCGGCGACTTGCCGGCGCGCCTGCTCGACCGTGTGCCGGGCCTGCTGGCCGAAGGCGTGGGAGCTGGAAGCCGGGTTACCGAAGTTACCGTGAAACCCCAGACATTCGATCATCACCTGGATGACCCGCTCGTCCACCGGGGTGGTGGCGGCGTAATCGAAATACAACGGACGTGTGTTCATAAAAGACTCGCAGAGCGTGTTCCGGGATCAGGAGGCTCGTGTCTGCAAACGGCACCGCGCAGCCTTGTGAGCTGCGCGTCGGTTCGAGAGCGTCATCAATACCTGATCGGATGCCGTTAAAGAAGAACAACTTCATTTAAAAGTGCGTAGGAACGCTCCTGAAGCGAGCTTAACAGGCATCGGGCCGCGGGTTGAAGGCTATGCGTCAGTGAAAGCTTTCGAGAAGTAACGGGTACAGAGAAATCACCAGCAGCGCGGCCATGCCCCAGTTGAACACACGCAACCAGCGCGGATCTTTCAATACATTGCGCAACAGCGTGCCGCAGGCAGCCCAAACGCCGACGCTCGGCAGATTGATGATGGCGAAAACGGCGGCAATCACCACGACATTGGTGAAATAACCCTGCATCGGCGTGTAGGTGCTGATTGCGCCGATGGCCATGATCCACGCCTTTGGATTGACCCACTGAAACGCCGCAGCGCCGAGATAGCTGATCGGTTTGGCCTCGCCCTGAACGTTGTCGCCAACCGGCCCCGAATGGGCGATTTTCCACGCCAGATACAGCAGATACGCCGCGCCGACGTAGCGCAGGATCGTATAAAGAATGGGATAGGTTTGAAACACCGCGCCGAGCCCAAAACCGACCGCCACCACCAAGACGAAAAATCCGCAGGTAATGCCCAGCATGTGTGGAATGGTGCGGTTAAAGCCGAAGTTCACGCCCGATGCCAGCAACATGGTGTTGTTCGGCCCCGGCGTAATCGAGGTGACAAGGGCAAACAGGGCAAAGCCCAGCAGCAGATCAAGCGAGAGGGTCATGGTGGGCAATCCGTCAGGGTCGTTCAGGTGTTGACCCTATCTCACGCCACCGCGCAAACCCACGGACAGTTGAGTAAAACTTCCAGCAGTACAGTTTGTTATCAGCTAGGGCGACCGTGCAGCTGTACAGCTCGCTCGGCGCTCATCTCACCTTGTTTATCGAAGCCGAAAGTCTTCTGTGGCTGGCCGAGCAGTAGGGCTTTTTTCGCATGGTATTCGTCGAAGGACAAACCACTGCGGTTCAGCGCTTCCATCGCCAGTTCGCGGGATTCTTCTGCGCTGTAAGGGCGCAATTCTGGCGAAACGTGACCAGCACAACCGGCAAGTACGGAGACAGCGAGCAGCAGCGAAACAGTCAGTAAATGATTCATGGGAGCGTCCTGGCGAGCAGTGGTAGTCGATGGACAAAGGCTACGCCCGGGCTCGTTCGCACAGAAATCAACGCTCTCAATAGTGGCTATCAGGATTTTCGCAGAGCCTTAGACATATTCGTTAACGATCTATAAATATCGATTAACGGTCTTTTGCGGAATAACAACTAGCCTTTATAACTTCTCCCCATAGGCGCTTCAGTGTTGCTCCAGCAACTGTTGCTCAGGCAACAGCAGTTCAACAAAGCCACCTGAAATTCGTACAAACGGCCGCTAGCAAAACACTCAAAGCCCCGCCACACCGGGCCTCCAGGAATTGGTACAGCGTTTGCTCAAGCCCAGTGACTTAGCCACTGCTCGCTGAGCAACTGTTGAAAACAAGGAATTGATCATGTCGCGTCCTCTGAAAGTCGTCGCCCTCTCCGGCGGAACCTGGCGTCCCTCACGTACGTTGGTGCTGACCCAGGCCTTGCTGGCCGAACTTGCCGGGCATTTGCCGATCGACAGCCATTTGATCGAACTCGGTGACATTGCCCGTCCGCTCGGCGGTGCCCTCTCGCGTCAGGAGCTGAGCGCCGAAGTTGAGGCCGAGCTGCAAGCCATCGAACAAGCGGATTTGCTGATTGTTGCAGCGCCGGTTTATCGCGGTTCTTACCCGGGGCTGCTCAAGCATTTGTTCGACCTGATCGACCTCAATGCGCTGATCGATACCCCGGTGCTGCTCGCTGCCACCGGTGGCAGCGAACGGCATGCGCTGGTGCTTGATCACCAATTGCGCCCGCTGTTCAGTTTCTTCCAGGCCGTGACCTTGCCGATCGGTGTGTACGCCACCGAGGCCGATTTCGCCGACTACCAGATCACCAGCGAGCCGCTGAAAGCGCGCATCCGTCTGGCCGCCGAACGCGCTGCGCCGCTGTTCGCTACGCAAATCAAACCGTTGCTGAAGATCGCTTAAGGAGCTGTTCATGGATGTTTTCTGGTTCCTGCCGACCCACGGCGACGGCCACTATCTGGGCACCACCCAAGGTGCGCGCCCGGTCACGCTCAACTATTTGAAACAAGTCGCGCAAGCCGCTGACAGCCTCGGTTATCACGGTGTGTTGATCCCGACCGGGCGTTCCTGCGAGGACTCGTGGGTGATCGCCTCGGCATTGGTGCCGTTGACCGAACGCCTGCGTTATCTGGTGGCGATTCGACCGGGAATCATCTCGCCGACCGTTTCCGCACGGATGGCGGCGACGCTGGATCGATTGTCCAACGGCCGCTTGCTGATCAACGTGGTGACCGGTGGCGACCCGGATGAAAACCGTGGCGACGGCAGCTTCCTCAGCCACAGTGAACGCTACGAAGTCACCGATGAATTCCTGAAAATCTGGCGCCGTGTGCTGCAAGGCGAATCGGTGGATTTCGAGGGCAAGCACCTGAAAGTGCAGAACGCCAAAGCGCTCTACCCGCCGGTGCAGAAACCTTACCCGCCGCTGTACTTCGGCGGATCCTCCGACGCGGCGCATGATCTGGCCGCCGAGCAAGTTGATGTCTATCTGACTTGGGGCGAGCCACCGGCGGCCGTCGCGGAAAAACTCGCTGATGTGCGCGAACGCGCGGCGCGCCACGGTCGCACGGTAAAGTTCGGTATTCGTCTGCACGTGATCGTCCGCGAAACCGCCGAAGAGGCATGGAAAGCCGCCGACAAGCTGATCGAGCACATCAGCGACGAGACGATAGAAGCGGCGCAGAAATCCTTTTCGCGCTTTGACTCCGAAGGCCAGCGGCGCATGGCGGCGTTGCACGATGGCCGGCGCGACAACCTGGAAATCGCCCCGAACCTGTGGGCCGGTGTCGGTCTGGTACGCGGTGGCGCGGGGACGGCGCTGGTTGGCGATCCGCAACAAGTGGCGGCGCGGATCAAGGAGTACGCGGATCTGGGCATCGAAAGCTTCATCTTCTCCGGTTATCCGCATCTGGAAGAGGCTTACCGCTTTGCCGAGCTGGTGTTCCCGCTGCTGCCCGAGCCGTACGCGAGCCTGGCCGGGCGTGGCGTGACCAACCTGACCGGGCCGTTTGGCGAAATGATTGCCAATGATGTGCTGCCCACCAAAGCCACGGCATAAACAAATCCCCTGTAGGAGCTGCCGCAGGCTGCGATCTTTTGACTTTGATTTTCTAAAAAACCGGATCAAAAGATCGCAGCCTGCGGCAGCTCCTACACAGGAAGATTAAATTCAGGAGTGTTGGTGTGACCGCCAAACCGCAAAGTACCCTGTTATCCCCGCTGCAAACCGCCCGCCTACTGGCCGCCGAGTTTGCCCTCACCGCCGTCGAACGCGACGAGCGCGGTGGCACGCCGAAAGCCGAGCGCGATGCTCTGCGCGACAGCGGCCTGCTGGCCCTGAGCATTCCCACCCGCTACGGCGGCCTCGGCGCGACCTGGAGTGAAACCCTGCAGATCGTCCGCGAGTTCGCCAAGGTCGACAGCTCTATCGCTCACGTTTTCGGCTTTCATCATCTGATGCTCGCTACCGTGCGCCTGTTCTCGCGACCGGAACAATGGCAGCCGTGGTTCGAACAGACCGCGCGGCAGAACTGGTTCTGGGGCAACGCGCTGAACCCGCTCGACACCCGCACCGTGGTCAAAAACCTCGGTGGCTGGCGTGAGTTTTCCGGGAAGAAAAGCTTCTGCTCCGGTGCCAGCGATTCGCAGATGCTGATTGCCTCGGCGGTCGATGAAAGTGCGGGCGGCAAGTTGCTGATCGCGGCGATTCCCAGCGGCCGCAGCGGCATCACTTTGCACAACGACTGGAACAATATCGGCCAGCGTCAGACCGACAGCGGCAGCGCGACATTCGAACGCGTGCGTGTCGAGGAGTCGGAGCTGCTGCTTGATCCGGGCCCGCTGAGCACGCCGTTCGCTTGCTTGCGACCACTGATCGCGCAGCTGACTTTCACGCATATGTTTCTCGGGATTGCTGAAGGCGCTTTCGAGGAAGCGCGGCAGTACACCCTCAAGGAAACCCGTCTCTGGCACAAATCCTCGGCGCGCGAAGTCAGTGAAGACCCGTATGTGCTCGCGCATTTCGGCGAGTTCTGGGTGGCCCTCGAAGGCATTCGTTTATTGGTCGAACGCGCGGCGGCGTTGCTGGATGAAGCGTGGGCGAAAGGCGCAAACCTCAGCGCCGAAGAGCGCGGGCATGTCGCCACGGCGATTGCCACGGCCAAAGTCGCGGCCAGTCGTCAGGGTCTGGAGATTTGCAGCCGTCTGTTCGAAGTCACCGGCGCGCGCTCGACCCACGCCTCGCTGCGTCTCGACCGGCACTGGCGCAACTTGCGCACGCAAACCCTGCACGATCCGCTGGATTACAAACTCCATGAACTGGGCGACTGGGCGCTGAACCAGTCGCTGCCGGTGCCGACTTTCTATTCCTGACCTGTCTGCATTTGAACTAAAAAGAAGGACGAGCCCATGCAACTGCTGACCTTACCGCCCTCACCCGCGCTGGCCACGTCGATCCGTGCCACCGCGCAGGTGTTCGAAGATCCGAAGTCCCAAGCCCTGCTCGCGCATTTGCAACAGGTTGCACCGAGCGAGGCTAGCGTGCTGATCATCGGCGAGACCGGTACCGGCAAGGAGTTGGTGGCGCGGCATATTCATAACCTGAGCAACCGTCGCCATCGGCCGTTTATCGCGGTCAATTGCGGCGCGTTTTCCGAGTCGCTGGTCGAGGCCGAATTGTTTGGTCATGAAAAAGGCGCGTTCACCGGCGCCTTGAGCGCCAAGGCTGGCTGGTTCGAAGAGGCGGACGGCGGCACCTTGTTTCTCGATGAGATCGGCGATCTGCCGATGGCGATTCAGGTCAAGTTGTTGCGCGTGTTGCAGGAGCGCGAAGTGGTGCGGCTCGGTTCGCGTAAAAGCATTCCGATCGATGTGCGGGTTTTGGCCGCGACCAACGTGCAACTGGAAAAAGCCATCAATGCCGGCAATTTCCGTGAGGATCTGTATTACCGCCTCAACGTGGTCAATCTGGAACTGAGTCCGTTGCGTGATCGCCCTGGCGACATCCTGCCGCTGACCCGGCATTTCATTGAGGCCTACAGCCAGCGCCTCGGTTACGGGCGAGTCAGCATCAGCCCCGGCGCCGAGCACAAACTGCGCGGCTACAGTTGGCCGGGTAACATCCGCGAACTGGAAAACGTCATCCATCACACCTTATTGATCTGCCGTAACGGCGTGATCGAACGCGATGATTTGCGTCTGTCCAATCTGCGCATCGAACGCCCGGACGATCATCACAACGGCGCTGACGACTCACCGGAAGCGTTGCTGGAGCAGGCCTTCCAAAAACTCTTCGCGCAACAGGCCGGCGCCCTCCACGAAAAAGTCGAAGACGCGTTGCTGCGCGCGGCTTACCGCTTCTGCCACTACAACCAGGTGCACACCGCCGCCCTGCTCGGCCTGAGCCGCAACGTCACGCGCACACGGTTGATCAAGATCGGCGAACTGGCAGTGAACAAGCGCCGGGCACCCGCCAATCTGCAAGGCGAACGCCTGCTTCAACTGTCGATCTAGCCGACCAGATTGCAGTGCAGCGCATCGTCGTGACTGCGGGCGATGCTGCTGAGCACCTGAAAGGAATTGAAGGTGATGGTTTTCGCTTGATGCGTGTGGATCAACTGCCAGAAATCCTGCTCGCCGCTCTCGAAACTGCGAAACGCTGCCTCCCCCGCTTCGCGGGTCTGCCATTGCAGAAAACTCAATACGCGCCGGCCATCGTCGCTGGCCTGCACGCTGGCACTGACAAATCCCGCGTAGCGCTGGGCCAGACGTTCAGTCTGTACCGACAGCGCATTGACCAATGCCGGCTGCTGACGTGGTTCGATTTCGAATTCGATCAACTGGGTGAAACTGCGATTTTTCGCTGCTGCTTGCATGAAAGTCCCCACTTGGCTGTAAGGCGAATCTTGCGACTCGAAGGCCTGCAGGGTAAAACCTCTAGTTAAGTCAAGGTCAAGAGCTGTTTTCCAATGATCAGCAAAGAACATGTGCACAAGCAGCTAACGGTTGGCGAAGTCGCGGCGCGCAGTGGCGTGGCGGTGACGGCGCTGCACTTCTATGAATCGAAGGGACTGATCAAGAGCCAGCGTAATGCCGGCAATCAGCGGCGCTATCCGCGTGAGGTGCTGCGGCGGGTGGCGTTGATCAAGGTCGCGCAACGACTGGGGATTCCGTTGGCGGAGATTGGCGAAGCGCTGAAGATTTTGCCGGATGATCGTGCGCCGACGGCGGCGGATTGGCGGGTGTTGTCCGAGCAGTGGCGGCGGGAACTGGATGAACGGATCGAGCAGTTGATGCTGCTGCGGGATCGTTTGAATGGCTGTATTGGTTGTGGTTGCCTGTCAATGGAAGCCTGCCCGCTGCGCAATCAGGGCGATGTGTTGGGTGAACAAGGGCCCGGGCCGCATTTCCCCAAGGATTGACTGAAAACCCCTGTGGCAAGGGTTAGGTGTAATCCCCCAGGTTGGGTGCTGCTCGTCGGGCAAAAGTCTGGTGTGCGCGGACAGTTCTATAGTGATTCTTCACCTCGCAAAACAACAATCAGGGAGAAGGTCATGAGCGTCAAACCCATTCCCGAGGGGTATCACAGCATCACCCCCTACCTCGGCATTCACAAAGCCGCCGAGGCCATCGAGTTCTACAAAAAAGCGTTTGGTGCCACCGAAGTCATGCGCCTGTCCATGCCCGACGGCGGCATTGGCCACGCCGAACTGCGCATCGGTGACAGCGCGATCATGCTCGGTTCGCCGTGCGATCAAGGGCCGTTGAGCAATCCGGATCAAGCGGTGTCGGTTGGTTTGCATCTGTATGTGACGGATGTCGACAAGTCATTTCAGCGAGCGCTGGATGCCGGGGCGACGTCGGTGTCGGAGGTCAAGGATCAGTTTTACGGCGATCGCAGCGGGACGTTGAAGGATCCGTATGGGCATCTGTGGTTTCTGGCCTCGCGCAAGGAGGATTTGACTGAGGAGCAGATCAGGCAAAGAGCGATGGAGATGTTTAGCCAGGGTTAGGTTTTGCAGTGTTTGCATAGGCGCTATCGCGAGCAGGCTCACTCCTACAGGGGGACTGCATTCCAATTGTAGGAGTGAGCCTGCTCGCGATGGGGCCGGTACTGACAAACAAATCACACTTCATGAACCCGCCCATCACGCTTTGCGCCTTGCCCCAAACCCCGGACGCTTTCAGGATGCAGGCCACAAGAACCCTGAAACAAGGATCAGCCCGATGTTTGCCGGATTCCTCAAAGACCAGCGCCACGTCAATGGCGTCGACATTGCCTACCGCGTCGGCGGCAGCGGGCCGGGCCTGTTGCTGTTGCACGGCCATCCGCAGACCCATGTGATCTGGCACAAGATTGCCGAACAACTCGCCGAACATTTCACCGTGGTCGCCGCCGACCTGCGCGGTTACGGCGACAGCAGTCGCCCCGACGCTGACGAGTTGCACCTCAGCTACTCGAAACGCGAAATGGCCCGCGACAACGTCGACTCAATGCAAGCGCTGGGCTTCGAGCAATTCTCGATCCTCGCCCACGACCGTGGCGCGCGCGTCGCTCATCGCCTCGCCCTCGACCACCCCGCCGCCGTGCAACGCATGATGCTGCTGGACATCGCCCCGACCCTGGCGATGTACACCCAAACCAACGAAGCCTTCGCCCGCGCCTACTGGCACTGGTTCTTCCTGATTCGCCCGGCGCCGCTGCCGGAAACGCTGATCGAAGCCAACCCGGAAGGTTATCTGCGCAGCGTGATGGGCAGTAGTAGCGCCGGCCTCAAACCGTTCACCGACGAAGCCTTCAGCGAATACCGCCGCTGCCTGCAACAACCCGGCAGCGCACGCGGCATCTGCGAGGACTACCGCGCCAGCGCCGGCATCGATCTGGAGCACGACCGCGCCGACATCGCCGCCCATCATCATTTGGGTTTGCCGCTGCGGGTGCTGTGGGGCGCCGAAGGCACTGTCGGCCGCTGTTTCGATCCGCTCAAGGAATGGCAGCAAGTGGCGACGAACGTCACCGGCCATGCCCTGCCCGCCGGCCATTACATCGCCGAAGAAGTCCCCGGACTGTTGCTTGCCGAAGCGCTGGCCTTCCTGCGCTGAACAGAGCCTGTAAATCGCGGTGCTATGCTGGCGGCTTCTGCCGCCAGCGTGCGTTTTGACATGTCCCAGAAGAAAGACTCCGTGCCCCTGCCCGAAGACCTGCGTGTGCTGCTCACCGTGATCCGCAAAAACGGCTTTGCCGCCGCGGCCGATGAGTTGGGCCTGTCGCCCGCCTACGTCAGCAAACGCATCCAGATTCTCGAAACCACCCTTGGCACACGCCTGCTGCATCGCACCAGTCGGCGCGTCTCGCTGACCGAGGATGGCGAGCGTGTTCAGCGCTGGGCGTTGCGCATTCTTGATGACTTCCAGCAACTGCACGACGAACTTTCCGACGCCCACGACAGCCCGCGTGGGCGTTTGCACCTCTGCAGCAGTTTCGGTTTCGGTCGCAATCACGTGGCGCCAGCGGTGTCGTTGTTGGCCGAGCGCTACCCGGAACTGCAGATTCGTCTCGACCTGTTTGATCGGGTGGTGGACATCATCAACGAAGGTTTCGACCTGGAGATCCGCGTCGGCGACGACATTCCCGGGCAGCACATCGGTCGACGTCTGGTGAGCAATCGACGCGTGCTGTGCGCGGCGCCGAATTATCTGCAACGACGTGGCACGCCGCTGACGCTGGAGGACTTGCAGCAACACGACTGTCTGGTGATCAAGGAACGCGACAACGCCTTCGGCATCTGGAATCTGGATCGCGAGGGCGGGCAGGAAAGTGTGCGGGTCAGCGGGCCGTTGTCGTCGAACAATGGCGAGATCGTTCTGCAATGGGCGCTGGATGGGCGTGGGGTGTTGCTGCGTTCACTGTGGGATGTGAAACCGTTGCTGGAGCAAGGGTTGCTGGTGCAGGTGCTGGAGGATTACGGGCAGAGCGCGAATGTCTGGGCGGTGTACCCGACACGGTTGGCGAATTCGGGGAAGTTGAGGGCGTGTGTGGAGTTTTTGCAGGGGCATTTCAAAGAGTTGTCTGTTTAGAAGATCAAAAGATCGCAGCCTGCGGCAGCTCCTACAGGGCAATGTGTTCCATGTAGGAGCTGCCGCAGGCTGCGATCTTTTTGGTCAGGACAACCAGGGATTACTGGCCAGGTGCTGGCGTTCGAACTCGTGGATCTGTTCGCGGCGTTGCAAGGTGCTGCCAATCGCATCCAGCCCCAACAACAGCGACGTTTTGCGCAACGCATCAATCTGGAAATCGATCACACTGCCATCCGCTAGGCCAATCTGCTGCGCCTGCAGATCGATACTGAGCCGCGCCGTTTCAGCCTCGCCGACAAGCGTTCCGATGCGCTGCACCTGCGCCTCTTCCAGGGTGATCAACAACACCCCGTTACGCTGGCAGTTGTCGTAAAAGATCCCGGCAAAATTGCTGCCGATCAACGCGCGAACGCCCAACTGCTGTAACCCCCACACCGCATGCTCACGGCTGGAACCGCAGCCAAAATTCGGCCCGACCACCAAAAAACTCGCGCCCTGCCATGCCGTTTGGTTGAGCACGAAATCAGGATTGGGCCTGCCATCCGGCAAAAATCGCAGATCGAAAAACACCCCGCGATCCAGCCCTTGGCGATCGATGCCCTTGAGAAACTGTTTCGGCATGATCACGTCGGTGTCGACGTTGGCCGCCAGAAACGGCGCGGCCTGACCGCTGACTTGAGTGAAGGGTTGCAGGCTCATGGGCGTTCTCCAAAGTGGCGGATGTCGGTGAGTCGACCGCTGATCGCAGCAGCGGCGACCATCGCCGGGCTCATCAAATGCGTGCGTGCGCCGGCGCCCTGGCGGCCTTCGAAATTGCGGTTGGTGCTGGACGCGCAGCGGTCGCCGGGGGCAAGCACGTCATCGTTCATCGCCAGGCACATCGAGCAACCGGACTGGCGCCATTCAAAACCGGCGTCGAGAAAAATCTGCGCCAGCCCTTCCGCTTCGGCTTGCGCACGCACTTCGCTGGAGCCGGGCACGATCATCGCGCGTACGTGCTCGGAGACGCGTTGCCCGCGCACGACGCTGGCGGCATCCCGCAAATCTTCGATCCGCGCGTTGGTGCATGAGCCGATAAACGCGTGGCTGATGACGATGTCGCTGAGCGCCATGCCCGCTTCGAGGCCCATATAGTTGAGGGCGCGGCGCATGTCCTGACGCAGGATCGGGTCGCTGATCAATTGCGGATCCGGCACTCGCGCACCGATGGCAGCGGCCTGATCCGGGCTGGTGCCCCAAGTGACCATCGGCTCCAGTCCACTGGCGTCGAAATGTATTTCGCGATCGAACACGGCACCGGGATCGCTGCGCAATTCGCGCCATTTTTCCACGCCGCGATCCCACAACTCACCTTGGGGCGCGCGCGGTTTGCCTTTCAAGTAGCTGAAGACTTTCTCGTCCGGCGCCATAAAGGCCCCGCGCGCACCGGCCTCGACGGCCATGTTGCAAATGGTCATGCGCGCTTCGACGCTCAAGGCATCAATGGTCGAACCGCAGAATTCGATGGCGTAACCGGTGGCCCCGGATGCGCCGATCTGGCCAATCAGCGCCATGATCACATCCTTCGAGGTCAGGCCCGGCGCCAACTCGCCATCCACCGTCACGCGCAGGCTTTTCAGGCGTTTGTAGACCAGCGTTTGCGAGGCCAGCAGGTGCTCGATTTCAGAGGTGCCGATGCCGAACCCAAACGCACCGAGTGCGCCATAGGTCGTGGTGTGGCTGTCGCCGGCTGCGATGACCATGCCCGGCAGGATGAAGCCTTGCTCGGGGGCGATTACGTGTTCGATGCCCTGGCGCTTGTCGAGGATATCCAGCAGTTCGATGCCAAAGTCCCGGCAGTTCTCCGCCAGATACGACACTTGCCGCGCACCGCCGGCATCGGGCATCGCAGCGATGCGCACCGGCGTGGTCGGGTTGACGTGATCGACCACCGCCAGCGCCGTGCCCGGCCGCCACACTTCGCGCCCAGCCGCGCGCAAGCCGCTGAACGCTTGCGGGCTGGTGTATTCGTTGATCACCTGACGGTCGATATACAGCAGCACATGCCCCTGATCGTCGAGACGGCAGACCGTGTGGGAATCGATGTGTTTGTCGTAAAGGGTTCTGGGGCTCATCAGGGCATTCACTCAAGCAATCCAAGTGATTGCCATCATAGGCAGGCGCTGCCGCCCATCAATTGCCAGACAGTGATGGCGCAGATCATGAAACGTGTTCAATCCCCCGAACACCACAAACCCCCTGTGGGAGCGGGCTTGCTCGCGAAGGCGTCGTGCCAGCCAACATCCACGCAACAGACACACCGCCTTCGCGAGCAAGCCCGCTCCCACAGGTTTTCCGCGTGAAGGCGGATTGCGAAACATTTGCTTTCATATCGCCTTTCGGGATTTGCGTCGCTCATTCGTCTTATAGAGATGCAGGCCGTTCGCGTAGGCAAAAGCCACGACCGGTCGTTCGGGGACTGCTGTGCTGCGAAGCCCGTGGTACCGCGCCCTTCCATCGAAATCAAGACGCGCAATCATGTCGAAGAAATCCCGCTCCAAACTGTGGTTCCTCGTTCATAGCTGGCTGGCGTTACCGATCTGGTTCTTTGTGCTGATCGTCTGTGTCACCGGCACGCTGGCGGTGGTCAGCCAGGAAATCGTCTGGCTGGCCAACCCGCAAATGCGCGCCAGCCAACCGACCGACGACGCGCCGCTACTCAGCTACGACCAGGTACTCGCGGCGATCAAAAAAGCCGAACCACGCACCGTGGTCGAGAGCATCAGCCGCCCGGATGAGTCGCATTTTGCCCTGGACGTGCAGGTCAGCTACCCGGATGGCCGCGAGCAGACCGTTTACGTCAACCCGTATACCGGGGTGATTCAGGGAGTCGCGCCCGACTTCAACTTCCAGGCCTTTACCCGCGCGCTGCATGGCTGGTGGCTGGTGCCGTTCACCAACGGTTTCAGTTGGGGCTGGTACCTGGTGTCGTTCCTCGGTCTGCCGTTGCTGGCTTCGCTGGTCACCGGGCTGGTGGTTTATAAACGCTTCTGGAAAGGATTCTTTAGTCCGACCCTGCGCTTTCGCCACGGCGCGCGAATTTTCTGGGGCGATTTCCACCGCCTCAGTGGCATCTGGTCGATCTGGTTTATCGCCGTGATCTCGATCACCGGCACCTGGTTCCTGATTCAGGCACTGCTGTTCGACAACCACATTTCCATCTCCAGCGAACCGATCATTCCGGCGATGTCCCGTGAAGCGGTGCCGATCTCGGCCGACGGCAGCCCGCCGCCGCGCATCAGTCTGGATCGCGCCATTGAAATCGCCCAAGAGAAAATCCCCGGCCTCGAAGTCAGCTTCGTCAGCCTGCCGGCCAACGCCTATACCCACCTCAACGTCGGCGGTCGCGGCTGGTATCCGTTGATGTTCCAGACCGCGACGCTCGATCCTTACAGCGGTGAGTTGGCCACTTCACGTTTATTGAGCGACCGCACGTCGCTGGAATTCGTTACCGAATCCATGCGCCCGCTGCACACCGGCGACTTTGGCGGGCTGTGGATCAAGTTGATCTGGTTCTTCTTCGGCCTGCTGCTGAGCATGATGGTGCTCAGCGGTTTGTTGATCTGGACCAAACGCACGGCGCTGGCCACGGCCAATGCACTCAAGCGTGAATCGAAGAAAAACCGCGTGCAGGCGCAACCGGCGATGCGCCGGGAAACGTCGGAGGTCAACCCATGAGCAAGTCCGCAGCTTTGCCGCAACCGTCGCGCTTGAGCGTGTTCTGGCACAAATGGCGTTTCCACATCAACGTGCTGTTGCTGCTGATACCGCTGGGTTTCATGCCGAAATACTTCGCCGATGTCGCGCTGTTTCGCGGCGATGCCGGCCTCGGTGAACGCGAAGTCGGCGAAATCGCAGTCGGCCCGTGGAGCCTGCGCCTCGCCGAATTGCGCAACGAGGCGCCACGTCTGGAAGGCCCGGCCGGCTACATGAAAGGCTTCAACGCCGCGCTTTGTGATGCTTGCATCGACAAGGTCAAAGCCACTTATCTGCGCATCGGCAAACCGCGCAGCCTGCGCGCCGCCGGGGTGATTTTCTTCGGCGCGCCGTATCGCATGGGCGCGCAGTTGCCGGTGCCGGAGAAAACCAAAGCCGACGCCGAACTGTGGATCACCATGGAAGGCTGGGACGGCAGCATGCATCAGGCCTCGATTCCCCTGAGCCAGGCCTCCCCCGCCACCATTGCCTGGCTGACTCAACAAGGAGCCAAACCATGACCCGCTCGCAACGCCCTTCCCGCCTGCGGCTGAGCGCCGCGTTGCTGGTGCTCTGCGCCGGTTTCAGTGGCAGCGCTCTGGCGCATAACCCGATGTGCGAATGCAAAGCCATCGACGCCGACCAGATCAAATGCACCGGCGGTTTTTCCGACGGCAGCGGCGCCCCCGGCGTGACCCTCGACGTGATCGGTTACGACGAGACGATTCTGGTACCGGGCAAGCTTGGCAGCGATTCGACGCTGACCTTCAAAAAACCCGGCGCCGAATTCTACGTGCTGTTCGACGCGGGCCCCGGCCACGTCGTCGAAATCGACCAAGCGGATATTGAGGCCCCATGAGTACGCCCACCACCCAAGTCGTCCGCCCGGCCGGTGCCGGCCATGAAACCCTCAATGTGTTGCTGTTGTGCCTGCTGATTCTGGCGGTTGCCGGTTCGGTGGTGGCGTGGCGCGGGGTGTCGCATGAGCCGGAGCCAGTCACCAGCCATCAGTTCGATGCGCGCCGCGATCTCAGTGCTTCGGAGCAAGGCATCTATGCCGATCTGCGAGTGACCCTCGACGAAATCCGCCTGCTGCGCGAAGAACAGCAAACCTTGCCGACCCCGCAAAATCTGGCTGACGAAGGTTTTGCGCCGTTTGCTCAGGATGCGAGTTCGGTCAGTCGCGGCGGTCATGCCTGGCAATTGCTGGCCGACACTGCCTATTTCGGCCACAGCCAGGCACCCGCCGTCGCTGGTTCATTCGTGATGCTGTTGAGCGCCGATCACAGCGCTGCACCGGACATCTGGCTCAACCGCGATGCCGATCTCAAAGTGCCGACCGAACTGACCGACGCCGCCCTGTCCGCGTCGGGCTGGAAACAGATCGTCGCGCAATACGATGCCGGGGTTACCCGCGAACATCGCCATTGATTCCTCGCCCTCACCCGAGAGAAGACCGTTTGCCCATGTCTATTTCATCGTCCCGCCGTCCGTTGTTGCGTCTGTTTTTAGCCGGTCTCTGTGCCTGCCTGCTGAGCCCGTTGGCCAGCGCCGATCCCGCCAAACGCCTGCGCATCGGCATCACCCTGCATCCGTATTACAGCTATGTGGCGAACATCGTCGGCGACAAGGCCGAAGTGGTGCCGCTGATTCCGGCCGGTTTCAACCCGCACGCCTACGAGCCGCGCGCCGAGGACATCAAGCGCATCAGCGGGCTGGACGTGATCGTGCTCAACGGTGTCGGCCATGATGATTTTGCCGACCGCATGATCGCCGCCAGCGAAACGCCGAACGTCAAAACCATCGAAGCCAACGAAAACGTGCCGCTCTTGGCCGCCACCGGGGTCGCTGCGCGCGGCGCCGGCAAAGTGGTCAACCCGCACACGTTTTTGTCGATCAGCGCCTCGATCGCCCAGGTCAACAACATCGCCCGCGAACTGGGCAAACTCGACCCGGACAACGCCAAAGCCTACACGCAGAACGCCCGCGCCTACGGCAAACGCCTGCGGCAGATGCGCGCCGATGCGTTGGCCAAGCTGACCGAGGCGCCGAACGCCGAGTTGCGCGTGGCCACTGTGCACGCGGCTTACGACTACCTGCTGCGTGAATTCGGTCTGGAAGTGACGGCAGTGGTTGAGCCGGCGCACGGCATCGAGCCGAGCCCGAGCCAGTTGAAGAAGACCATCGATCAACTGCGCGAACTGGACGTGAAAGTGATCTTCTCGGAGATGGATTTCCCGTCGAGTTACGTCGATACCATTCAGCGTGAATCCGGGGTGAAGCTGTACCCGCTGTCGCATATTTCCTACGGCGAATACACCGCCGACAAGTACGAAAAGGAAATGACCGGCAACCTCAACACCGTGGTGCGGGCGATTCAGGAGTCGGGGGCATGACTTCAAAAGAAACTTTCCTGAACAACCCCGGTTCCCCTGTGGGAGCGAGCCTGCTCGCGAATGCGTCCGCTCAGTCAATATCTTCATCGGATGACACACCGCTTTCGCGAGCAAGCTCGCTCCCACAGGTTTCGGGGCCGACTTTGGATTTTGCTGAGGTTTGTCTGACGCTGGGGCGGACGACGATTCTCGACAAGGTCAGTTTTCAGGTGTTGCCCGGCAACGTACACGCACTGGTCGGACCCAACGGTGGCGGCAAGAGTTCGTTGATCAAAACCCTGCTCGGGCAGATGCCGCATCAAGGCCAGCTCAGCCTGAAATGGCCCGGCGAGCCCGGCACCATCGGTTATGTGCCGCAAGCGCTGGAATTCGATCGCGGGTTGCCGATGACCGTCGACGATTTCATGGCCGCGATGTGCCAGCGTCGCCCGGCGTTCCTCGGTTTGAGCAAACACTACGCCGGCGCCATCGGCGATGCGCTGGAACGCGTCGGCATGCAGGACAAGCGCAAGCGGCGCATGGGCGCGCTGTCCGGCGGTGAGCGGCAGCGGGTTTTGCTCGCACAGGGTTTGATTCCTGCGCCGCAATTGCTGGTGCTCGATGAGCCGATGTCGGCTCTCGACGAAGCCGGGATTCAGGTGTTCGAACGCCTGCTCGGCGATTGGCGCGCGGCCGGCATCACGGTGTTGTGGATCGAACATGATCTGGAAGCCGTCGGCCGTCTTGCCGATCGCGTCACCGGCCTCAACCGTCGCGTGCTGTTCGACGCCACACCTCGCGAGGCGTTGACCCCGGAGCGTCTGCTGACACTGTTTTCGACCCATCCACGGAGCGCGAGCTGATGAGTTACGAAGCCTTTCGTTTGATGGTTCAAGGCTGGGCCTCGTCCGGTTATCTGCCGGAAGCGCTGGCCTACGGTTTTGTCGTCAATGCGCTGCTCGCCGGCCTGCTGATCGGCCCGGTGCTCGGCGGCCTCGGCACGCTGGTGGTGGTCAAGCGCTTCGCGTTTTTCTCCGAAGCAGTCGGTCACGCCGCGCTGACCGGTGTGGCCATTGGCATTCTGCTCGGCGAACCCTACACCGGGCCGTACGGCAGTCTGTTCGGTTACTGCCTGTTGTTCGGCATCCTGCTCAATTATCTGCGCAACCGCACCGGTCTGGCGCCGGATACCTTGATCGGCGTGTTCCTCTCGGTGTCGCTGGCCTTGGGGGCGAGCCTGCTGCTGATTCTCGCCGGCAAGATCAACGTGCACATTCTGGAGAACGTGCTGTTCGGTTCGGTGTTGACCGTCAACGGCAATGACCTGGCGGTGCTGGCCATCGTCGGTTCGCTGGTCATGGCGTTGGCGCTGCCACTGTACAACCGCATCATGCTCGCCAGCTTCAACCCGCAACTGGCGGCGGTGCGCGGCGTCGCGGTGAAGACACTGGACTATCTGTTTGTGATTCTGGTGACCTTGATCACTGTGGCGGCGGTAAAAGTCATCGGTGCGATTCTGGTCGGTGCGCTGCTGGTGATTCCGGCCGCTGCGGCGCGCTTGCTCAGCCAGTCGCTCAAGGGCTTCTTCTGGTGTTCGGTACTGATCGCCACCGTCAGCACCTTGTGCGGAATTCTCGCGCCGATCGTCTTCGATCTGCCGATTCCGTCCGGCGCCGCGATCATTCTGGTCGCCGGCATTGCCTTCGCCCTCGCCGCCATCGCGCGCGGTGTCGTCCCGAGTCTGAAAGGGAATCTTGGATAAATGACTTTTTCAATGCGCAAACTGACCTTGGCCATGGCCCTGTGTGGCGTGGTCAGCACTCCGTTGTTCGCCGCCGAAAGCACCAAGCCGCTGCACGTGCTGGCGTCGTTGCCGATCACTTACGGCTTGGGCGAAGTGTTGCTCAAAGGCACTGATGTCAAACTCGAACGCGCGGCGCCGGCGAATCTGCCGGGCAGTCGCCAGACCGCTTATTTCACCGGACGCGGCGCGCCGGCGCTGAGCAAACTGGCGACCGATGCCGACGCAGTGATCGGCGTGCGTTCGTTGTGGGCCGATGATCCGCTGTACCCGATTTCTCGGCGCAGCAATATCCGTATCGTTGAGGTCGACGCCGCACGCCCGGTGGACGGCGCCCTGCCCGGCATCGCGGTGCAGCCGGATCTGAAGGTGGACGGTTTGAACAGTCAGCCGTGGCTGGCGAGCAACAACATGGGGCGCATGGCGGACGTGATGGCGGCGGATCTGGTGCGTCTGGCACCGAGCGCAAAGCCGAAAATAGAGGCGAATCTGGCGGCGTTGAAACAGCGTTTGCTCAAACTCAGTGCCGACAGCGAGGCGAAGTTGGCCAGCGCGGATAATCTGAGTGTGATGAGTTTGAGTGATCACTTTGGCTATTTGATTGGCAGCCTCAATCTGGAGTTGGTCGGCCAGGATCCACGGCCGGATGCGGAGTGGACGGCTGAGGATCTGCAGAAACTGACGGCGACACTCAAGGACAATGATGTGGCGGTGGTGCTGCATCATCGTCAGCCTTCCGATGCAGTGAAAGCGGCGGTGGCGGCCTCGGGGAGTCGGTTGGTGGTGTTGAATACCGATGCGGCGGATCCGGTGGCGGAGCTGGAGGGGAATGTGGATTTGGTGCTTACGGGGTTGAGCGGGGTTTAATTCAGTTCGACCGCGTTATCGTTCTTCGCGAGCAAGCCCGCTCCCACATTTGGAATGCATTCCCCTGTGGGAGCGGGCTTGCTCGCGAAGAGGCCTGACCTGACAACACATTTTTTCAGACATAAAAAAACCCGCTAATCGTCACCGGTTCAGCGGGTTTGTTTTTGCCTGATGACTTACTGCGCCGCGACCTGCGCTTCCATCTTCTGACGCAAGCTCAGCGGACGCATGTCGATCCAGACTTCCTCGATGTAGGCCAGGCATTCCTTTTTCAGGCCGCTCTTGCCCACGGTGCGCCAGCCTTCCGGCACGGCCTTGTAGTCCGGCCAGATCGAGTACTGCTCTTCGTGGTTGACCACGACCTGAAAGAGGATGTCCTCGCGGTCGAATACTGACGTCATGCTGGTTCTCCATCGTTGTAAGGGTGGGCTGCACAACGGGTGCAACCGGGTATAAAGAAAGAACGTTCGGCGCGGCGAAAAATTTACACAGCGGCGGTGGCAGCGGCCAACGCGCGGCCGAAGATCTCCGCGACACGGTCGATCTCTGCCGCAGTAATCACCAGCGGCGGCAGGAAACGCACAACGGCGCCATGCCGACCGCCGAGCTCCAGAATCAACCCGCGCTTGAGGCATTCACGCTGTACGAGCGGCGCCAATCGCGCGAAAGCCGGCGGATGACCGAGCGCATCCGCCGCACCGTTCGGGTCGACCAGTTCAACCCCGAGCATCAGACCGCGACCGCGAATATCACCGAGTTGCGGGAAGTCGCGCTGCAAAATGCGCAGATGCTCGCTCAAGCGTTCGCCCATGGCGGCGGCATGTTCGCAAACCTTGTGTTCGACCAGATAACGCATCACCGCCGACCCGGCAGCCATCGCCATTTGATTGCCACGGAAAGTGCCGGCGTGCGCGCCCGGCTGCCAGGTGTCGAGCCAGTCGCGATAGACCACCACCGCCAGCGGCAGGCTGCCGCCGATGGCTTTGGACAGCACCACCACATCCGGCACGATGCCAGCGTGTTCGAAGGCAAACATCTTGCCGGTGCGAGCGAATCCGCTTTGAATCTCGTCGACGATCAATGCGACGCCGGCCTTCTCGGTGATTCGGCGCAAACCGCGCAGCCACTCGATGTCGGCCGGAATCACTCCGCCCTCGCCCTGCACTGCTTCGACGATCACCGCTGCCGGCAGTTGCACGCCGGCTTCGGGGTCGTTGAGCAGGTTGTCCAGATAGCTCAAATTGGCTTTCACACCGGCCGCGCCACCGAGGCCGAACGGGCAACGGTAGTCGTACGGGAACGGCATGAACTGCACGCCGTTACTGAGCAATGCGCCCAACGGTTTCTTCGGCCCCAGACTGCCCATCAGGCTCAACGCGCCTTGGCTCATGCCGTGATAACCGCCGGAAAACGACAGCACGGTGCTGCGTCCGGTGGCCGTGCGCACCAGTTTCAATGCGGCTTCCACGGCATCGGTGCCGGTCGGGCCGCAGAACTGGATCTTCGCTTCTGCTGCCAAAGCCGCTGGCAGCAAAGCAAATAGATCCTGAACAAATTGATCCTTGACCGGCGTGGTCAGGTCCAGCGTGTGCAGCGGCAATTCATCGGCCAGCACTTGCTGGATCGCTTCGATCACCACCGGGTGGTTATGCCCCAACGCCAGCGTGCCGGCACCGGCCAGGCAGTCGATGAACGTGCGCCCTTCAACGTCTTCGACGTACAAACCTTTGGCGCGTTTGAGCGCCAGCGGAATGCGCCGCGGATAGCTGCGAGCATTCGACTCCTGTTGCGCCTGACGCGCGAGTAGCGGCGACTCGTTGAACTGGTACAGCGTTTCCGTCGGCACCGAGGTGACCCGGGCCGACGACTCTTCAATAAGGCTGGTGGCGACTGACATCTCTCGACCCTCAATACGCTATGGATAGTGACCAAAACAGCACACCGGGCAGGTGCGCGTTCCGGTCGCGGGGCGCACTTGCAGGTTTTCCTGTTCTGGAAACGCTTTAGCGTGTCGAGGATTTAGACCCTTGATCGAGTTGTCAGCTGGAGTCTGCCAACGGCTTGCTCATGGGCTGCGTCTGCAGGCCTTTGTCGTTAAGGGCTGGCGCCGATTCGCGGTAGCCCAGATGGTGATAAAACGACTCACCGGTGCGGGTGCTGTTGAGTTGAATGTGGATCGCGCCGCGAATACGCAGCCAGCCTTCGAGATCTGCCATCAGGGCTCTGCCTGCACCGCGTCGAAAACACTCCGGTTGCACGTAACAGAAGGTGATATCGCCATTCGCTGTGGCCATGCCGACGCCGATCGGTTTGTCGTCGAGCAGGGCGATGTTGAGGTAGAGCTGCGGGTTGGCGAGCCAGACGCTGATGTCTTCAGTTGACTGCCGGGAAATCCATTCGCTGACCCGTCGGGGATCGTTGCGATGATCAAGGGCGCAGCCGATGCGGATAGAACGTTCGATGATGCGGCTGATGATGCCGGCGTCAGCCAGAGTGGCGGGACGAATGCAGATGGGGGCTTCCATGGCGCAGTTTCCTCAATCCATTGAGATAAAGCTGGGGCTGACCTTAACCCTCACACCAACGGATAGCGACCGCCAAGAAGTTACATTTAATGAGTAACCCCTGTAGGAGCTGCCGAAGGCTGCGATCTTTTGATTTTGCTCTTCAAGATCAAGATCAAAAGATCGCAGCCTTCGGCAGCTCCTACAGGAGGGAGTGGTATCAGAGAGGTTGCAGCGGCATGCTCAGTTCGACGCGCAAACCATCCGCGCGGCTGTCGAAATGCAGGGCGCAATCACAACGCTGGACGATCGCCTGAACAATCGCCAGACCGAGGCCGCAACCAGTGCTCTGACCATTGCGCCAGAAACGCTGGGTCAGATGCTGCAAATCGTCCGGCGCAATACCCGGCCCATGGTCGCGTACGACAAAATTCACGCGATTGCCGGTGGTCTCCATGCTCACCTCCACCGCGCAATCCTCCGGCGTATGCCGCAGCGCGTTATCGAGCAGATTGCGCAGCGCTGCAATCGCCAGCACCGCCGGCATTTGCAGCGGCGCCTCGGACGGTTGTGCAGGCAGTTGCAGTTTGATCCGCAGCCGCTCGCCGCCGGTGGCATCCTGAATCGCCAATCGCGCGACTTGCTCGGCACTGCATTGCGAGCCGTCGTCGAACGACAAACTGCCCTCAACCCGCGCCAGCAACAGCAATTGCTCTAGGGTGCGGTGCAAGCGGTCAGCACCCTCCTCGGCCCGCGCCAGTGACTGATCGCGAGCGCTGCCCTCGGTCATGCGCGCGACTTGCAGGTGAGTCTTGATTGCCGTCAGCGGACTGCGCAGCTCATGGGCGGCATCACCGGTCAGACGGCGTTCGCGCTCGATGGTCTTACCAATGCGCTGGAACAACTGATTCTGCGTATCCAGCAACGGTTTCAATTCGCTGGGAAATGACTGCAATTGCAACGGTTCCAGCGAGTCGGCATTACGCCGCATCAACGCTTCGCGCAGTCGATTGAGTGGCGCCAACCCCTGGCCGATGCCCAGCCACAGCAGGCAAAGGCAACCCAGCAACGCCACGCCCACGGGCACTGAAGCGGCCAGCAGAATCGACATGTTCAGCGCCTCACGTTCGATCTGCCGATCCGCCGTGGTGATGCGCACATCGCCGCGCGCGAGGGTAAAACTGCGCCACGGCGCGCCATCGATCATCTGATCGTGGAAGCCCATTTTTTCGGCTTCCAGCGCTTGCTCAGGATTATTGTGGCTGCGGGCAAGAATTTCCCCGCGTAACGAACTGACCTGACACGCCATGCCGCCGGGAATGTTCAGTTGTTCCGCGCTGAAGTGAGTGCCCTCGCCTTTGCTTGGCAGTGTCGGCAATTGCTCCAGCAACCCGGCGACCATGCGCGCCGACGCCACCAGGCGTTGGTCGAGGGAAAACATCATCTGGTTGCGCAGGTCGCTGAGCATCCAGGCCGCGGCCAGCGCCCAGATCAGCGCGAACGCGGCGCCGAGGGTCAGGCTCAGGCGCAGTCGCAGACTCATCACTTGCCTTGATCTCCGCCATCCGCCGGGCCCAGGCGATAGCCCAGACCGCGCACGGTTTCGACGATGCCTTTGCCGAGTTTGCTGCGTAGGTGGTGGATGTGCACGTTGAGCGCGTTGCTTTCCAACTCGTCGTTGAAGCCGTAGACGCTGTCTTTCAACTGTTCGGTGGAAAGCACCCGGCCGCGATTGTGCAGCAGGGCTTGCAACAATGATTGTTCGCGTCGCGACAAATCCACCGGTTGCCCGGCGAGCATGGTTTCGCGGCTGCTCGGGTCGTAGGTCAATGCGCCGTGCTCGATCAGATTGACGCTGCGACCGGCGACGCGGCGCAACAGGGTTTGCAGACGCGCGAACAGTTCGCGCAGATCGAAGGGCTTGAGCAGGTAATCGTCGGCGCCGGCCTGCAAACCGTCGACGCGGTCTGTGACCGAATCGCGCGCGGTCAGAATCAGCACCGGAATTTCCAGGCCACTCTGCCGCAATTGTTGCAGCAACTTGAGGCCATCTTCGTCGGGCAGGCCGAGATCGAGCACCATCACGTCAAATTCCGCGACCTTGAGCATCGCCCGCGCCTTCGACGCGGTGTTGACGTGCTCAACGGTCAGCCCCTGAGCCGTGAGACCGGCAACGATCCCGCTGGCGATCAGCTCGTCGTCTTCGCAAACCAGTACGTGCATGGGAGCTCCGTGAGCAAAAAAGGCGATTCGAACAGAGAAAGATTAAGTGGCAATTATGGCGTGCGCTATGCCTGGCGAGAAGCGCAGAGGCAAATAGGGCTTGGAGCCCCCGGTTTGATTGTACTTTTTCAGCCGGCAATTGCTTAAAACCGTCTGGTTGATTCCGCTACAGAAACAAAACGCATAACAGACTGCCGTGCTTTTAATCACAACTGGATTACTGTCGAAAACAGCAACTTCTCTGTTAATCACTTTAAATCCGGACACAATCATGCCCCAACTAAAAAACTTTGTAGCGGTCGACTGGCGCGCAGGCAAAGACAAAATCTATTTCTTTTTCAAAGATACCAATACTTACTCCCGCTTCGACATTGAGGACAACCGGGTTATTGATGGACATCCCACTACGCCCAATGCCATCAACTGGCATGACTTCCATCCCCACGCAAAGGATTTACGCTTCGGATTTACCACCACTGGTTTTAAAACCCCTGAATATCTGGGGTTTGACTCCGATATCCTGTGGTTTTTCTACCACGACGGCCAGCAACCCATGGTCTGCAAATACGATCAGGACGCTGACAGAGTCAACAGTTTCATGCCCCTGTCGAAATCGCCATGGTCGATGCTGGCGCCCTACTTCGAGCGCATTATCGCCGGCACCTGGCGTGAAACTGCACTGCGACCTCGGGGTTTTGAGTTTCTGCTGAATGATGGCTCTTATCTCTCTCTGGATCTGACTTCGCCTAAACATCATTTAGTTCACAAAGAAATCACTAACGACACCTGGCCAGGACTTGAACCGTATAAGCACAGGATGATTACTGCAGTACAAAACGACCGATCACTGGCTGACAGTTACTACTACATTTTCCTCACAGGTAATCAGTACCTGCGATACAACCTGATGACATTCAGGCTTCTCGCCGGTCCGATCGATGTCAACGACGGCAATTGGCCAGGGCTGTTACGCGACTGATCCGGGCAAATGCGGCGTCTGCCGGGTTACCGGGCGAGGTTAATCATCGGTTAATCTCTAGCCCCCATTGTTCGCCACACTTGCACAGGGACAAGGCTCCTCCATGCGTCATTTTTTTCTTTTGTTTGCACTGCTGATTTCGAGCCTGGCCCAGGCCGGGAATAATCCTTTCGAATCAAAACCGGAATTTTTGCCGGTCGACAAGGCGTTCGTGCTCACCTCCGAACGCCTGGAATCCGGTGAAACCCAGCTGTTCTGGCAAATCACTGACGGCTACTACCTGTATCAGAAACGCCTGAAATTCGATGGGCTGACCGCCGAACAACAACCAGCGCTGCCAACAGGTGAATCCCACAGCGATGAGTTTTTCGGTGAGCAACCGGTTTACCGCCAAGGCCTGGAGGTGAAAATCCCGGCCTCGGCCAGCGGCCAGATCAAGGTCAGCTATCAGGGCTGCGCCGATGCCGGTCTGTGCTACCCGCCGCAAACCCGCGTGATTGATCTGGGGGGCAAAGCCGCCGTCGCTGCCAGCACCGAAGCGCCGGATCAAGCCTTGGCCAGCAGCCTGCAACAACGGGCGCTGGGCTGGAGTTTGCTGGTGTTCTTCGGCCTTGGTCTGTTGCTGGCCTTCACCCCTTGCACATTGCCGATGCTGCCGATTCTGGCGGGCATGGTCGTCGGCAGCGGCGCCACTCCGCGTCGAGGTTTTGCGCTGGCCGGCAGTTATGTGATTTGCATGGCGCTGGTGTATGCCGCGATGGGCGTGATTGCCGCGCTGCTCGGCGCCAACCTGCAAGCGTGGCTGCAAAACCCTTGGCTGCTCGGCACTTTTGCCGCGATATTTGTGGTGCTGGCGTTGCCGATGTTCGGCTTCTTTGAACTGCAATTGCCGGTGGCGCTGCGTGATCGCCTCGAACACGCTTCGCGCAGCCGCAGCGGTGGCAGCCTGATCGGTGCAGGCGTGCTCGGCGCGTTGTCCGGTTTGCTGGTCGGCCCGTGCATGACCGCGCCGCTGGCCGGTGCGCTGCTGTATATCGCGCAGAGTGGCAATGCGCTGCACGGCGGTTTGATTCTGTTCTCGCTGGGCATCGGCATCGGTGTGCCGCTGTTGCTGCTGGTCACGGTTGGTAATCGCTTCCTGCCGAAACCGGGTGCGTGGATGAACCTGCTCAAAGGCGTGTTCGGTTTCCTCTTTCTTGCTACCGCTTTGCTGATGCTGCGTCCGGTGCTGGATCCATCGTTGTGGCTGGGCCTGTGCGGTGCGCTGCTGTTGATCGCCGCTTACAGCGCCTGGAAACAATCCGAAGGCTTTGGCCGAGTTGCGCAGATGTTCGGCGCCGCTGCACTTCTGTTGGGTTTGTGGGGCAGTTTGCTGGTGATCGGCGCGGCGGGTGGCAGTGATGATCCGTACCAACCACTGCAGGTTTACAGTGCCGGTCGCACCGCAAGCGCCGCACCGAATGGTCATGAGGCGTTCACCACCATCAAGGATCCTGTCGCTTTGCAAAGCGAACTGGATGCTGCGAAAGCCAAGGGCCAGTGGGTGCTGCTCGATTACTACGCCGACTGGTGCGTGTCGTGCAAAGTCATGGAGAAACAGGTGTTCGGCAAAGACAAGGTGATGCAGGCGCTGAGCGATGTGCGTCTGCTCAGGCTCGATGTCACCGCCGACAACGCTGCCAGCCGCGAACTGCTCAGCCGTTACAAAGTGCCGGGGCCACCGAGTTTCGTCTGGATCGGCACTGACGGCGAAGAACGCCGCAGCCAGCGCATCACCGGCGAAGTTGATGCCGACACCTTCCTGCAACGCTGGGCCACCACCCGGGACGCCAATTAATGCTGACCTTCACCCTCGGCACTTTTGCCATCGCGCTTAACCACCTGCTGCTGATCAGTGCTTTGGCGCTGGCGACGTTTGTCGGCTGGCGGGTGGCCAAGCGCGGCGGTGATAACCCCGAGTCGGCGCTGTTCAGTCTGTTTCTGCTGGGCATGTTGGCCGCGCGCATCGCGTTTGTGCTGATGTACTGGTCGCACTACCGCAATGACCTGTGGCAGATCATCGACCTGCGCGATGGTGGTTTTCTGGCCTGGCCGGGGGTGATCGTTCTGCTGTTGGCAGCGCTGTATCGCGGCTGGCGTCGTCCGGGCTTGCGTCGACCGTTGGGTTTTGGCGTAGCCAGTGGCGTGGTGTTCTGGCTGTTGGCGACGCTGTCGCTGAACATTTACGAACAGGGCACGCGCCTGCCGGACATTGCCCTGCGCAATGCCGCCGGGGAGACGGTCAAACTCAGCGATTATCAGGGTGGCCCGCTGGTGATCAACCTCTGGGCGACCTGGTGCCCGCCGTGCCGACGGGAAATGCCGGTGCTGGAAAACGCTCAGCAACAACGTCCCGACCTGACCTTCCTGTTCGTCAATCAGGCCGAAAGCATGCAAAGCGTCGCGACGTTTCTCGAAACCCAAGGCCTGAGTTTGAACAACGTGTTGTTCGATCGCGGCGGCCGACTCGGTCAAGCCGTGGGCTCCATGGCTTTGCCGACTACGCTGTTCTATAGCCCTGATGGCCGCCTGCTGGGCAGCCACTTGGGCGAGTTGTCCAATGCCAGCCTGGCGCGCGCACTGGAAAACTTCGACACCGCGCCTTCAAGTCCCAATCCGGCCGCAGCGACGGTCAACTCTGCAAGGAAACTGCCATGCCCCGCCTCCGCCACCTGCTGACGCTGACTCTGGGCACTGCCCTGTTGCACCTGCCGTCCGTGCAGGCCGCTGAAGAACTGCCGGCCGCGATCAAACAGATCGAAGCCAAAGGCGCGAAAATCGTCGGCCAGTTCGATGCCCCCGACGGTTTGCGCGGTTACGCGGCGCAATACCAGAATCGTGGCATGGCGCTGTACCTGACCGCGGACGGCAAACACGTGATTCTCGGCAATATGTACGACGCCGACGGCAAGGATCTGAGCAGCGAACCGTTGCAGAAACTGGTCTATGCGCCAATGGCCAAGGAAGTCTGGGCCAAGTTCGAGGCGAGCAACTGGATTCAGGACGGCAACAAAGATGCACCGCGCACCGTGTACCTGTTCAGCGACCCGAACTGCCCGTACTGCAACATGTTCTGGGAACAGGCGCGGCCCTGGGTGAAGTCCGGCAAGGTGCAATTGCGCCACATCATGGTCGGGATCATCCGCGAAGACAGCCCGGGCAAATCCGCTGCACTGCTGGCCGCAAAAGACCCGGCCAAAGCCCTGGAAGATCACGAAAAGGCTGGCAAGGGCAGCTCGCTCAAAGCCTTGAAAGATATTCCCGCAGCCGTGCAAACCAAACTGGCGGCGAACATGCAGTTGATGGAAGACCTGGATTTGCAGGCCACCCCGGCGATTTTCTACATGGATGCCAAGGGCGAGCTGCAACAGCAACAAGGCGCGCCTTCACCGGACAAATTGGCGCAGATTCTCGGGCCTAAGTAAGCAAGATCAAATGATCGCAGCCTGCGGCAGCTCCTACAGGGGAATGCGTTTCCTGTAGGAGCTGCCGCAGGCTGCGATCTTTTCAATGGCGCTCAGCCAAAAAGGCAAACAACACCTCCGTCACAAACTGCGCATTCTCCAGATTGGAGATATGCCCCGCCTCCGGCACCAGCGCCCACGGGCAACCAATCAACTCGGCCATTTCCTTTGCCTCTGACGGTGGTCGCGGTTTGTCCTGATCGCCGCACAGCACCAGCGTGCTGGCAGCGTCCAACTCACTCAGACGCGGCAACAAATCTTCGCGGCCAAAAGTGATGCGCCCCATCGGCACGATGCTTTCGCGCAGGCGATCTGCGCTGTACGCCGCCAGTTTCGCGCGGAATGCCTGATACAGCGGCGACTGCGGATCGATGCCCGGGCGGAAGAAGATCGGTACGACGATGTCGAGCAGTTGCTCGGAGATTTCGCCGGTGTCTTCGATTTGCTTGAACAGCGAGAAATAGTACTGGCGGGTAGGTTCCGGTTCGACGCCGAGGTAGGTGTCCATCAGCACCAGCCCGTTGATCCGCTGCGGTGCCGCCAGCGCGAGACGTGCGCCCCACATTCCGCCGACCGACAATCCGACGAGAGTGACCTGATCAATCTGTAGATGATCGAGCAAGGCCTGCGCCTGCCGGGCGATGTCATCGAGGGAGGTGGTGCCTTCCGGTAGCCGGCCTGACTCGCCGTGGCCCCACAGATCGAGGGCGATCACCCGATAGTGTGGCGATAGCGCGGCGATCTGCGGCGCCCACATGGCCTGATCCCACAGATAACTGCCGGCGAGCAGTACCGCCGGGCCGGTGCCTTGATCAATGTAATGCAGCGCTTGTCCGTCAACCGTAAAGAAGGGCATCGATTCACCTGCGCGGTAAAAAACAGAACCGGCAGACTGAGCTGCCGGTTGGTTGTCGTCAATCGGGGAAATGATGCGGTTTGTGTTGAAGTCGCTGACGCCTGAAAGCAAAAAGATCGCAGCCTGCGGCAGCTCCTACAAGGAAACGCGATGTTCTCTGTAGGAGCTGCCGCAGGCTGCGATCTTTTGATCTTTACAGTCCCTCCAGCTCCGCCATCAGATCATTCAACCGATCCACCTTCTCCTCGGTAATGTCACTCGCCGCCAGCCCATCAATGTACTCGGCCAACTCCTCCACCGTGCTGCACTCGAACATCGCCCGCAGCGGCACATCTCGTTGCAAGGATTTCTGCACACGCGAAGCGATCTGCGTGGCCAGCAACGAATGCCCGCCCAGCTCGAAAAAGTTATCGCGCACACCGACCTGCTCGACCTTCAACACCTCGGCCCAAATGTCCGCCAGCGTCTGCTCCAGCTCATTGCGCGGCGCCAGATAATCCTGACTCTGCAACTGACCGATCTCCAGCGCCGGCAAGGCTTTGCGATCAAGTTTGCCGTTGGCATTCAGCGGCAGTTGATCGAGCCACAACCAGTGCAGCGGCACCATGTATTCCGGCAGTTCGGCGCGCAGACGATGCTTGATCCGCTCAAGGCGCTCGCTCGGATTGAGTGCCGAATCGGCCGCCACCAGATAACCAACCAAGTGCTTGCCGTTGACGCCCTCCTGCACACCGACCGCGCCATCGCGCACTTCCGGCTGTTCATGCAGACGCGCTTCGATCTCACCCAGCTCAATCCGGTAACCACGAATCTTCACCTGATGGTCGACGCGGCCAACGTACTCCAACACACCATCGCTACGCCGCCGCGCCAGGTCTCCGGTGCGATACAGACGTTCGCCCGGCGCACCGAACGGGTTTGGTACAAACACCGGCGCCGTGCGCAGCGGATCGCTGACATAGCCGCGACCGACGCCCGTGCCCGCCACGCACAACTCACCCACCGCACCCAACGGCACCAGTTCCAGCGCGCCATCGAGCAGATACAGCAAGTTGTTGTCGGTCGGCGTGCCGATCGGCAAATAACTGCCGCGCGTCGAGGCCATGTCGACCCGGAAGAACGCCACGTCATCGGAACATTCCGCCGGGCCATACGCGTTGACCAGACCAATCTGCGGATAACGCAGCAACCACTGATGCGCCAGCTCCGGCGGCATCGCCTCACCGGTCGGCAACATCCAGCGCAAGCCATCGAGACTCAGGCGATCCGAAGCGAGCATGCCCTGAATCAGCGAAGGCACGCTCTCCAGCACGGTGATGCCTTGCGCTTGCACATGCTTCAGCAGACCTGGCGGATCGTGGGCAATCGTATTCGGCACAATGTCCACTCGCGCGCCGAACAGCGGCGCGGCAAGGAACTGCCAGACCGAAATATCGAAGCTCTGCGAAGCGGTTTGCGCGATCACATCGGCGTCACTCAAATTCAGGTACGGCACCTTGCTCAACTGGTTATTGAGCATGCCGCGCTGTTCGACCATCACGCCTTTCGGCAGGCCGGTGGAGCCCGAGGTGTAGATCACGTAAGCGAGGTTGTCCGGGGCGCTGTAAATGCCAGGATTCGCTGACGATAACGCCAAAGCCTGCACTTCTTCCCAAACCAGAAGCCGTGGACGATTGGCGCAACTGAATTCATCCAGCAAGGTCTGCGCCTGTTCGCGACACGCCTCGCTGCACACCAGCACGGGCGTGCGGCTCAGCTCGATGATGCGTTGCAAACGCTGACTCGGCAGACCCGGATCCAGCGGCAGATAACCCGCGCCCGCCTTGAAGCTGCCAATGATCATGCCGAGCAGGTCGAGATTTCGTTCGGCGAGCAACGCCACCGGTTGATCCGTCTGCACACCCGCCGCGACCAGTGCATGGCCGAGACGGTTGGCGTTGTGGTTCAGCTCGGCATAGCTCTGTTGCTGATCAAGACACGTCGCGGCGATGCGTTGCGGATGCGCGGTAACCTGCGTTTCGAACAGCGCCACATAGCTCTGCTCAAGCGGGTAATCGTGGGCACTCTGGTTGCAACCATGCAGCAGGAAATCCTGCTCCTCAGCGCCCAACAGCGGCAGATCAGCCATGTCGCCATGGAAGCCCTCGACCAGCGCCAGCAGCAGACGCTTGAACTCGCCGAGCATGCGCTCGATGGTCGATTCGTCGAAATAACGCTGGTCATACGACAGGTGCAGACCAAGGTCATCGCCCGGGTAGCACACCGCCGTCAACGGGAAGTTAGTGTGGGTTCGTCCGGAGTCCGAGGTCGCGTTCAGGCTCTGCGCGCGATCCAGCACCGAGACTTCCACCGGGGCATTTTCGAAGACGAACAGGCTGTCGAACAGCGGCTGGCCTTTCGGCAATTCGCTTTGTTCCTGAATGTCCACCAGCGGCAGGTATTCGTACTCGCGCAGTTGCATGTTGCTGTCGAGCAAAGCGCTGAGCCACTGACGCACGCTGCTGCGTTCATCGTCTGCCGGCATCTGCACCCGCAGCGCGATGCTGTTGATGAACAGGCCGACCGTGCGCTGCATCTCCGGCATGTCCACCGGACGCCCGGCCACAGTCACGCCGAAGAGCACGTCACGATCACCACTCAGGCGGCGCAGCACCAAGGCCCACGCCGCTTGGGCGAAGGTGTTGATGGTCAACTGATGCGCCTGCGCCAATTCACGCAGACGCGCACCGTCCTCGACATTGAGGCGCGTGTAGCGGTCGCCGACGATCATGCCGCCGCTTTCACCGGCGTGTTCACGCAAGAACGGCCGGTCGCTAGGGATCGGCGTGGTGCGCTCGAACCCTTGCAGATTCTGCTGCCACCACTGCCGCGCTTCGGCCAGGCTCTGGCGTTGCAGCCAGCCGATGTAATCGCGATAACGCGGCGGCGTGCTCAATTGCGCTTCGCGACCTTCACCCAGAGCGGTATAGATCTCGAAGAAATCGTTCATCAGCAACGAGCGGCACCAGGCATCGATAAGGATGTGGTGATTGCTCATCATGAACCAGTAACGCGCCGCGCCGACCTGGATCAGGCGCAGATGGAATGGCGCCTGATTGAGTAGATCGAACCCGGCCTCACGCTCGTTTTTCAGCAGCGCTTGCAGCTTTGGTTCCTGCTCGGTGTCGGCGATGGCGCTCCAGTCCAGATATTCGATTGGCGTGCGACCTGGTGTGTGAATCACTTGCAGCATGTCTTCGCCAACGTTCCAGCAGAACGAGGCGCGCAACGCTTCGTGACGGGCGATCACCGCTTGCCACGCCTGGGCAAAACGCTCGGCGTCGAGTTCGCTGTTGATGCGATAGCGATCCTGCATGTAGTACAGACCGGTGCCCGGTTCGAGCAAGGTGTGCAACAACATGCCTTCCTGCATCGGCGTCAACGGATAGACGTCTTCGATGTGCGCGGCAGGCACCGGCAAGGCATCGAGTTGCGCCTGAGTCAGTTTGGCCAGCGGGAAGTCCGACGGCGTCAGGCCACCGGCTTCGTCTTGCAGGCAATGGGCGATCAGGCTTTGCAGCTCACCGAGGTACGCATCGGCCAGATCGTGGATGGTCTGCGCGTCGTAACGCTCGGCGCTGAACGTCCAGCGCAAGAGCAATTCACCGCCATACACCTGACTGTCGACGCTCAATTCATTCGGCAATGGCGCCTGCGGATCGTGGGCGGCACCGACCGACTCATCCAGCGGACGGAACAGTGCATCGCTGGCGAAGCTCTGGTCGAACTGGCCGAGGTAGTTGAAGGTGACCGGTGCATGCGGCAGCGCCTCCATGCTGCGCTGAGTGAAATCATCGGCCAGATAACGCAGCACGCCATAACCCAGACCTTTGTGCGGTATCGCGCGCAATTGCTCTTTGATTGCCTTGATCGAAGCGCCCTGCCCTGCGGCCTCTTCGATGTTGTGCGGCGTCAGGCGCAGCGGGTAAGCACTGGTAAACCAGCCGACGGTGCGAGTCAGGTCGATCTCGTCGAACAGGGTTTCGCGACCGTGGCCTTCCAGTTGAATCAGCGCCGATGGCTGACCGCTCCAGCGGCACAGCACGCGGGCCAGTGCCGTCAGCAGCAGATCGTTGACCTGCGTGCGATAAGCGCTAGGCGCCTGTTGCAGCAGCTGTTTGGTGTGCTCGGCATCGAGGCGCACGCTGACGGTTTGTGCATGACGATTCTGCTGGCCGCCCTGCGGGTTTTCGCAAGGCAGATCGGCGTTCTGACCGGCCAACTGGGTTTGCCACCAGTTGAGCTCTTCGCGCAGGGATTCGCTGCCGGCGTAGGCCTGCAAACGGGCGGTCCAGTCTTTGAAGGCACTGGTTTTTGCTGGCAGTTTCACCGCTTGCTCGGCGTCGAGTTGGCGGTACACGGTTTGCAAATCGTCGAGCATCACGCGCCACGACACGCCATCGACCACCAAGTGATGAATCGCGATAAACAGGCGTTGCTGAGCTTCCGGGCCGTCGACCAGCACGGCACGCAGCAGCGGGCCTTGCGCAAGGTCGAGGCTGCGCTGGGCATCGGCGAACAGCGCCTCGCACTTATCCATCGACGGCACGCGCACTTGCCACAACACCGCCGCATCCGACACCGGTTGGTGCGTCGCTTGCCACACGCCGTTGGCCTCGGTGAAGCGCAGACGCAGGGCATCATGCTGCTCGATCACCGCCAGCAGCGCTTGCTCCAGATGATGCGGTTGCAGCGCCACGGTTGGCTCCAGCAACAGCGCCTGATTCCAGTGCTGACGCTCCGGAATTTCCGTGTCGAAGAACCAATGCTGTATCGGCGTCAGACGCGATTCACCGGCCACCAGGCCTTGCTCCGCTGTCACTTGTTCGCTGCGACTGGCCACGGCGGCGAGGGTTCGCACGGTTTGATGCTGGAACAGATCACGCGGGCTGAAATGAATGCCTTGCTGACGCGCGCGGCTGACCACTTGAATCGACAGAATCGAGTCGCCCCCGAGTTCGAAGAAATTGTCGTTGAGGCCGACCTGTTCGACGTTGAGCACTGCGCACCAGATCTGCGCCAGGGTCTGTTCCAATGCGTTGCTCGGCGCCACGTAATCCTGGCGATTGAGCTCCGGATCCGGCGCCGGCAAGGCGCGTCGGTCGAGTTTGCCGTTGGCGGTCAGCGGCATGCTCGCCAGCAGAATCAGGTGCGTCGGCACCATGTAATCCGGCAGTTGTGTCTTGAGGTGCGACTTGAGGGCTTCGCGCAGTTCAGCCTGTCTGGCTTCGCTTTGCTCGGCGACTTCAGTCACTAGATAGCCCACCAGTTGTTTGCCGCTTGGCGCATCAAGGGCGAGCACCACGGCTTCGCGGATCGAAGCGTGATCGAGCAGACGGGTTTCGATTTCGCCCAGTTCGATGCGGAAACCACGAATTTTCACTTGATGGTCGATCCGGCCCAGGTATTCAACCAAGCCATCGCCACGCTGGCGCACCAGGTCGCCGGTGCGGTACATGCGCCCGCCGTCAGCGGCAAACGGATCCGCGACAAAACGCTCAGCAGTGATGCCCGGACGATCGTGATACGCCTGCGCGAGACCCGCGCCGCCGACGAACAATTCACCGGTCGCGCCCTGTGGCACCAGCGCCAGATCGGCGTCAAGAATGTACGCAACGCGCGCGCCAATCACGCTGCCGATAGGCACACTGCCGGCGCCCTCTTCCAGCACCTCCGGCGCCAGACTGGCCAGTGGCATGACCACGGTTTCCGTCGGGCCGTAAGCGTTGAAGAACATCGCTGGTTTGAACGCCGCACGGATGCGTTGCAGATGTTCGCCGGTCAGCGCTTCACCGCCGGTGATGATCATCCGCACCGGCAGGATCTCGTTTTGCGTAGAGAGGAACTGCGCCAACTGGCTGCCGTAGCTCGGGGTGAAACCGAGCACGTTGATTTTATGCGTGCGGATCAAACCGCAGATTTCTTCCGCGTCCCACTGACCTTGCGCACGCAGCACCACTTGCGCGCCGCTGAGCAGCGGCACCAACAAACGCTCAGTCGCCGCATCGAAGTTGATCGAATAGAAGTGCAGTTCGCAGTCGTCCGGGCGCATGCCAAACCGCTCGATCACGGCCTGACAGTGCATGGCGATTTCGCCGTGGGAAACCACCACGCCTTTCGGTTTGCCGGTCGAACCCGAGGTGTAAATCAGGTAGGCCTGATGCTGCGGCAGGCTGATAAACGGCAGCTCAGTGGCCGGGTAATCGGCCAGCGCTGCACTGTCGTCTTCCAGGCACCAACGCGCCACGCTCGGAGGCAGATCGCCGAGCGCTTTAAACATCGCGCGATCACTGAGCAGCAGCCCAATGCGGCTGTCTTCAATCATGTAATGCAGACGGTCGAGCGGGTATTCCGGATCCAGCGGCACATAAGCGCCGCCGGCCTTGAGAATCGCCAGCAGGCCGATGACCATTTCCAGCGAACGCTCCAGTGCCAGGCCTACGCGCACTTGCGGGCCGACGCCACGCGCCCGCAACGCCCAGGCCAGACGATTGGCACGCGCGTCGAGTTCGGCGTAGCTCAAAGTCTGCCCGGCGAAAGTCAGGGCCGCTGCGTCTTTGCGCGCCAGAGCCTGCTCGGCGAACAGGTGATGAATACACTGGTCGAGACGATGCTCGCCCGGCTCGATGCCGAGGCTGTCGCGCAGCTGCTGTTGCTCGGGCGCGTCAAGCAGCGGCAATTCACTGAGACGCTGTTGCGGATCGGCGATCAACGCTTCGAGCAGGTTGCGCCAATGTTTAGCCATGCGCGCGATGGTCGGTTCGTCGAACAAATCGGTGCTGTACGTCAGGCAGCAACCGAGGCGATGGTCGAGGTCGGTGACTTCCAGGTTGAGGTCGAACTTGGTCGCCCGCGCATCGTTGGCCAGATATTCGACAGTCATGCCAGCGAGCATGCGGCTCTGTTGGAATTCCCAGCGCTGCACGTTACACATCACCTGGAACAGCGGGTTGTACGCAGCACTGCGTGGCGGCTGCAAGGCTTCAACCAGATGATCGAACGGCAAGTCCTGGTGCGATTGCCCTTCGATCACCGTGTGGCGCACCTGCTCGAACAATTCGCCGACCGACATCATGCCGTCGAGCTGGCAGCGCAGCACTTGAGTGTTGAGGAACGCACCGATCAGCCCTTCACTTTCCGGACGAATACGGTTGGCCACCGGCGCGCCGATGCGCAGATCGGTCTGCCCGCTGTAGCGGTAAAGCAGCGTGGCGAGCGCGGCGGTCATGGTCATGAACAGGGTCAGACCGTTTTGCGCGTTGAATGCACGAACCCGCGTAGCGAGGTCGTCGCTCAGGTCAAAACGGAACAGCTCGCCCTGGTGGCTTTGCACCGGCGGACGCGGGCGGTCGCCGGGCAATTCCAGCAGCGGGTGTTCGCGACCGAGTTGCGCCGTCCAGTAATCGAGTTGGCGCTGTCGCTCGCCGGATTCCAGCCAGTTGCGCTGCCAGACGCTGTAGTCGAGGTACTGCACCGGCAGCGGCTCCAGCGGCGAATCGCGATCATCGACAAACGCTTCGTACAGTGCGCTGAGTTCGCGGGCGAAGATGTCCATCGCCCAGCCTTCGGTGACGATGTGGTGCAGGGTCAGCACGAAGTAGTGCTCGTGCTCGGCGGTCTTCACCAGACAGGCGCGCAGCAGCGGGCCAGTTTCCAGATCGAACGGCAGATGCGCTTCTTCATCGGCGAATTGCTGAACCTGTTGCTCGCGCTGATCGGCGGCAATTGTCGAGAAATCCTTCCAGCCCATGCGCACGCCGGTCTCGGCATGCACCAGTTGACGGGCGATGCCGTCGACGCTCGGGAACGTCGTGCGCAGGGTTTCGTGGCGCAGGATCAGCGCTTGCAACGCAGCCTCGAAACGCTCGACGTGCAACACGCCACGCAGGCGCGCCATGCCACCGACGTTGTACGCCGGGCTGTCCGGTTCCATCTGCCAGAGGAACCACATGCGCTGTTGCGAGTACGACAGCGGCACTGGTTTACTGCGGTCGACTTTGGCGATTGGCGGCTGTTTGTTGGTGCGGCCACTGACCTGAATCAAGCGAATCTGTTCAGCGAAATCACCGAGTTCGCTGTGCTCGAACAACGCGCGCAACGGCAGCTCGACGTCGCAGGCCTGACGGGTGCGCGAGATGATTTGCGTGGCCGGCAGCGAGTGGCCGCCGAGGGAGAAGAAGTCGTCGCGCAGACCGACCAGGCTCAGGCCAAGGACTTCGCGCCAGATCGCGGCGATCCGTTGTTCCAGTTCGGTCACCGGTTCGACGTGTTCACGCACTTGCCATTGCGGCTCGGGCAAGGCGCGGCGGTCGAGTTTGCCGCTGGGGCTGAGCGGCATTGCGTCGAGGCGCATCAGTTGCGCCGGCACCATATATTCCGGCAGTTCGGCGGCGAGTGCGGCTTTTAGGCGAGCGATTTGTTCGTCGTGATGTCCACTGGCATCGGTCGCGGTGAAGTAGCCGATCAGTTGCGCGCCGGCAGCGGTTTCGCGCACCAGCACCACGGCTTGGGCGACGCCGTCCTGGGCGAATAACCGCGCTTCGATTTCTTCCGGTTCGACACGGAAGCCACGCAGTTTGACCTGCTGATCGAGACGGCCGAGGTATTCGATCACGCCGTCAGACGTCCAGCGCGCGCGGTCGCCGGTACGGTACAAACGTGCGCCCTGCTCGCCCAATGGATCAACCACAAAGCGTTCAGCGGTCAACGATGGACGACCGAGGTAACCGCGAGCCAGACCAATGCCGCTGATGCACAACTCACCCGGCACACCGGCCGGTACGGGATTGAGATCAGCGTCGAGCACGCGGCAAATCACGTTGCCCAGCGGCCGGCCAATCGGCGAACGCTCGCCATCGGCGGTGGTGCAATGCCAGTGGGTGACGTTGATCGCGGTTTCAGTCGGGCCGTAACGGTTGTGCAATTGCACCGCCGGCAGTTGCGCCAACACGCGGTTGCGCAGTTCAGCGGGCAGCGCTTCACCACCGGAAAAAACGCGGCGCAGGCTGGTGCATTCGGCGCTCAGCGGTTCGTCGATGAACAGCGAAAGCAGCGGCGGTACAAAGTGCAGCGTGGTCACGCCGTGTTCTTGCACCAATTGGGCGATGCGATGCGGATCGCGGTGTTCACCGGCGCCGGCAATCAGCAAGCGCGCGCCAGTGATCAGCGGCCAGAAGCATTCCCACACCGAGACGTCGAAACTGATCGGCGCCTTTTGCATCAGCACATCGGTTTCATTCAACGCGTAAGCGCTCTGCATCCATTGCAGACGTTCGGCCAGTGCCGCATGCGTATTGCCGACGCCTTTCGGCTGGCCGGTGGAGCCCGAGGTGTAGATCACGTACGCAAGGTTGTCGCCGTGCAAGTGCAGACCCGGTGCCTGGCTCGGCCAGTTTTCCAGGTGCAGGGCGTCCATGGCGATCACGCTGACGCCGTCGCTGGCCGGTAAACGGCCGAGCAGTTCGGTTTGAGTCAGGAGCAATTCGACGCCGCTGTCGCTGAGCATGTAAGCCAGGCGATCAGCCGGGTAATCCGGATCCAGCGGCACGTAAGCGCCGCCGGCCTTGATGATCGCCAGCAGGCCGATCAACAGTTGCGGCGAACGCTCGGCGGCGATGGCCACGCAAACGTCCGGGCCGACGCCTTTATCGCGCAGATAGTGCGCGAGGCGGTTGGCTTGCGTGTGCAGTTCGGCAAAATCGAGGCTACCGCCCTCCCACACCAGCGCAGTGCGTTCCGGGGTCTGGCGTGCCTGTTCGTTGAGCAGTTCGGGCAGCCATTGTTGTGCCGGGGCGCACGGCGCGACGCTCCAGTTTTTCTGCTGATCGTGCTCGCCGACGGTGAGCAGTTGCAGATCGCCGATAGCTTGTTCTGGACGTTCACAGACGACGCGCAGCAGGTTGCTGAAATGCTCGGCCAGTCGCGCGATGGTCGCGGCGTCGAACAGTTCGTTGGCGTAGTCGAAGGACAACGTCAGGCGACCATTACGGTCTTCTTCGCTGTGCAATTGCAGGTCGAACTTGGCTTCGCGGCTGTGCCACGGCAACTCTTCGGCGAGCAGACCCGGCAGGCGCTTCAGCGCACTGAGGTCGCGTTGCTGGTGGTTAAACATGATCTGAAACAGACCTTGTTCGCGGGCCTGCGGGAAAGCTTCGAGCAGTTGTTCGAACGGCAGATCCTGATTCGCCTGCGCGCCGAGTGTGGCCTGGCGGGTTTGCGCCAGCAGCTCAACGAATGGCAGGCGCGAATCGATCTCGGCGCGCAGCACTTGGGTGTTGATGAAGAAGCCGATCAGGCCTTGAGTTTCCAGGCGCGGACGGTTGGCATTGGGCACGCCGATGCGAATATCACGCTGACCGCTGTAGCGATGCAGCAGGCTCTGGAACGCCGAGAGCAACAGCATGAACGGTGTCGATTGATGCGCTTGCGCTATGTTGCGAATCGCCTCGCTGAGGCTGACGTCCAGACGCACGGTGTGACGTGCAGCGCTGTGTTTGTGTTGCGCCGAGCGCGGATGATCGGTGGCCAGTTCCAGCACTGGATGCTTGTCGCCCAACTGCGCTTTCCAGTAAGCCAGTTGCCGCTCGCCCTCGCCTTGCGCCAGCCATTGGCGCTGCCAACTGCCGTAGTCAGCGTATTGGGTTGGCAGCGGCGCGAGGTTGGCCGTTGCGCCTTGCGAGGCCGCGGCGTACAGGCGCGAGAATTCGTCGATCAACACGTTCAGCGACCAACCGTCAGCGATGATGTGGTGCATCGTCACCAGCAATTGATGATCTTCGTCATCGAGACGGATCAGCGTCACCCACAGCAGCGGGCCTTTCTCCAGATCGAACTGAGTGCGGGCTTCGTCGTCGCGGATCTGCTGCGCGCGGGCTTCGCGTTCATCGGCTGGCAGGTCGCTGATGTCGATCAATTGCAGGTTGAAATCGGCAGCGGCATCGACATGTTGCAGAGCAACGCCGTCACGTTCGAAGAAACGCGTGCGCAGGGATTCGTGGCGCTCGATCAATTGCTGGAAGCTGGCGCGCAGTGCGTCTTCATCGAGTTCGCCACGCAAGCGCAGGCCGCCGGGAATGTTGTAGGCGCTGCTGTGCGGGTCGAGTTGCCAGGTGATCCACAAGCGGTTTTGCGCCAGCGATTGCGGCATCGGCTCGGAACGTGACAGCGCGGTGATCTCACCTTGCGCGCTGCCGCCGTCCTGTTGTTGCTGGGCGACTGCGGCGGCAAACGCGGAGAGGGTTGGCGCTTCGAACAGCAGGCGAAGGCTCAGCTCCAGACTGAGTACTTCGCGAACACGGGCGATCACTTGCGTGGCAGCGATCGAGTTGCCGCCGAGCAGGAAGAAGTGATCGTCGGCGTTGACCTGTTTGACGTTGAGTTGCTCAGCCCAGATTTTGCCGATCAGCGTTTCAAGTTCGGAGGCGCTGGCTATCGATTCTTGAGTTTCAGTGGCGCTCGACGGGAACACCGCGTAACTGTCGAGGCTGCCATCGGCCAAGCGATTGCGGCACGCCGAGCGCTGCAATTTGCCGCTGGAGGTTTTCGGCAGTGCGCCGGGATTGAGCAACACGACCACGCTCGGCGCTTCTTGATACGCCTCGGCCACGGCTTGGCGAATGGCTTTGATCAACGCTTCCGGCGGCAGGATTTTCTGCACGCTGCGGCTGATTTCTGCAGCGATGCCAATACCCTCTTCGCCATTCTGATTGATCGCGAATGCAGCAACGCGGCCCTTGCGCACCACTTCCACTTCACGTTCAACGGTTTGCTCGATGTCCTGCGGATAGAGGTTGTGGCCGCGCACGATGAGCATGTCTTTCAGGCGACCGGTGATGAACAGTTCGCCGTTGCGGATAAAACCCAGGTCGCCAGTGCGCAGCCAGGTGCGGCCAGCGTGCTGTACGAAGGTTTTGGCGCTGGCTTCGGGGTTGCGCCAGTAACCGAGGGCAATGCTCGGGCCGGTCGCCCAGACTTCGCCGACGGCATTGTCGGCGAGTTCTACGAGCGTGCTCGGCTCAACGATCAGCACCGCGTGCTCAGGCTGGCTGATACCGCAACTCATGATCGGGGAACCATCGCCAGGCTCGGCACAATTTTGCGCCAACGCTTGATCGTCCACGCGCAGTGCAGGAATGCCGGTGCCGCGTGGGGTGCCGGCGACGAACAGCGTGGCCTCGGCCAGACCGTACGAGGCCATGAAACTGTCATCGCTGAAACCGCTCGCGGCGAACTTGTCGGCGAAGCGTTCAAGGGTGTCGAGGCGGATCGGTTCAGAGCCGGAATAAGCCACGCGCCAGCGGCTCAGGTCGAGACGCTCCAGCGCCGATTCGCTGACCCGTTCGCTGCACAAACGGTAAGCGAAATCCGGCCCGCCGCTGATGGTGCCGCCGTATTGGCTGACCGCTTCGAGCCAGCGAAGGGGCCGACCGAGGAAGTACGCCGGCGACATCAGAATGCACGGCACGCCGCTAAAGATCGGTTGCAGCAGACCGCCGATCAACCCCATGTCGTGATACAGCGGCAGCCAACTGACGATCACATCATCCGGATTCACATCAATGCCGAAACCGTGGCGGATCAACAGTTCGTTGGCCACCAGATTGCCGTGGCTGACCTGCACGCCTTTGGGCAGCGCAGTCGAGCCGGAGGTGTATTGCAGGAAGGCGATGTGCTCTGGCGGCAGGTTCGGTTCAAGCCATTTTTCGGCCAGCGCATTGTCGAGCGTATCGACGCACAACAGCGGCGGCGCGCCTTCGATCTGCTGCAAGGCCTCGCGCAGGTCGGCGCTGGTCAGCAGCAGACGCGGTTCGGCGTCGGCGATGATCGACAGCAAACGTTCCTGATGGTGACGGCGCGCCGATTCCGGCGGATACGCCGGCACTGCGATCACGCCCGCGTACAGGCAACCAAAAAACGCCGCGACGTAATCCGGGCCGCTGGGAAACAACAACACCGCGCGATCAGCAAATCCCGCCTCAGCCTGCAATGCGGCAGCAATCGTGCGCGCGCGTTGATCGAGTTCGCGATAGCTGAGCACCACAGCCTGTTCTTCGTTTTCGGCAAGAAAACGCAAGGCCAGTTGATCCGGCGTCAGGGCCGCGCGGCGCTGGAGGGCTTGGACCAGAGTGCTGGGGATGTCGAACGCGTCGGTCATGAGGTTTCCTGCCTGAAGTCGGCTTACTGAGTGGAATCGGGTTGCTGCGTCACGCCCTCAAGGGCATGCAGGGCGCGGTCTGTGCCGACCGCGCAAGGCTGCGGAATGCTGTCTGGTCGGGGTTCGGTACCCGGAACCATTCACCAATGAGAACGGATGACGTCTTGAAATAATTAGTCGGCAGGCTGGATCGCCAACGGGGCTGGGATGCGGCGGCGTGTCGCAGTTCTCACAACGCACCAATTTGTATCATTAGTTCTCTTTCTCAATTGACAATCATTATCATTCAACATAATTTGTCGCTCGATGTGTAGGACGGCCCCGTCCCCCCAAGGCGTCCCACTAACCTATTTGGCAGCAAGGTGATTTCCATGACGGAACCAGTATCCACAAGCAGGTGCGATTCACCGCTACTTCAGGCATTCGTCGACAATCGACTGATTCTGGTCAAGATTGCGGCCCGCATTACCGGCTGCCGGTCACGTGCCGAAGACGTGGTGCAGGATGCGTTTTTCCGACTGCAATCGGCGCCACCGATCACGTCGTCGATCAAGGCGCAACTGAGTTATCTGTTCCAGATCGTGCGCAACCTGGCCATCGATCACTACCGCAAACAGGCGCTGGAGCAGAAATACTCAGGCCCTGAAGAGGAAGGGCTGAACGTGGTCATTCAAGGTGCTTCGCCGGAAACCTCGCACATCAACTTCTCCACCCTGGAGCACATCGCCGACGCGCTGACCGAGCTGCCCAGCCGCACTCGCTACGCGTTCGAGATGTACCGCCTGCACGGCGTGCCGCAAAAGGACATCGCCAAGGAACTCGGTGTTTCGCCGACCCTGGTCAACTTCATGATTCGCGATGCGCTGGTGCACTGCCGCAAAGTGTCGAGCAGTCGTCGGGATGTGGTGATTGCGGGGCGTCGCTGAGATTCAGATTTTGCGTCAAGCCATTCGCGAGCAGGCTCGCTCCCACAGGGATTTTGTGGCACTCACAAATTCCCTGTGGGAGCGAGCCTGCTCGCGAAGGCGGCCTCAGGATCACCGAAATCCTGAAGCCTGATCATCAAGCCAACTTGCACCGATCAAAAAACCGCTCACGCCCCAGAATCATCAGCGCCGCACGCTTATGCGGGAAGTCGAATTCCTTCTCGCAGTGGAAGCACTGGTTCTGCATGTGGCCAATCATCTTCGCGTTATCGGCACGCGGTTCGGCGACCACGCGCTGGGTGCGCGGATCATCCAGAAACAAGTAATGCACCAGCGCCGATAACCAGCTCGCGACTTTGTGCGGGCCACGGTGATCCTCCTCCCCCACCAGCATGTGAATGCCCCGGTCGTAATCGTCGGCATCGTAGAACGGCGCGATACGATCTTCCTTGGCCCAATAAGCTTCGAAATAGGCGAACGGCTGATCATCAAAACAGCCGATCAAGGTCAGTGTGTGCGGGTCGGCGTCGAGTTTGCTCAGGTATTCGCGATGCTTCTCGATGCTGCCCTCTTCCTGCCAGAAACTGGCGACACGCGGGCTGTTCTGCCAACGGTTGAAGCGCGGCAGATCCTCTTCGATTTCCACGGTGCGCAGGGAAATCCACGCGCCCAGCCGCGCATCGAAACGCCGATAGACTTCACCGCGCGGTTTCACCGGTCGCAGTGGATGGCGCTTGCCAGCGCTGATGACCATTTGCTGCGGATAGCTGCCGGTCAGCGACGTACCGAGCCACGGTTGCGGCAGTTGCCAGAACAACGTGCGCTCGCAGCGATATTCACCGGCCACCTCGGTGCTCACCAGCAAACCGCTGAGCAAGGCTTCGGTCGGCGGTTGATCGAGTTGCCAGGTCAATTGCTGGCATTCGGGATCGCGGGCGAATAGCCAATAACAGGCTGCCCACAGCGCTTGCCCCGGCGGCAAGGCGAAACGCTCATCGATCTGGATCGGCCCTTTGGCCTCGCGATCGAGGCGCAGGCGAATTAATGGTTGCCCGTCCAGGCTCAGGCTCAGACGGCTTTCGGTGGCATCGGCTACCAGTTGGCTGCCCGAAGGCAAAGACAAGGCAGTCAGGTCATTCAGATTGGACATGGGTCGGGCTCACGATAATCGTCGACAGTTCAACGATGGGACGTGATCCGGCACGGGAAATTTAGGCTTGGCAGAGAAATCAGTGCCTCAGTGATGCGGCACTGGCACCACGGCAATCTTGTACGGATCGAAGATTTTCAGCATCTCGCCGTTGTCGCGCAGGCCTTGCAACAGCTTGCCGAACGCCTCGCCGGTGATCGGCGCGGCGGGACGCAGAATCGCGTAGTGGTGGTAAACCTGATCAATGCGCTGCGACACCAGCAACTCGTCGCGAACCTTCTCGTTGCGCAGCAGGTAATCGCTCAGATAGGAGCGCGTCACCAGAGCAATGTCGGCGCGCCCGCGCAGCACCATCAGCAGGTTGCTGTCGTGGGAATAGGTCAACGTTGCATTGAAATTCTGCGCGAGGAATTTCGGGTCGGCGTTGAAGTTGGCGAACTCATAGTGATAGCCGCTGAACAACGCCAGACGCTTGCCTTTAAGGTCAGCGAAATAGTTCTGCTGGCGACCGTCTTCACGTTGCGCGACGAAAATCTCGGCGTCTTCAAGGCCCATGTCGACGTCGGTGTGAGGGATTTCCTTCCAGCCCCAATCAGGGTTCTCGAAGATCGCCATGTCGATCCGGCCTTGCTTGAAATCACCGAAACGTCGCGGGATCGAAGTCGGCACGAGGACGAATTGATAGTCTTTTTGCAGGCGGTTCAGCGACTCGACCAATTGTGGCAGCAGACCGGTGTCGGCACCGTTTTCCGGGCGGATGGTGTACGGCGGAAAGTGCGCGGCGCCCACTCGAACCAGTTGCGCTGCTTGCGCAGGCAACAACCAGAATGCCGCCAGCGCTGCGAGCATCACGCCCGACGCCGTCCGAATTGGCGAAGACTTCAAAACACCCCACTCCCCGAAAAATACCGATCAATGCATTCAAGCTAGGCGGTTTCGCCCAGTTAGCCAGTTTCACCGCCTGATAGAAAGCGTCTCAGCGCTCTTCAAGCACCAGAATCAGCGCCTCATCCGCCAGTTGATCGAGGCTCAGACTGCCGCCGGCACGGAACCAGGTGGTCGTCCAGGACAACGCACCGGTGAGAAAACGTCGAGTGACAAACACGTCGCCGCGAATAAACCCGGCCTCTTTGGCTTCGCCGAGCACCTCTAGCCAGAGGTCTTCGTAGACATCGCGCAGCGCCAGCACTTTGGCCTGGCCGTCTTCGGACAACGAACGCCATTCATACACCAGCACCGCCATCGCTTCGCCGCTGCCGCCCATGATCGACTGCAATTCACAGCGAATCAGCGCCAGCACCCGCTCACGCACATTGTTCGCATCGGCGAGCGCGGCGCGCATCAGTGCCGTGTTGTAACGGATGGTTTCTTCCATCACCGCCCGGAGAATTTCGTCCTTGCTTTTAAAGTGATGAAAAATGCTTCCCGACTGAATCCCCACCGCACCGGCCAGATCGCGCACCGTGGTACGTTCGTAGCCTTTATTACGGAACAGGTGAGCCGCCACTTGCAGCAGTTTGCCGCGCGCGCTGTCCGGGTCGGTCAACTGGCCGTCGTCGACCAATTCGCGCATGACCCTCAGGGCTTTTTGCTCGTCCACCCGTTCTCTCCTACAGTCGATCAGTCTGTTGCCCCCTGAAACCGCAGGGTTGCGCGCAATTTAAGCCGCCAACGGCAACCAAGCAAGCGCTTGGGCAGAAGATAGTGTTTCGCTGTTTACAAACCAAGCGCTTGCTTGGTAGCCTCCAGACACTTCTGTCGCAGGTTGCTGAGTCGGAGATAAAAATGCCCACCACCGTTCGCATCGGATGCGCCAGTGCATTCTGGGGAGACACGTCGACTGCCGCCGCGCAGTTAGTCGACGGCGGCAAACTGGATTATCTGGTCTTCGACTATCTGGCCGAAATCACCATGTCGATCATGGCCGGCGCGCGCATGAAAGACCCGCAGGCCGGGTTCGCCGGGGATTTTATCGAAGTCCTTACACCGCTGCTGCCACAACTGGCAGAGCAGAATATCCGCGTCATCAGCAACGCCGGCGGGGTCAACCCGCAAGCCTGCGCCGCTGCCCTGCAAGCGGCCTGCGACAAGGCCGGCATCCCACTGAAAATCGCCGTGTTGCTCGGCGATGACCTGCAACCACAATTCAAACAACTCAGCGGCATCACTGAAATGTTCAGCGGCGCCCCGTTGCCGCCAATGTGCGTCTCGACCAACGCCTACCTCGGTGCGCCGGGCATTGCCGAAGCGTTGCGACTGGGCGCCGATATCGTCATCACCGGCCGCGTGGTCGACAGCGCCGTGGTCAGCGCCGCGCTGGTGCACGAATTCGGCTGGTCGTGGCACGACTACGACAAACTCGCCCAAGCCGCACTGGCCGGGCACATCATCGAATGTGGCGCACAATGCACCGGCGGTAATTTCACCGACTGGCGCGACGTGCCGGATTACGAACACATCGGTTTTCCAATCGTCGAAGTCAGCGCCGACAGCCAATTTATCGTCAGCAAACCGGAAGGTTCCGGTGGACTGGTCACGCCACTGACCGTTGGCGAGCAAATGCTTTACGAAATCGGCGATCCGCAGGCCTATCTATTGCCCGACGTCGTCTGCGATTTCACCGAGGTCAAACTTCAGCAGCAAGGCAAAAACGCGGTGCACGTACACGGCGCCAAAGGCCTGCCACCGACGGATAAATACAAGGTCAGCGCCACCTGGCCGGACGGCTTTCGCTGCACCGCCAGTTGCCTGATCGCCGGTATCGATGCCGTTGAAAAAGCGCAGCGCGTCAGTCAGGCAATCATCGACAAGACCGCAGAAATGTTCAGCCAGCGCGGCTGGGCGCCCTACAGCGAAACCCACATCGAACTGCTCGGCAGCGAAGCCACTTACGGCCCGCACGGTCAGCGCCGTGACAGCCGCGAAGTGGTGATCAAACTCGCCGTGCGTCACCCGAGCAAACAGGCGCTGATTCTGTTCTCCCGGGAAATCGCCCAGGCTGCGACCGGCATGGCGCCGGGGCTGACCGGCATCGTTGGCGGTCGGCCAACCGTGTATCCGCTGATCCGTTTGTTCTCATTCCTGATCGATAAAAACGCCTGCACCTTGCAGATCGATCTGGCCGGTGAACGCCATTCTTGCGCCCTGCCCTCGTTGGTCGCGCTCGACAGTGAAGATTTGCCGATTGCCCAGCAACCGCCGAAACCTCAGGGCCGCGCCGATGCCAGCGTGGCACTGGTGAAACTGGCCGTGGCGCGCTCCGGTGACAAGGGCAATCACAGCAACATCGGCGTGCTGCCGCGCAAACCCGAATACTTGCCGTGGATCGCCGAAGCGTTGACCCCGGCAGTGATCGTCGACTGGATGAGCCACGTGCTCGACCCGATCCACGGCCGCGTCGAACGCTGGTATCTGCCCGGCACCCACAGCCTCAACTTTCTTTTGGAAAACGCCCTCGGCGGTGGTGGCGTGGCCAGTCTGCGCATCGACCCGCAAGGCAAAGCCTTCGCCCAGCAATTATTGGAAATCCAGGTCCCGGTGCCGCAGAGCATCGCCGAACAGCTCGACTAGAGGATGGTGTGCATGGCTTACGCGTCGATTTTCAATGCCGAGCTGTTCAGCGGCCAGACCATCATCGTCACCGGTGGCGGCAGCGGCATCGGCCGTTGCACCGCGCATGAACTGGCAGCGCTCGGCGCCAACGTGCTGCTGGTCGGGCGCAAACCGGAAAAACTGGAAAAAGTCGCCGCCGAAATTGCCGAGGACGGCGGCCGCGCGCATTGGCAGGCCTGCGATATTCGTGATGAAGAAGCCGTAAAACAACTGGTCAAGGAACTGATCGCCGAGCACGGGCCGATTCATGGTCTGGTCAACAACGCTGGCGGCCAATACCCGTCGCCGCTGGCTACGATCAATCAGAAAGGTTTCGAAACCGTGCTGCGCACCAATCTGGTTGGCGGTTTTCTGATGGCGCGGGAAGTGTTCAACCAGTCGATGAGCAAGCACGGCGGCAGCATCGTCAACATGCTCGCCGACATGTGGGGCGGCATGCCCGGCATGGGCCACTCCGGCGCGGCGCGTTCGGGCATGGACAACTTCACCAAAACCGCCGCGTTTGAATGGGGTTATGCCGGGGTGCGGGTCAATGCGGTGGCGCCGGGCTGGATCGCCTCCAGCGGAATGGACACCTACGAAGGCGCGTTCAAAGCGGTGATTCCGACCCTGCGCGAGCATGTGCCGCTCAAGCGCATCGGCACCGAATCGGAAGTCAGCGCGGCGATTGTATTTTTGCTCAGTCCGGCGGCGGCATTTATTAGCGGCAGCACATTGAAAATTGATGGTGCGGCCAGCCTCGGCAGCCGTGCGTGGCCGTTGCACAAAGCGACTCACAGCGAGTCGTTCAATGGCTTCCATCGCGCCTACCTTCCAGACGTGCTGAAGGACAAGGAGTAAGCCATGCCGCAGATCCAGTCCCAACTCGATCCGCACAGCGAGGCCTTCGCCCGCAACCGTGCGGCGATGCTCGTGGCCATCGAGCAAGTGCAGCAACTCGAACAAAACCTGCTGAACAAAGCCGCCGAAGCCAAAGCCAAATTCGACAAGCGCGGACAGTTACTGCCGCGCGAACGCCTGAATCTGTTGCTCGATCCCGGCGCGCCGTTTCTCGAACTGGCCAGTCTCGCCGGCTACAAGTTGCATGACGACAAGGACGGCAGCTCGGCAGGTGGCGGACTGATCGCCGGTATCGGTTACGTTTGTGGCATCCGCGCAATGGTGGTCGCCAACAACAGTGCGATCAAGGGCGGCACGATCTCGCCGAGCGGTTTGAAAAAATCCCTGCGCCTGCAACAGATCGCTCAGGAAAACAAACTGCCGGTGATTACCCTCGCCGAAAGCGGCGGTGCCAACCTCAATTACGCGGCGGATATTTTTGTCGAAGGTGCGCGCAGTTTTGCCAACCAGGCGCGGATGTCGGCGATGGGTTTGCCACAGATCACCGTGGTGCACGGCTCAGCCACGGCGGGCGGCGCTTATCAGCCGGGACTGTCGGATTACGTGGTGGTGGTGCGCGGCAAGGCCAAGCTGTTTCTGGCGGGCCCGCCGTTGCTCAAAGCGGCCACCGGCGAAGTCGCCACCGATGAAGAACTCGGCGGCGCCGAGATGCACGCGCAGGTCGCCGGCACGGCTGAATACCTGGCGGAAAACGATGCCGACGGCGTGCGTCAGGTGCGTGAAATTCTGCGAATGCTGCCGTGGAATGAACAACTGCCATGGCTGCCGGAACCGCAATACAAAGAACCGCTCTACCCCATCGAAGAACTGCTGGGGTTGATTCCCGACGATCCGAAAAAACCTTACGACGTGCGCGAAATCATCGCGCGCATCGCCGACGAATCCTGCTTTCTGGAATTCAAGGGCGAGTTCGATCAGCAAACCCTTTGCGGGCAATTGAAGATTCAGGGCCGCGCCTGCGGTTTCATCGGCAACAACGGTCCGATCACGCCGAACGGTGCGAGCAAAGCGGCGCAGTTCATTCAGCTGTGCGATCAGAGCCAGACACCGTTGCTGTTTTTCCACAACACCACCGGTTTCATGGTCGGCACCGAATCGGAACAGCAAGGCGTGATCAAACACGGCTCGAAACTGATTCAAGCGGTGGCCAACGCGCGGGTGCCTAAACTGACCATCGTCGTCGGCGGCTCGTACGGGGCCGGTAACTATGCGATGTGCGGACGCGGTCTCGATCCACGCTTTATCTTTGCCTGGCCGAACAGCCGCACCGCTGTAATGGGCGGCGCGCAGGCCGGTAAAGTTTTGCGCATCGTTACCGAAGCCAAACAGCTCAAGGACGGTTTGACGCCGGATCCGAAAATGCTCGACATGCTCGAACAGGTCACCGCGCAGAAACTCGACAGCCAGTCCACCGCGCTCTACGGCAGCGCCAACCTGTGGGACGACGGGCTGATCGATCCACGCGACACGCGTACTCTGCTCGGCTATTTGCTCGGCATTTGCCACGAAGCCGACATTCGCACGTTGCAACCCAACAGCTTCGGCGTCAGCCGGTTCTGACCGCCACGGATCTTACGGAGAACAATAAAAAATGATCTTCACCCCGGAACACGAAGCCCTGCGCCGTACCGTCCGCCAGTTCGTCGAGCACGAGATCAATCCGCACGTCGATGAATGGGAAAAGGCCGGACGCTTTCCCATCCACGAGATCTTCCGCAAGGCCGGCGACCTCGGTTTGCTCGGTATTTCCAAACCGGAAAAATTCGGCGGCATGGGCCTCGATTACAGCTATTCGATTGTCGCCGCTGAAGAGTTCGGCACCATTCATTGCGGCGGCATTCCGATGTCGATCGGCGTGCAGACCGACATGTGTACGCCGGCCCTCGCCCGTTTTGGTTCCGATGAATTGCGCGAAGAGTTCCTGCGTCCGGCAATCACCGGCGAGCAGGTCGGCTGCATCGGTGTCTCTGAAGTCGGCGCCGGTTCCGACGTCGCCGGGCTGAAAACCACCGCGCGCAAGGACGGCGACGACTACGTGATCAATGGCAGCAAGATGTGGATCACCAACTCGCCGAGTGCTGATTTCATCTGCCTGCTGGCGAACACTTCCGACGATAAACCGCACATCAACAAGTCGCTGATCATGGTGCCGATGACCACGCCGGGCATCAGCCTCAGTTCGCACCTCGACAAGCTCGGCATGCGCAGCTCGGAAACCGCCCAGGTGTTTTTCGACGACGTGCGCGTGCCGCAGAGCAACCGCGTCGGCCATGAAGGCGCCGGGTTCATGATGCAGATGCTGCAGTTTCAGGAGGAACGCCTGTTCGGTGCGGCGAACATGATCAAGGGCCTGGAATATTGCGTCGACAGCACCATCGAGTACTGCAAGGAGCGCAAGACCTTCGGCAATGCGCTGATCGACAATCAGGTGATCCACTTCCGCCTCGCCGAACTGCAAACCGAAATCGAATGCCTGCGCGCGCTGGTCTATCAGGCCACCGAGCAGTACATCAAAGGCCAGGATGTCACGCGCCTGGCGTCGATGGCCAAGCTTAAGGCCGGGCGCCTCGGCCGCGAAGTCAGTGACAGCTGCCTGCAATATTGGGGCGGCATGGGTTTCATGTGGGACAACCCGGTGGCCCGCGCTTATCGCGATGTGCGGCTGGTGTCGATTGGCGGCGGCGCCGACGAAATCATGCTGGGGATCATCTGCAAACTGATGGGCATCCTGCCGGGGAAAAAGAAATGAGCAGCCTGCCGGATTGCCAGACGCTGTTGCTGGAACTGCATGGCGGCGTGCTGCACATCACCCTCAATCGCCCGGATAGCCGCAATGCGATGAGCCTGCAAATGGTCAGCGAATTGCGTGCGGTGCTGGCGTCGGTACGCGATGACCGCAGTGTTCGCGCTCTGGTGCTCAGCGGCGCCGGCGGGCATTTCTGCGCGGGGGGCGATATCAAGGACATGGCCAGTGCCCGTGCTCAGGGTGCGGATGCTTACCGTGAGTTGAATCGTGCGTTCGGGGCTTTGCTGGAAGAAGCGCAGCACGCGCCGCAAGTGCTGATCACGGTGCTGCAAGGCGCGGTGCTCGGCGGTGGTTTTGGGCTGGCGTGTGTCAGCGATATTGCGATTGCCGATCATCAGGCCCAGTTCGGTTTGCCGGAAACCAGCCTTGGTCTGCTGCCGGCGCAGATCGCGCCGTTTGTGGTGCAGCGCATTGGCCTGACCGAGGCGCGGCGACTGGCGCTGACCGCCGCACGTTTTGACGGGCATCAGGCACGCCGTTTGGGGCTGGTGCATTTTGTCGAGCAGGATGCGCAGGCGCTGGCTGAGCGACTGGATGAGGTGCTGCAGCATGTGCTGTGTAGTGCGCCGGAGGCGAATGCCGTGACCAAGAAATTGTTGCTGGCGAGTGCCGGGCAGCCATCGGCTGAGTTGCTTGATGAAGCGGCGCAGTGGTTTAGCGAAGCGGTGACGGGAGAAGAAGGGATCGAGGGCACCATGGCTTTTGTGCAGAAGCGTAAACCGCGGTGGGCTACCTAAAGCATCGCGAGCAGGCTCACTCCTACAGTTGGAATGCGTTCCCCTGTAGGAGTGAGCCTGCTCGCGATGAGGCCTCCACATCCACCGCCAAAACCTCAGGAAACCCACCATGCCCGCCATTCAGAAAATCCTGATCGCCAACCGCGGTGAAATCGCCTGCCGCATCCAGCGCACCGCCCAAGCCCTCGGCTACCGAACCGTCGCCGTCTACAGCGACGCCGACGCCGACGCCCTACACGTGCAAATCGCCGATCAAGCCGTGCACATCGGCCCCGCCGCCGTGCAGCAGTCCTACCTGAACATCCCGGCGATCATCGACGCCGCGCGCCGCAGCGGTGCCGACGCCATTCATCCCGGTTACGGTTTTCTCTCGGAAGACGCCGAGTTCGCCCGCGCCTGCGAACAGGCCGGCCTGACGTTCATCGGCCCGAGCGTCGCAGCCATCGAATTGATGGGCAGCAAACGCCGCTCGAAAATCGCCATGCTCGACGCTGGTGTACCGTGCATCGCCGGCTACCAAGGCGCCGAGCAGGACGACGCGACCCTGCTGCGCGAAGCCGAGCGTATCGGCTATCCATTGATGATCAAGGCCAGCGCCGGTGGCGGCGGTCGCGGCATGCGTCTGCTGCACGATGGCTCTGATTTACCGGCGCAACTGCGTACCGCGCGTTCGGAAGCGTTGAACGGTTTTGGCAGCGACGAACTGATTCTTGAACAGGCGTTGATTGAGCCGCGCCATGTCGAAGTGCAACTGTTCGGCGATCAACACGGCAACCTGATCTACCTCGGCGAGCGCGATTGCTCGGTGCAGCGCCGCCATCAGAAAGTCATCGAAGAAGCGCCCTGCCCGGTGATGACCGCCGAGTTGCGTCAGGCCATGGGTGAAGCGGCTCTCAAGGCTGGACGTTCGGTGAATTATGTCGGCGCTGGCACCGTGGAATTCTTGCTCGATGCACGTGGGCAGTTCTATTTTCTGGAGATGAACACTCGCTTGCAGGTCGAGCATCCGGTGACAGAACTAATCACCGGGCTGGATCTGGTCGCCTGGCAATTATGGGTCGCCGAAGGTCGGCCGTTGCCGTTGACTCAGGATCAAGTCCAGCTCCATGGGCATGCGATGGAAGTGCGCCTCTACGCCGAAGATCCTGCGCAGGATTTCTTGCCGCAAACCGGTTGTGTAGAGGCGTGGGAGCCCGCGCTGCAACACGGCGCGCGCATCGATCATGGTCTGCGCGAAGGGCAATCGGTCAGCCCGTTCTATGACCCGATGCTCGGCAAACTGATCGCCCACGGCGCTACTCGCGAAGAGGCTCGACGCAAACTCCTGCGCGCGGTGCAGGACACAGTGTTACTGGGTGTGCAAAGCAATCAGCGGTTGCTGGTCAGCCTGCTGCAACACCCGCAGTTCATCAGCGGTGAGTTCAGCACGGCATTTATCGCGCAGCATTTCAGCGATCACGCGTGCCTGAACAGCTACGCACCGAGTGCCGAAGACCTGGCCATCGCGGCAGTGTTGTTCTATCAAAGCAGCGCCCTCAGTCACCGCGCGCCGCTGTCCGGTTGGCGTAATAACGCCAGTGTGCCGCTGCATTTTCGCCTCGGTCTTGATGAGCAAAACTGGACGCTGCAACTGCTCGCTGAGCCGCAAGGTGCGTTCAAAGTGCAAGTCGCCGAACGCACACTGGCATTGAAACTCATTGATCAAGATGCACAGTCAGTGACGCTGGAAATCGACGGATTGCGCCAACGCCACGCCTGTCGTCTCGATGGCGAACAACTCTGGCTGTTCACTCACCCCGGCAGCCTGCGCTTGGAGGATCGAACTCACGCGGTGATCGGCAGTCAGACCAGCGTCAGTTCCGGCACCTTGAAAGCGCCCATGGACGGCGCCATCGTCGACGTGTTGGTCAGCGAAGGCAGCCCGGTCAGCAAAGGTCAGCTGCTGGTGGTACTGGAGGCAATGAAAATGGAGCACCCGCTCAAGGCCGGCATCGACGGCGTGCTCAAGCGGGTGCAGGTCAAAGTCGGCGATCAGGTAAAAAATCGTCAGGTTCTGTTGCAGGTGGAGTAGTCAGCCGAGCGCAAACGCAGGGTTTGGCTACGCTCTGAATAATCAGAACGTACAAATCAGGAACCCTGCGATGCCCCACTGGCTGGTCATAGATCTGGAAGCCACCACCGACGAGGGTGGCTGGCCGGTCACCGAGATGGAAATTATCGAGATCGGCGCGACGCTGGTCGATCGTGCCGGGCGCGAACAGGATCACTTCCAGCGCTTCGTCAAACCGACTCGACGGCCGTTGCTGACGCCGTTCTGCCGCGAGCTGACACACATCACCCAGGCCAATATCGATACGGCGCAACCGCTGACTGAGGTCTGGCCGGCGTTCGAACGCTGGCTCGCGCAGCATCAATCACGTCTTGAAGGCTGGGCCAGTTGGGGCGATTACGACCGCAAGCAACTGCTCCAGGAATGGCAGCGCCTGCAGATCGACAGCGGCCTGAGTCGAGTGCCGCACATGAACCTCAAACAACGCTTCGCCAAGGCCCGACGCCTGGAGCGGCCGCTGGGGCTCAACGGCGCGCTGCAACTGGCCGGCATGCAGTTCAGCGGTCAGCAACACCGGGCGCTGGAAGATGCGCGCAACACCGCACGATTGTTACCGCTGGTTTTGCCACTCTAGGGTCAATTCGAGAACTGGCTGGACAGGCGCCGGGCAGGTGACGGCGCCCAAAGCCTTGTGCATACTGGCCGCCTCCATTTTTTAGCCCTTTTCGAGGAATCGCCCATGTTTAAAGTCAACGAGTACTTCGACGGCACCGTCAAGTCGATCGCCTTTGGCACCGCTGAAGGTCCGGCGACCATCGGCGTCATGGCCCCGGGCGAATACGAATTCGGCACCAGCCAGCGTGAAATCATGCACGTGGTCTCCGGCGCACTGACCGTCAAACTGCCCGACAGCAGCGACTGGGAAACCTTCGCCGCCGGCAGCCAGTTCAACGTTCCGGCGAACAGCAAATTCCAGCTGAAAGTCGCGGTTGATACCGCTTACCTGTGCGAGTACCGCGGCTAAGTCGTCGGTTTTCACAGCGCCAATAAAAATGCCCGGGTCCAAGGACTCGGGCATTTTTCGTTTCAGGGGCGGCTTATTCGAGGATTTCCACCGGCATTCCGACCTCGAGACGACCGTTGCTGTCATTCACCAGGTTCTGACCGAACATCGCGCCATCGGCTTCGGCGCGGTATTTCTGCAGGGTGGCCAGCGGTTCACGATCGGCACTGCGCTCGCCAGTCTGCGGGTCGATGGTGGTAAGGATGCAGCGCGCGCACGGCTTGACCACGCGGAACTCGACGTCGCCGATACGGATGCGTTTCCAGCCATCCTCGGCGTACGCTTCGCTGCCTTCGATCACCAGATTCGGGCGAAAACGCAGCATCTCCAGCGGTCGCCCGACCCGTTGCGACAGATCTTGCAGCGACGCCTCGCCAATCAGCAACAGCGGAAACCCGTCGGCGAACGCGACCTGATCATCATCCTTGCCGACACCTGACGGCGTGGTGCGCGCACGATCCAGCGGCACCTGTACCAGACGTGTCGGTTTGCCGATGAACTCGCTGACCCAACGCGCCGCCTCATCACCGGCATCCGGCACGCGCAGGGTGTCACGCCAGATAGTCACGCCGCGCAGTTCGGCGTCGGTGCCCGGCAAAGCGATTTCGATGGAAGACTGTTGCGCCGCGCTCAGGGTCAGACCGCCCTGCGCATTCCACAGCGCCGACAACTGGCTCATTTTTGCTACAGCACGCTGGGTCAGGAAGCGGCCGCTGGCTTCGTCCACGAGCATCCAGCGTCGGTCGCCATCGAGCCCCAGCTTGTCGAGGTCGACGCTTTGCAGCACATCGACTTTGCCGGATTTCAACGGGTAACGATAAAGCGCGCTCAGACGCAGCATGGCCAGCTCCCTGGAGGATAAAAACGCCACCCTATACGAGCTTCATGCACGAATCAAAACATGAATTCGCACACTGGATTCCAGCTGCAACTCAACCTTGTGGCGAGGGGATTTATCCCCGATGTGGCGCGAAGCGGCCCCCCTCGATTTCCCTGAAAAACCGGGGCTGCTGCGCAGCCCATCGGGGATAAATCCCCTCACCACAGGGCTCACTCCTACAAAGGGTGTGTGGTCAGGCAGGGACTTCGTCGAGCATCAGGCGCTGGCGCACCACGTCGACCAGTTTGTCCGGCTGGAATTTCGAGAGGAAGTTGTCGCAGCCAACCTTCTTCACCATCGAATCGTTGAAGCTGCCCGACAGCGACGTGTGCAGTACCACGTACAGCCCCCGCAAACGCGGGTCGTTGCGGATCTCGGTGGTCAGACGGTAACCGTCCATTTCCGGCATTTCCGCGTCGGTGAAGATCATCAGCAACTTGTCAGTCATGTTCACGCCGGTATCAGCCCAGGCCTTGAGCATGTTCAACGCCTTCAAACCATCGCTGGCGATGTGCATCTTCACGCCCAACTGGCCGAGGGTGTCACGCAGTTGCGAGAGCGCCACGTTGGAATCGTCGACCAGCAGCACTTCGCGACCACGGGCACGTTCGAGCACCGGGTCTTCGAGTTTTTCCCGCGAGACCTTGGCGTTGTACGGGACGATTTCGGCGAGGACTTTTTCGACGTCGATGATTTCCACCAACTGATCATCGACCTTGCTGATCGCCGTCAGGTAATGCTGACGACCAGCGCTGGTCGGTGGCGGCAAAATGGCTTCCCAGTTCATGTTGACGATGCGATCCACACCGCCCACAAGGAAGGCCTGCACCGAGCGGTTGTATTCAGTGACGATGATGGTGCTGTTCGGGCCCGGCACCAACGGACGCATGCCGATCGCCTGGGACAGATCGATCACCGGCAAGGTCTGCCCGCGCAGGTTGACCACGCCGCATACGAACGGGTGACGCTGCGGCATCAGGGTCAGCTTCGGCAGTTGCAGGACTTCCTGAACCTTGAACACGTTGATCGCAAACAATTGCCGTCCAGCCAGACGAAACATGAGAATTTCCAGGCGATTCTCACCCACCAGTTGCGTGCGTTGGTCTACCGTGTCGAGAATGCCGGCCATCAATGACTCCTGGGCTTGTTCAGATGAATTCACTAACAGGCTTTATCGGCTGTTAATGACGAATCTTGATTGCTGCGAAATTAGCCATCAAAATGCCACAACCGGCCATTGATGTCACATTAACATCATGCTTTACTGGCCCGGTTGTTTTCATCTGCTACAGTCTTTGCGGCGCGACCTCGGTTTGCACGGTAGGTTCCCGCGCCTAAGGGATTCCCCTAGTATCAATCAGGCCCAACCTGATATTCGCGATATCCAATAGCCATTAATGTGACGCCATTCTCATTGCATGAACGGAGTCAGGCTATTGTGTGCGATCGCAACTCAGTGGCAACCCATCCCCTGGAAATCCTCAGCCTGTGCACCTGCGGCACGTCTGGGCGCGATCTGCCGACGATTCACGATCGTCGCCACACACGGCACTCCCCCATCAGACATGACGCTGTGGAGGTAAGCATGCCAATCGACCGTAAAGACTGGGCGCAACGCTTCCCCGAATTTCTGCTCGAGGCTGAGACGCTGCTGGCCAAGTCGGAAGAATGCCTGAGCCATCTGCAACTGATCAGCAATGACAAGGATGCCATCGCGTGCATGCAGGGCACACTGCTCAAGCTCGCCGGCAGAGCTGAGGCACTGGCGCTGGAAGCGATTTCCGAGTTTTCCCTGCACATCTACAGCCTGCTCAATCTGACACAGGATCACGTCGACCTGCACGAACAAGCGCTGGGCGCCTTGAAAGATTGCTTTACGCTGATGGCCTGGCAACTGGAGCTGGTCGATGTGAAGACCGGACAACTGAGCCTTGATGGCAGCGAACAGGCCTCATTAATCGAAGCGTTCGCCTTTCATGTCGGGCAAAGCCAGTTCCGGATGCCTTTGCCGGGCAAACGTTTGCCACCTCTGTCGTTCTCTGAGCGACAGGCCTGATCTGGCGTCAGGCTTGAGCACTACTCATTTAATGTCGTTATTGAATAGTTCATACCTGCCAGCGACATATCGAACTAAATAAACCCACCTGACACGACGGATAATTTTCAGCCCGCCTCAGGGTTTTCCTGTGTGTTAAGAATCGTGATTTAGTCAATTTGTTTATCTGTCGAATAACATACTTCGACTTTTTTCCATTATGGAACATACGTCCATAATGGCGTCTTTCCTGACTCATTGGACATATAGAGCAGGCGCGACCAACGGTATCTTAAGTGGTACTATGCCGCCCATTAGTTGCTTTCAAATTAATGGCAAAGTGATTTCATTGATCGGCATTCAGAGAAGTTGGCGGTAAACTACGGTTCACTGCAGCCTGTTGAAATCATTCACATAATTGACAGCATTTCCAGACAGAGACCCGCCAGCCACCGGCCGGTCTACCCGCAGCGAACATCCATTGGCTCCATCCGTTATGTACGCCAGCATAAAGACCCTCACAACATGGCCACCCTCCCGGGAAAATGCACGCCGGTTCACACTCATCCTGTGTGTCGCCGCTGCGCTGGGCAGCCTTCTGACCTACGGTTTTTCCAAGCCGTTGGGCCTGGGTCTGTTGTTGCTCGACATCGCAGCTACGGCGTGCGTCTGGGTGCAATATCGCCTGTCACGCAAATCGATCAAGTTCCAGCCACAGGAACTGGCTGACCGCCTGCTGGAAGTCCAGGAAAACGAACGCCACCGCCTCAGCCGCGAGCTGCACGATGACATCGGCCAATTGCTGACCGCCGCCAAATTGCAAAGCGACTGGCTGAAACGCCGTATGCCGGAGGAATTGCAGGAGCAATGCACAGTCCTCTGCGACACCCTCGAAGAAACCCTCAACAAAGTCCGCGACGTATCGGCCATCCTCAACCCACGGCAACTGACCAGCCTTGGCCTTGAAGCGAGCCTGCGCGCGCACCTGCTCAAAACGTTGACCAACACCGACGTGCACTGGAGCCTCGATTGCCAGCAGCGCTTGAACGGTATTCCGGAAGAAATGGCCGTCGCTGCGTTTCGTATTGCGCAGGAGGCAGTGACCAACATCCTGCGTCACGCCCAGGCGAAAAACCTGCTGATTCGCGTGCAGCGCTTGCCGAAAGGTCTGACCCTGCTGATCAGCGATGATGGCCAGGGCTTCGCGCCGGCCGTCAATCCGGGACGTGAAGGACAACGTGGCATGGCCGGCATGGCCGAACGGATCGAACAACTGGGTGGCACCCTGAGCGTGATCAGCGAACCGGGCAAAGGCACTCAAATCGAAGCACTTTTCCCCTGGGCGCCGCGCGCACTCGAGCGGGCCAGTACGAATAAGGTTATGCGTTGACTTGTAACTTACTTCTGGTGGATGACCACTCGCTGATCAGGGCCGGCGTGCGCGCTCTGGTTATGGATATTCCCGGTTACGCGGTAATCGGCGAGGCCAATGACGGCTCGCAGTTGCTTGAAATGGTCGAGCTGCTGAACCCCGATATTGTCTTGCTGGATATTTCCATGAAGGAAACCGGCGGCCTCGAAGCGTTGCAGCGACTCAAACGCGTGCGCCCGCAAAGCAAAGTGCTGATCCTGTCGATGCATACCGACCCCGCATTGATCATGCAGGCGCTGGAATCCGGCGCTTACGGTTATCTACTCAAGGACACCACCGGCACCGAGCTTGAACACGCGCTGGACGCGCTGCGCAATAACGAGCGTTATCTAAGTCCGGCGATCGCCCACACGGTGATCAATCAGGCCCTGGTCCGCAATCAGAAAGGCCAGCCGGACACCACCGATTCGCACAACCTGACGGCACGCCAACTGGAAATCCTCCGACTGATCGTACGCGGCAAGTCGACCCGGGAAATCGCCAACGGCCTGGGCCTGAGCATCAAAACCGTCGAGACCCACCGCGCGCAGATCATGAAACGTCTGCAGATCTACGATGTGGCGGGCCTGGTGCTGTTCGCCGTGCGCGAACAGATCATCAGTCTGGACGACTGATCGGCGTTGTAGCGCTCAACAGCGGAGAGTCCTCAGGCAAATGCACCTGCAATGCCGCAGGGCGCGCTTCGAAGCGCAGGCTATCGCCTTCCAGTGGCTCACCATCCAGATTGATGTAAAGCCCTTCAGACACCTTGATTTCGACCCACGGCAAACGTGTCCGCACGAACATGTTGTCGAGGCCGAAGCCATCAGTGAGCAGATTCTTCAAGGTACCCACCAACTCCTGTGGCGCCGGCAGAATGCTGATATCCAACAGACCATCATCGGCCAGTGCCTGCGGACACAGCACGTGCCCACCGCCCGCCTGACGGCCATTGCCGATGCCCAGCGCCAGCAGCTCGCCACGCCAGTGAAAATCCGGCCCCTGTAACTCGCCATAGGCAGCATGCAGCTCACTGAAGCGCGACAGACCGGTGAACAGATAAGCCGCGCCCCCGAGCACTTTCTTCAAGTCTTCAGAAGTATTGGCCGTGACCTGGCTACCAAAACCGCCCGTGGCCATATTGAGGAAAATCTGCCCGCCAACCTGGCCCAGATCGATGTCGCGCGCAGGCACATCGAGCAACTCAAGAGCCTCTGCCGGCTCCAGCGGAACGCCCGCCGCACGGGAAAAATCGTTCGCCGTACCCAGCGGCAACAGCACCAGGCTGGCTTCGCCCGGATGCGCCGCCAGCGCCTGGGCGATATCACGCAAGGTGCCATCGCCACCACCAGCGATAATCTGTTTATAGCCAGCCGCCAGCGCCTCTTCGACCAGACGCTCGGCATCGCCGCCCTCCCAGGTCAGGCGCACGGCCAGCTCCCAGCCTTGTTCGCGTTTACTTTCGACGGCGGCACGAACCGCCTCGTTGAGTGCCTGCTTGCCATGCAGAATCAACAGCGCCCTGCGTTCACTCATTGCAATCACTCCGTGAATGGATTCGGTATGAGACATCTTGACCACTGGCGCACGGAAAAAAGCCGCAAGAACCGTAATTAATTCAGGCGTCTCGGCGCACGCGTCCTACAGGGCTGGGATTTTTCTTACAAGATGTGATGAATTGGCTGCATTGACCAACTCCAGCCATTGGTAGATCGTGCGTCGGCGGTATCAATCTTCAATCTGAAAACACACAAGGATGTGCATGTAATGAGTGGATACACCTCTAGGGCTTTCGATACTTTCATTGACACCGTTAGCGACCCGCGTCCATTTCCAGCAGGCGTCAACATCAATGCATAGTCAAGAAGCCAGACTGCCAGTGAGCCCGGTTGCTCCACTCGCGCAAAGTCGCACCAGCCACACCACTGACTTCCACAGCGGCGCCAAACCCACTGGAGAAACGAACATGGAACCTCGCGTCACCGAGCTGGAAACCCACCTCAAATACATCCGCAGGGACATGGATGAAGTCAGGGGCGATGTCAGAACCATCAAGCATCGCCTCGCCTACGCGGCAGGCGCAACAGCCGTCGTGATGGGTTTGCTGGGATGGATAGCCAACAGTCGTTTTGACCAGATCATTTCGCTCATGGCTCACTGACGCCTGACCGGGCCCGCAGGTGCCGGCGACACGCGCCAGCACCTGCGGATACCGAGGCAGTTAACCCAGAAGCTCACTCAGGGGAATGAAGACAGCTTCGTCGCCCTCAACCAGCGTCCGGCCCTCAAGCACCTCGACCAGACCGTCAGCCCAGGCTGCACTGCGCAAAACGCCGGAGCTTTGATTGCGATAGATGATTGCCCGCCCCTGCTCCAGCCGTCCGCGCAAGTACTCACGACGGTTGCCAGCCACTGGCCAGTTGAACCCGGCCGGCACGCGGAACTTGAGGGGTTCAACGTCTTGCACGCCTTGGCGCCGCAACAGATACGGCCGGGTCAACAGGGCGAAGGTCACCAGCGTCGAAGCAGGGTTACCCGGCAGCCCGATCACCGGCACGTTACGGAAATGGCCGAAGGTCAGCGGTTTCCCGGGTTTGATCGCCAGCTTCCACAAAGCGAGCTCGCCCTCTTCCCTCAATGCGATGCCGAGAAAATCCGCCTCACCGACCGAAACACCACCGGTGGAGAGAATCAGATCGACATCCTGCAATTCGCCCAAACGCTCTCGGGTCGTCGCCAGATTGTCCGGAAGAATCCCGGCATCGATCACTTCGCAGCCCAACCGCTGCAACCAGCTGCACAGCACCACACGGTTACTGTTGTAAATCTGCCCCGGCCCCAATGCCTGACCGGGCTCAATCAGTTCATCGCCGGTCGACAGCACTGCCACGCGCACCTTGCGCACGACATTCAGGCCGGCGCGGCCCAATGAAGCGGACAAGCCCTGCTCGATCGGCCCCAGGCGAGTGCCGGCCGACAGGACGAGTTCACCCACCGTGGTTTCCTGGCCCTGCGGACGAATGTTCTGCCCGACTTTCATGACCTCGGAAAAACCTACACGGCCGTCCGCCATGACTTCGGCGTTTTCCTGCATCTCGACACAATCGGCTCCGGCCGGCACAGGTGCGCCGGTGAAGATTCGAGCACAGGTTCCACGCTGCAAAGGTTCAGGCGCTTGCCCGGCGAATATTTTCTGGCTGACCGGCAACGGCTCGCCCGTCCAGTCGGCCAGATTCAGCGCGTAACCGTCCATCGCACTGTTCGGCCACGGCGGCAGATCCAGCGTCGAAACCAGATCCTCGGCCAGCACGCGCCCCTGAACCTCAGCGAGCGGCAAATACTCACGCTCGACGATTGGCGAGGCCTCGGCCATTTCCAGCAGCCGCGCCAATGCCACTTCGACAGGCATCAGCGCACCAGTCTTGCCCGGCTTACCCACGGGATTCACAAGGCGCCGCCTGTTTCAGATGCGGGACGAAATTGCATGGGCGGTGACGGGAATCCAGTTGCTCGGCGAGAATCCCGTCCCAACCGGTGCGCACCGCATTGGTCGAACCCGGCAGGCAGCACACCAGCGTGCCATTGGCCAGACCGGCCAGTGCGCGGGATTGAACGGTTGAGGTGCCGATATCGGCCACCGAGATCTGACGGAACAATTCGCCAAAGCCATCGACCTGTTTGTCGAGCAGGCAGGCCACCGCTTCCGGCGTACTGTCACGGCCGGTGAAGCCGGTGCCGCCAGTGATCAACACGACCTGCACAACATCGTCGGCGATCCAGTTGGCGACTTGCGCACGAATTTTATACAGATCATCTTTGAGCAGAACCCGCTCGGCCAGGTTGTGGCCGGCCGCCAACAGGCGATCGACAAAGACCTGACCTGAGGTATCGGTTTCCAGTGTTCGGGTATCGCTGACAGTCAGCACGGCAATATTGAGCGGTGCGAAAGGTACATCAGCCTTGGCTTTCATAGGCTCGTCCAGTTGTAGGAGAAACAGCCCGGTGTTATATCACAGCGCCCCCTTTTTACGCCGCCCCTACGGAGAGCCAAAATGACCGCAAATACGCCATTGCCCCCTTGTTCCGTGCTGCTGCTGGCAGGCGGACGCGGACAACGCATGGGCGGTCAGGACAAAGGTTTGATCGAGTGGCACGGCGAACCGCTGATTGCGCATCTGCAGCGCAAAGTACGAGCGCTGACGGACGACTTGATCATCTCCTGCAACCGCAATCGCGAACGCTATGAAACCTATGCCGATCAATTGGTGGTGGATGATGAAGGTGACTTTCCCGGGCCACTCGCCGGTATTCGCGCAGGCTTGAAAGCGGCGCGCCATTCACACTTGCTGGTGTTGCCGTGCGATGTTCCGCGAATCGACGAAGCACTGCTGCAAAGCATGCGCGAAACCGCCAATCACAATCCTGACAAACCTTTAATGTTGTGGCACGACGAGCACTGGGAACCGTTGTTGTGCGTGATTCCCGTGAGCCTGCTGCCAGCCTTCGAAACCGCCTGGAACAGCGGTGAACGCAGCCCCGGCCGGGTGATGCGCAGCCTCGGCGCCACTGCATTGGAATGCCCGGACAATGACCCGCGACTGGCCAACCTCAACACCCCCGAACTGTTAAAGGCGCATAACACTGTGTCAGACTGACACTATTCAAGGAACTCTCACGCCTTGTATACGTCTCAAGCTCAGTAACCAAAAGAATTCCCATTCGGAGACACACCCATGACTCAACGGACCATCGCCTCTCTCATGCTCGCACTGGGCCTGGCCACCCTCGCCGGTTGCTCGTCGCCTACAGTGATCACGCTGAATGACGGTCGCGAAATCCAGGCCGTCGACACGCCGAAATACGATGATGATTCGGGTTTCTACGAGTTCCAGCAGCTGGACGGCAAAGAAACTCGCATCAACAAGGATCAGGTTCGCACCGTTAAAGAACTGTAAGGTTCTTCGAAGCGACGTCTGACCCAGCCGGTTTGCCTGGCTAAAAAAATGCCCCGATACGTCGGGGCATTTTTTATGCGCGCAAGGAAGTTACCGAGCGGTTATCCGATAGACCCGCTCCTCAAGTCGCGTAGCACCTGCCTGCACAAACTTGCCGCTGTCACTCAGCACATCCTGCGATTCCAGTACCTGAATCTGCCACGCACCGCCGAACATGTGTTGCACTTGAGCATCGTCTACGGAGAACGGCGGTCCGGAAATTTGCGATTGATCGTAATCCAGCGTAATCAACAGCCCCTTCAAACCCGCCGGCAGAATATTCTGCAAATGCTCGGCGTAACGCTCGCGCATTGGCGCCGGCAAGGCGATCACTGCTGCACGGTCGTACAGCGCGGAACAATCGGCAACGTCCTCTGCGCTCAGCGCGAAAACGTCACCGCACCACAGCTCGATTGTGCCAGCGCGGTAAACCTTGAAGACGCCGTGCTCGCTGTTCTGTGGCTGCAGTTGTTGCTCGCTGAAAAAGTCTTCAACGGCTTTCTCCGACAGTTCAATACCGAGAACCCGATGCCCACGCCCGGCCAGCCACAGCAAATCCAGACTTTTCCCACACAACGGCACCAGCACCCGCGCTTGTGCCGCGAGATTCAGATCCGGCCAGAAACGTTGCAGATAAGGATTCACTTGCGGCAAATGAAAGCCAATCTGGTTCGAAGCCCACTTCTTGTGCCAAAACTCAGGCTGCATGCATCCCCCTAAAAATTCGATCAAAAAGCGTTAAAACTTATATTAGATTTAGATCAATGAACTGACTGAAGATGGGCCATCTTACCGTTCAGGAACCCGCTCATGTTTCCCAGTCTGTATATCTCACACGGCTCACCGATGCTTGCATTGGAGCCAGGCGCCAGCGGCCCGGCCCTCGCGCGATTGGCCGCCGAACTGCCGACACCGAAAGCCATCGTGATCGTCTCTGCACACTGGGAAAGCCACGAACTGTTGGTCAGCAGCAATCCGCAACCGGAAACCTGGCATGACTTTGGCGGGTTTCCCCGTGCGCTGTTTGAAGTGCAATACCCGGCGCCGGGCGATCCGCAACTGGCTGGAGAAGTGGCGCAGTTGCTGACGGCGAACAACCTGCCGGCGCATCTCGACCCACTGCGTCCTTTCGATCATGGCGTGTGGGTGCCGTTGTCGCTGATGTATCCGCAGGCGAATATTCCGGTGGTGCAGGTTTCGCTGCCAAGTCGGGCAGGCCCAGCGCTTCAGACCCGTGTGGGTCGAGCCTTGGCCGGTTTACGCGAGCAAGGGATTCTGTTGATCGGTTCTGGCAGCATCACCCACAACCTGCGCGAACTGGACTGGCATGCCGGGCCGGAAAGCGTTGAGCCATGGGCGCGGGATTTCCGTGATTGGGTGATCGACAAGCTGCAGGCCGACGATGAGGCGGCGCTGCACGATTATCGTCAGCAGGCGCCGAATGCGGTGCGCAACCATCCGAGTGATGAGCATTTGTTGCCGCTGTATTTTGCCCGGGGTGCGGGGGGTGAGTTTAGCGTGGCGCACAAGGGGTTCACGATGGGTGCGCTGGGGATGGATATTTATCGTTTCGGTTAAAAGCAAAAGATCGCAGCCTTCGGCAGCTCCTGCATCTGGAATGCGCTTCCCCTGTAGGAGCTGCCGAAGGCTGCGATCTTTTGATCCTGAAAAACAGGCAAAAAAAATCCCCGAACCAGTCGGGGATTTTTTATGTGCGATCAATCAGCCCAAGGGCGGATCAATCTTCGCGATAGCGACGCAGCTTCAACTGCTTACCGGCAACGCGAGTGTCCTTCAGTTTGGTCAGGAGTTTGTCCAGACCATCTTCCGGCAGCTCGACGAGGCTGAAGCTGTCACGCACCTGGATGCGACCGATCGCTTCACGGGCCAGACCGCCTTCGTTGAGGATGGCGCCCAGCAGGTTTTTCGCAGCGATACCGTCACGCGCACCCAGCGCGGTACGGCAACGAGCACGGCCTTCGCCCAAAGGCATTGGCGCGCGACGCTCGCGGTCACCACGATCAGGACGATCGCCAGTGCGCTCAGGACGGTCGCCACGCGGTGCATTGTTCGGCACCAGTGGGCGTTCCTTCTCGATTGCAGCCAGGTTCAGCGCTTGACCGTTGGTGGCTTTGCGCAGCAGCGCAGCAGCCAGAGCACGCGGAGTGCAGCCGATGTCTGCGGTCAGACGATCGAGCAGCTCACCGTGAGTCGATTCAGCATCAGCCACCAGCGGCGACAGGCTGTTGGTCAGTTTCTTGATGCGCGCATCGAGAACGGCTTGAGCGTCCGGCAGGCGAACTTCTGCAACCTTCTGACCGGTTACACGCTCGATCACTTGCAGCATGCGGCGCTCACGTGGAGTCACCAGCAGCAGTGCACGACCTTCGCGACCGGCACGGCCAGTACGGCCGATACGGTGAACGTAGGACTCTGGATCGTACGGCATGTCAACGTTGAACACGTGAGTGATGCGCGGAACGTCCAGACCACGGGCAGCAACGTCGGTCGCCACAACGATGTCCAGACGGCCATCTTTCAGCGAGTCGATAACGCGCTCACGCTGGTTCTGGGCGATGTCACCGTTCAACGCGGCGGCTTTGTAGCCTTTGGCGTCGAGGGCGCTGGCCAGATCCAGGGTCGCTTGCTTGGTGCGCACGAACATGATCAGGGCGTCGAAGTCTTCCACTTCCAGCAAGCTGAGAACAGCCGAAGTCTTCTGGTCAGCGTGAACCAACAGGTGAGCCTGTTCGATCGCGGTAACGGTCTGGGTCTTGGTCTGGATCTTCACGTGTTGCGGATCGCGCAGATGGCGTTCGGCAATGGCGCGGATCGACTGCGGCAAGGTGGCCGAGAACAGTACGGTCTGACGGGTCGGTGGCAGAGCCTTGAAGATAACTTCGAGGTCGTCCATGAAACCCAGTTTGAGCATTTCGTCCGCTTCGTCGAGAACCAGGTGGTTCACGGTCGACAGGACTTTTTCGTCACGACGCAGGTGGTCGCACAGACGGCCCGGGGTGGCGACAACGATCTGTGCGCCATTACGGATTGCTTTCAGTTGCGGGCCCATCGGCGCGCCGCCGTAAACGGCCACAACAGTAACGCCTGGCATTTGCTTGGCGTAGGTTTCGAAAGCGGTTGCTACTTGCAGCGCCAACTCACGGGTTGGCGCCAGGATCAGGGCTTGCGGCTCGCGCTTGGCAGGATCGATGCGGTGCAGGATCGGCAGGGCGAATGCGGCGGTTTTACCCGTACCGGTTTGCGCCTGACCAATCATGTCTTGACCGGCCATGATGATCGGGATCGATTGCTGCTGAATAGCCGAAGGTTCTTCGTAGCCAGTCGCGATGACGGCTGCAAGAATGTTCGGATTAAGATTAAAAGCGGCGAAGCCGCCGGTTTCCTGGGTCATGGGTCTGCCTCTAAGTGCATCCGCAAAGACCCATGCTCCAAAGCTGCGCATGCCGTGTTGAGACTCAAGAGTCGCCCTGGCTGCTTTGTCGGCGGGGATTTGCGAAAACGAATGAATGAAAAAAAAGAATCGTCCGGGAAGAGCCCGCAGTGCGGACGTGCAGCCGAAGCTGACTTCGGGGAATTGCGCTACCTAAACGCGGCCCGGTTAAAGGCCGGCGCGCACTATACCGGAAATTGCCCAAAAAGGGAGCTTTTTTTATCGGCAAAATGCGTGTGTCACCGCTGTGTAATGGGGTTTTGCGGATAATCGTTCCAAGGTCTATTTTTCAAAGGCCCGGCCCTGCGGGCGATGACGCTTAAACGATTCACCGACGTGCGGCATTCCGTCGCTGCACCCGCCCTTCCCGCCCGAGGATCTACCGATGAATCAGCCCTGCGCCGGCCGCGTCAGCCGAGAACGTCGTGGTCACGTCCACCTGATCGGCCTGGATCGAGCGGCCAAGCGCAATGCTTTCGACCTCGACCTGCTCAACGACTTGAGCCTGGCTTATGGCGAGTTCGAAGCCGACAGCGACGCGCGGGTAGCGGTGGTGTTCGGCCATGGCGAACACTTTACCGCCGGTCTGGATCTGGTGAATGCCAGCTCAGCATTGGCCGAAGGTTGGCAAGTTCCGACCGGCGGTTGCGATCCGTGGGGTGTTTTCGTCGGGCCACGGGTGAGCAAACCGGTGATTGTCGCGGCGCAGGGTTATTGCCTGACCATCGGGATCGAGCTCATGTTGGCGGCGGATATCAATCTTTGCGCGAGCAACACCCGCTTCGCGCAAATGGAGGTGCAGCGTGGGATTTTTCCTTTTGGTGGCGCGACTTTGCGTTTTCAACAGATTGCCGGTTGGGGCAATGCAATGCGCTGGCTGCTGACCGGCGATGAGTTTGATGCGCACGATGCGTTGCGCTTGGGGTTGGTGCAGGAAGTGATGGCCAGTGAGGATTTGTTGCCTCGGGCGATTGAATTGGCGGAGCGGATCGCGCGACAGGCGCCATTGGGGGTGCAGGCGACGTTGATGTCGGCGCGGCAGGCGCGGTATGAGGGTGAGACGGCGGCGACTCAGGGCTTGCCGGCGTTGGTGAAGAAGTTGTTGGCGAGCGAGGATGCCAAGGAAGGCGTGCGGTCGCTGGTGGAGCGGCGACCCGGGATCTTCAAAGGAATTTAACCCCTGTAGGAGCTGCCGAAGGCTGCGATCTTTTGATCTTGATCCTATGAAAAACAAGATCAAAAGATCGCAGCCTTCGGCAGCTCCTACAGGGGTTTCGGATCAAGTGGCCGGGCGAATCGCGTTGATCAACGACTGCAACGAATACCCCAACCGCGGCGCCAGCGCTTCGGCCCGCGCAGTCAACGCCTGCATATCCAACTCCTGATCAAGATCCGCCGGCACCAGCAGAATCACATTGCCCTCCTTCACCGGCAGCTCCCAGTAATGCCGGTGATAGAGCCCGCGCAACAGCGCCGCGCCCAACGGCTGGCCATCATCGGTGGCCCACTGATTGATCACCAGCCAGCCGCCCGGATTCAAACGCTTCTGGCAATCACCGAGAAAACCCCAGGCCAGATGCCCGACACCCGGGCCGACGTCGGTGTAGAGGTCGACGAAAATCAAATCCGCTGGTTCCGCCGTCGGCAACAACTCCAGCGCATCGCCAACACGAATGTACAGACGCGGGTCATCATCCAGCCCAAGGTATTCGATCGCCAGACGCGGCACGTCCGGGCGCAACTCGATGGCTTCAACATCTTCCAACGGCAGAAACTTGAGGCAGGCCTGGGTCAATGTCCCCGCACCCAACCCGAGAAACAGCGCGCTGTCCGGTTGCTCATGGCACAACGCGCCGATCAGCATCGCGCGGGTGTAGTCGTACTCCAGCCAGCTCGGGTCAGCGGTGAACACGCAGCTCTGCTCGATCGCATCGCCGAATTCGAGAAAGCGGTAATCAGCCACTTCCAGCACGCGAATCACGCCGAACTCATCCTGTACTTCGGCGAGCAGATGCTCGACGCGCTCCTCAGTCATTTCGTCTCCTGATGGTCACCGGGCGCGGTGACGCGATGGCACCGCTGTGGCGCCGTGGCAAAGCGGCGATTGTCGGCGAAGGGGCGGGAGCAGGTCACGCACTAATT
>Ga0160445_100108_pt1 | contig 76524 bp, 81 predicted proteins | sample HID1972M_E1MG_FD_108215 | JGI IMG/M metagenome (GOLD analysis project Ga0160445, IMG submission 108215) | Enriched pill bug-associated microbial communities from UW Madison campus, WI, USA - HID1972M_E1 MG | ecosystem: Host-associated > Arthropoda: Insects > Digestive system > Unclassified ... | reverse complement strand
CGCCTGCATGCGCAAGCTGCTGACCATCGTCAATGCGCGGCGACGGGATGAACTACGAGAGGCAGGAGGTGCCGCGACTGCCGTCTGAAAGCACATCTGCTCAAGACAGTTGCTGAATTAAGCCGCGCCGCGAAGTGGCGTCGGCTTGAATGAATTGTTAGGCCTACTACGCATGAATCTCATCGATTCGCTCTTGATTCCAGTACTTGGCACAGAGCTTCGGCCAACGAGATTCGAATCCTTCCTTATCGTCTGGCCAAGGCATGTCGAAGTCCGGAGCGTCGGAGAACTCGACTCTGTCATAGAACTCATCCTCGTCACCACCAGCCTCTTCATATGCAGAAGAGCACAGCGTAACGAAGTAGCCGCCGTCGATCCTCTCAACTGCGTCTTTTTCAAGCCAATCAGCGATTGTTGAAACGTCTTTCTGTGCGTTCTCAAATCGATCTTGCCCTTGCATTACCAGCCATGACTGGAAGTCTTTGAACGTGTCGTCAGACGTGTAACTCTCGATCATGAAGTGCGCTGCCAAGTGATCAAATGTCTCTATGCGAGATATCTGATGAAGCAGATTGTTCTCGAATCCAATGATCGCGTCTTTTCCCAAGCCAATCAGGTGCTCTTTCAGCCAGTCTGCTTGTGTCTCGCAACTATGGCCTGCCTCCTTCTTGGACTTGTCGATCAAAGACCAAAATTCACGAGCTTCCATGAGTCCCCCTTTAGATTGAGAGTAGGCCTAACGCCTGAATTAAGCCGCGCCGCGAAGAGGCGTCGGCTTGAATGAATTGTTAGGGGCCAAGCCCCTGATATATGGAATGCAGCTGTTTGAACAGCGTCGAACGAGCGCGTAGGAAATAGGTGCGATAGTCGTTGATCACCTCATCAGACAAAGGCTCCGCCGAGTTTGATACGGTTTTCCTGAAGCTGACCACATAGTCTCCGTACGTCCGCAACTGGGCTTGCGCGTCTTCTTGCCCAAGCAGGAGAAGTGTAGCTTCGGCAGTGGTGACGTCATTGAAGCGATCAAATAGCTCTTCTTGTGCCGCGCGTAGCTGAGCGGATTTCTTTGCCTCAGGATCCTTGCGAAGGGCGCGATGCCAGTCAGCGGAGAATGCCCAGTACTTCAGTGCAGCATGGGTAAATCGCTCGACTTTTTCAGCGATCTCTTTAAGCAACTGGAACTCGCGCTCCGCTCGATCCTTGGCCAGCGTGTTTCGATGCTGCGCCTTGGCGAGAACGAGAGCGGATAGGCCGGCGATTAGTGCGCCAAGACCAATCTTTACCGCCGAATCTATGACTTCAAGCCATGTCACGGTTGGCCCCTAACTTGGTATTCGACCCCAATAGCGGGGCGTTGCACCGAGTATGCGTTGGATCGACTGCGGTCGCCAGACGGGGATTTCCGACGCTGGATCAATAAGTTGACGCAAGCGATCGGGCACGTCTGCGGCTTAGCCTGTGTTTGGTATTCCGTGCAAGGAGGCGCGCCGTGTTATCCGATGGAAGTGGGGCGGTAACAGGTGCGGCGGGGTCTGCACGATTGCTGGACCAGGTGCGTGCGCGCTGTCGGGTGCGGCATCTGAGTATCCGGACCGAGCAGGCGTATGTCGGGTGGATCCGGCGTTTTATTCTCTCCAATGGCAAGCGCCACCCGCGGGACATGGGGGGATGGAAGTCACGGCATTCCTCACGGTGCTGGCGACGCGGCATCGGGTTGCGGCGGGCACGCAGAACCAGGCATTGGCGGCGCTGTTGTTTCTGTATCGGGACGTGCTCGTGATCGAACTGCCGTGGATGGACGCGGTGGTCCGGGCGAAGCGACCGCGGCGGGTGCCCGTCGTGCTGTCGGTGGACGAGGTGCGGGCGCTGCTGCTGGCGATGGATGGACGCACGGCGCTGCTGGCCGGTCTGCTGTACGGCACCGGCATGCGGTTGATGGAGGCGTTGCGGCTGCGGGTGAAGGATGTCGATTTCGTGCAGCGTCAGATCGTGGTGCGCGAGGGCAAGGGCGGAAAGGATCGACACGTCCCGCTGCCCGAGCGTTTGATCCCCCGTCTGCGCAACGAGATCGCGCGTGCGCTGCATCTGCATGACGGCGATCTTGCCGCGGGGCACGGCGCGGTCTGGTTGCCCGATGCATTGGCGCGCAAGTATCCCAATGCCGCGCGCGAGCGCGGCTGGCAGTACGTATTTCCGGCGCAGCGGCTGTCGCGCGACACCCGCGATGGCGCAACGCGCCGGCACCATCTCGACGAATCGGTCCTGCAGCGGGCGATACGCGGTGCGCGTCTGCGCGCCGGCATTCTCAAGCCCGCGAGCTGCCATACATTGCGGCACTCGTTCGCGACGCATCTGCTGGAAACGGGGCAGGACATCCGGACCATCCAAGCCCTGCTGGGCCACAAGGATCTGTCGACGACGCAGATCTACACCCATGTGCTCAACCGGGGAGGATTGGGAGTACGCAGCCCGCTGGACCGGTTGCCGGGCGGGTGACCGCGATGCGGGTGCCGGGGCTCGGGCCCGGCGTCGCGGCCGCACTGGTGTCGGGCGCGATCGCCTGTCTGCAGGTGCCGGCTTTGCCGCCGTGGTGGGTGATGGCGGCGGCGCTCGCGATTGCTGCGGTCGCGTGGGCGCGGGGGCAGGGGATCGAGCGGGTGCTGGCTGCGTTCTGCCTGGGCGCGGCATTGTGTGGATTGCACGCCGCATATGCGCTGTCGATCCAGCTGCCGGGCGCGATGGAACGCGGGGATTTCGTGGTGCGGGGGCAGATTGTCGGGCTGCCGGTCCACGAGCCGCAGCGCACGGCGTTGCTGTTCCGCGTCGCTGGTGATGATGCGGTGGCCGCCCCGTTGCGCGGGCGTCTGTTGCGCCTGTCCTGGTACGACGATCGGCGCGACGGGACGGACCTCCGACGATACGACCTGCATGCGGGCAGCGACTGGATGTTCACCACGCGGCTGCGCGCGCCGCGCGGCCTGCGCAATCCCGGCTGGTTCGATGGCGAGAAGCGGGCGGTGGCGCAGCGTGTTGCCGCGGTCGGTTATGTGCGCAGCGCGGAGCCGGTCGTGCGCATCGAAGCGGGCCGTGGCGTGGACCGGTGGCGCGAGCGTGTCGCCACGCGGATCGACACCGTCGTCGCGCGCGACAGCGCACGGTACGTGCGGGCGCTTGCAATCGGTGACACCCGCGGGCTTGGCGATCTCGACTGGGAAGCCCTGCGCGCGACCGGGCTGACGCATCTGGTTGCGATCTCGGGGTTCCACGTCGGCATGGTCGGTGGCTTCTTCGCGCTGGTCGCAACCGGCGTGTGGTGGTGCCTGCCGTGGTGGGGGCGCTGGCTGCCTCGCCCGCAGGCCGCGGCGATGGTCGCGTTGCTGGCCAGCACGGTCTATGCGGCGGTCGCGGGATGGGAACTGCCCACCGTGCGCACGGTGCTGATGATCGGCGTGGTGGTGGTGGCGCGGTTGGCGCGGCGGCATCTGCGCATCGCTGATGCGCTGGCCTACGCCGCAATCGCGGTGGTGCTGGTCGATCCCATGTCGGTGTTGTCTGCAGGCTTCTGGCTGAGCTTCGCCGGCGTCGCGTGGCTGGTCTGGTGCCTGCCGGATGCGCGCGAACTGTCGAAACTGCGCGGCCTGCTGGCCTCGCAATGGGTGGCGACCATCGGCCTGTTGCCGTTGACGGTGATCCTGTTCGGGCAGGCCTCGCTGGCCGGACCGGTCGCCAATCTCGTCGCGATTCCGTGGTGGAGCCTGGTCGTGGTGCCGCTGGCCCTGGTCGGCACCGGGCTGGAGGCGATCCACAGCGGCGCTGGCGACTGGGCCTGGCGCAGCGCGGCCTGGGCCTTCGATCTGAGTTGGCCGCTGTTCGAGTGGTTGGCCGCGAGTCCGATCTCGCTTTGGTGGCTGCCCGAGCCGCACTGGCTTGCGCTGCCGCTCGCATTGCTGGCCGCGTTCTGGATGCTGTTGCCGCGTGGCGTGCCGGGCAAATGGCTGGCCGCGCTGCTGTGGCTGCCACTGTTGTGGCCCGATCGGCAGTTGCCGCGCGATGGCGAGGTGGAACTGGTGGTGTTCGATGTCGGGCAAGGGCTGTCGGTGCTGATCCGCACGGCGCAGCACGCGGTGCTCTACGACACCGGACCGGCGGTGCCGGAGGCCTACGACGCCGGCGAGCGCGTCGTGGTGCCCGCGCTGCAGGCACTGGGTGTGCGTCGGCTGGATGCGATCGTCGTCAGTCACGGTGATGCCGACCATGCGGGAGGCTTCGGCGCCGTGCAGCGACGTTTCGCTGCGCCGGTGGTCTTCGCGCCGCAGTGGGATCGCGTGCCCGGCGCGTCTCCATGCCTGATGGGCAGTGCGTGGCGGATGGATGGTGTGACGTTCCGCTTCCTGCACCCGGACGTGCATTTCCCGGCGTTCCGGAATCCGTCGAGTTGCGTGTTGCGGATCGAAACCGTGCATGGCGCGGCGTTGCTGCCGGGCGATATCGATGGTCTGGTCGAACGCTTGCTGCTGCGGCGCGATGCATCGGCGCTCGCGGCCGATGTCGTGATCGCCGCACACCATGGCAGCCGCAGTTCTTCCGATCCCGCGTTCGTGCGTGCCTCCGGCGCGGCGGTCGCGATGATGTCGGCCGGTCACGGCAACCGTTTCGGGCATCCGCACGATGAGGTGGTCGAACGCTGGTCGAAGGCGGGGGCTGCGGTGGGCAGCACCGCGGGCGGCGGGGCGACCCGGTTCCGGCTGCAGGCCGGTGGACTGGTGGTCACGCAGGAGCGCGTGCGTCGGGCGCGGCTGTGGGATGCGGCGCAGTTGACCGAGCGGCGCGAAGCACGGGCCGGGGCGGCCGGGCAGGCTGGGCTATCCTATTCCCCGGATTGAACCGGCCATCGGCCGAAGGGGTGGGCGTGCTCGAACTGGTGAAGGCTGGCGGCTGGCCGATGCTGCCGTTGCTGCTGCTGTCGGCAGTCGCGCTGGCGATCATCGTCGAGCGGTTCTGGGCGTTGCGCCGCAAGGCGGTGCTGCCGCCGGGGCTGGGCGAGGAAGTCCGGGCCTGGGCCGCGCGCGGCACGCTCGATCCCGCGCACATCGAGTCGCTGCGCGGCACCGCGCCGCTGGGCGCGCTGCTGGCCGCCGCGCTGGACGTGCGCAACCGGCCGCGCGAGGAGATCCGCGAGCGGGTCGAGGACGTGGGCCGCCATGTGGCCTTCCGCATGGAACGCTATCTCAACGCGCTGGGCACGATCGCCGCTGCCGGGCCGCTGCTTGGCCTGTTCGGCACCGTGGTCGGCATGATCCAGATGTTCATGGGCGTCATGGACCACGGCGTGGGCGATGTGAACCAGCTTGCAGGCGGCATCGGCAAGGCGCTGGTCTGCGCGGCGGCGGGCATGATCGTCGCGGTGCCGGCGCTGATGTTCCATCGTCACTTTCGCGCGCGCATCGACGGTTACATCGTGCAGATGGAGCACGAGGCGATTGCATTGATGGACGTGCTCGATCCGCGCAACCGCCGCGGCGCGCACGTGCAGGCACCGGTGCAGGGCTGATCGATGCGTATCCGCGACCGCCGCGCCGAGGACAATCCGGAGCTCAACCTGGTGCCGCTCATCGACGTCATCCTGGTGCTGATCATCTTCTTCGTGATCACCACCACGTTCGACGCGCGCTCGGTGCTGAAACTGGAACTCCCGCAAGCGACAGGCGAGCGCAACGATGCGTCGGCCGGCACACTGAGCCTGCTGATCAATGCCGATGGCCGCTATTTCGTCGATGACCGCGAAGCGCTGCGCACCGATGTCGAATCGCTCAAGCGCACCATTGCCGAAGTCGCGGGCGACGATCGCGAACGCACCGTGCTGCTGCGCGCCGATGCGCGCACCCCGTGGCAGGCGGTCGTGACCGCCTACGACGCGCTGGGCCAGCTCGGCTTCAAGCGCATCGCGAATGCGACCGCGCCGCAGGCGACCGCATCCGCCGATGCGGCGCAGGGGCAGTGACATGAGTGCAACCCCCGACACGCCCCTGCAGGGCGCGCCGCGCGCCGAGCGCGCCTGGCCGATCTACCGCCGGCTGCTGAAGTTCGCGACGGATTACCGCGGCCTGCTGTCGGTCGCGTTGATCGGCATGCTGATCGAAGCGGCTGCCGGCGGCGCTTTCACCAAGATGATGGAGCCGATCATCGACGAGACCTTCGTCGGTGCGAACGCGGGGGTGAACCTGTGGCTGCCGGCCGCGATCATCGGCCTGTTCGTGCTGCGCGGCATCGCTGGCTATCTGGCCGACTACAACATGGCCAAGTCCGGTCGCGGCATCGCCCGCGATCTGCGCGTGCTGGTGTTGGGCAAGTACCTGCGGCTGCCGGGCATGCGCTTCGATGCCGAACCGGTGCCGTCGATGCTGGTGCGCCTGGGCTCGGATTCCGACCAGGTGTCGCAGGCTGCGGTCGACGCGGCCAAGGTGATGATCCAGCAGTCGTTGCAGATCATCGCCTCGCTGGTCGTGATGCTGTGGACCAGTTGGCAGGTGACGCTGACGATCCTCGTGATCGCGCCGCCGCTGTCCTGGATCATGGGCAAGGTGGCGCGCCGCTATCGCCGCGTCAGCCACAACATCCAGGACAGTTCGGCGCTGCTGCTGCAGGCCGCCGACCAGTCGCTGAGCAACCAGCAGGAAGTGAAGATCTACGGCGCGCAGGCGGCCGAGAACGCGCGCTATCGCGCGGTCGCCGATACGCATATGCGTTTGAACCTCAAAGTCGAGGCGACGCGCGCGATCTCGTCAGCGGTGGTGCAGTTGATGGGCTCGGTGGGCCTGGCGCTGCTGATCGTCATCGCCGGTTATGAAGCCTCGCAGGGGCGGCTGACCGCCGGCGGTTTCGTCGCGTTGATGATTGCGATGATGGCGATCATCCCCGCGCTCAAGCAGCTGACCAACGTGCAGAACATGCTGCAGCGGGGTGTGGCTTCGGCCGAGCGCCTGTTCGAGATTCTGGATGCGGACGACGAGCGCGACACCGGTTCGCGGCCGCTGCTGCGTGCGCGTGGCGAGATCGAATTCCGCAACGTCGGTGCACGGTACCCGGGCCAGAACGCGCCGGCGCTGGAGAACGTCAGCTTCGTCGCGAAACCGGGCACGGTGACCGCGATCGTCGGCCGGTCGGGCAGCGGCAAGTCGACGCTGATCAAGCTGATCCCGCGCTTCTACGCACAGATGCACGGCGAGATCCTGCTCGATGGCCATCCGATCGACGAGTACCGCCTGGCCGATGTGCGCCGGCAGATCGCGCTGGTCGGCCAGCAGGTGATGCTGTTCGACGACACCGTGGCCGCGAACATCGCCTATGGCGAGATGGCCGGCGTGTCGCCCGAAGCGCTGGACGCGGCGCTCCGCGGCGCCAACGCGATGGAGTTCATCGAGAAGCTGCCCAAGCAGCTCGAAAGTGGCATCGGCAGCCGCGGCGGTCGCCTGTCGGGCGGCCAGCGCCAGCGTCTGGCGATCGCCCGCGCGATGCTCAAGGATGCGCCGATCCTGATCCTCGACGAAGCCACCGCCGCGCTCGACACCGAGTCCGAGCGCCTGGTGCAGGACGCGCTGGAACATCTGATGCCCGATCGCACGACGCTGGTCATCGCGCATCGTCTGTCGACGATCGAACACGCCGACCAGGTGCTGGTGCTCGATCACGGTCGGCTCGTCGAGCACGGCACGCACCAGCAACTGCTTGAACGCGATGGTCTGTACGCGCGCCTGCATCGCATGCAGTTCCGCGAGGGTGAGGCCTGATGAAGGCACCGCGGTACTGGTTCGACGGCAGCCGCCCGCCGCTGCATGCGCGCGTACTCGCGCGTGTCTACGGCGCGACGTCGCGCCTGCGGGTGAAATTCGTGCGGCCGCGCAAGGTGTCGAAGCCGGTGCTGGTGATCGGCAACCTGATCGCCGGCGGCAGCGGCAAGACGCCGCTGACGATCGCGGTCGTCGCGCGTCTGCAGGCCGCGGGCTGGACACCGGGTGTCGCCAGTCGTGGTTACGGGCGCGATGCGGCCGGGACGCCGCGCTGGGTGGAGCCGGTGACCGATCCGAAGTTGGCCGGCGACGAACCGGTGCTGATCGCCGCGCGCACCGGTGCCAAGGTGCGGGTGGATGCCGACCGGGTCGCCGCGGCGAAGGCATTGATCGCCGCCGGCTGCGACATCGTGGTCTGCGACGACGGTCTCCAGCATGTCCGGCTGCACCGCGATGTCGAGATCGAGGTCATCGATGGTGCGCGCCGCTACGGCAACGGTCTCTTGATTCCGGCCGGCCCGATGCGCGAACTGGCAACGCGCAGCGGCGATGTCGATTTCCGCGTGCTCAACACCGGCAGTGCGGCCGATGTCGACGCCGGATTCGGCGAGTGGCCGATGCGGCTGATGACCGGACAGGCGTTGCCGCTGGTCGGCGGCCGGGCGTTGCCGCTGTCACGTTTTTCCGGCCAGCGGGTGCATGCGGTCGCCGGCATCGGCGATCCCGAACGTTTCTTCGCGACGTTGCGCAGCCACGGCATCGCGATCGTCCCGCACGCCTTCGCCGACCATCACCGCTATACCGCCGAAGACCTGCGTTTCGGCAGCGATCTGCCGGTGCTGATGACCGAGAAGGATGCGGTGAAGTGCATGCGCTTCGCCGGTGAACGCCATTACAGCGTGCCGGTGTCGGGGGAGTTGCCGGAGGCGTTCTGGATCGCGCTGCTGGACCGGTTGGCCAGGCTGCGCTGATCAGGCGCTGGCCGAGGAGGCTCGACTTGAGTCCCTTCCCCAGACGAGTCCGCTTCGAGCCCCTATCCCTCTGGGGTGAGGCGGCACGCATGCGAGCCATTGGCTCGCGTGTCGACGAACGCCCTCGCGCCCTCGCGAGGGCCGGGCGCGGAGCGGGGGTTGGGGTGAGGGTCGACGCTCGCGAGACGTCCTGCCTGCACGCGGATTTCGATGCGATGGGTTTCGCTGTGCTCTACCCATCCTACGGACCCGCTTGAGCCCCTCTCCCCCTGGGAGAGGGGTTGGGGTGAGGGCTGCACTCGCGACACGCTCCGACCGCACGTGGCTTTCGATGCGACGGTCTCGGGGGAAGGCTCCACACCTTCCGACCCGCCGCGATCTGTGACAATCCCCGCATGAGCACATCCACCGGTTTCGTCGTCGCCATTCCCGCGCGTTACGCGTCCACCCGTCTGCCGGGCAAGCCGCTGCAACTGCTCGGCGGCGAACCGCTGGTGCTGCATGTCGCGCGGCGTGCACTGGCGGCCGGCGCCGACGAGGTCTGGGTGGCCACCGACGATGCGCGCGTACGCGACGCACTGGCCGGCACGCCGGTGCAGGTGGCAATGACCTCGCCCGATCATCCGTCCGGCACCGACCGCCTCGCCGAATGCGTCGCGCTCGCCGGTTGGGACGAGGCGCGCGTCGTGGTGAACCTTCAGGGCGACGAACCCTTCGCGCCTGTCTCCGGCATCCGGGCGGTCGCCGCGCTTGCATCGCAACAAGGCGTGGATCTCGCGACGCTGTGCGCGCCGCTCGAGGATGTCGCGACCCTGCTCGATCCCAATGCGGTCAAGGTCGTGCGCGGCGCGCAAGGCGATGCGCTGTACTTCAGCCGCGCGCCGGTGCCGTGGCCGCGTGATGCGTTCGCGCGCAGCCGCGATGTGATGCCCGACGGCGACTGGTGGCGGCACATCGGCATCTACGGTTATCGCGTCGGCTTTCTGAAGCAGTTCGCGGCGATGCCGCCGGGGCGGCTGGAACAGATCGAAATGCTGGAGCAACTGCGGGTGCTCGAAGCCGGGCACCGGGTCGCGGTCGGCATTGCGACCGAGCCTTTTCCGCCCGGCGTCGATACGCCGGAAGACCTGGCCCGTGCGGAAGCCCGTCTGGCGGCCGGCGGATGACCCGTCTGCTGGTGGTATGCCTGGGCAACATCTGCCGCTCGCCGGTGGCTGAAGGGGCCTTGCGTGCGCGGATCGAGGCCGCGGGCCTGCGCGACGTCATCGAGGTGGATTCCTGCGGCACCGGCGACTGGCATGTCGGCGATCCGCCGGACCCGCGCGCGATCCGCAGCGCCGCCGCGCACGGCGTCGACATTTCCGGGCTGCGCGCCCGCCGCCTCGACGCCGCGGATTACCGCGACTTCGACGTGCTGCTGTGCGCCGACGCCAGCACCCTGCGCATCGTGCGTGAGCGCCGGCCGGCCGATGCCTCCGGCGAAATCGCCCTGTTGCTCGACTGGGCGGGGCGGGGCGGCGGCGACGTGCCGGACCCGTATACCGGCGACGCGGCCGGCTTCGAATCGGTCTGGCGACTGGTCGATGCGGCGGCCGAAGGGGTCGTGGCGCGGCATCGACGCGGCGGCGCGGGCGTTCGCGCATAATCCGGCCATGACCGACGCCGCGACCGCACCCGAGTTCCCGGCCAGCCTGGAGTGGCTGAACCTGACCGACCCGCTGCGCATGGCGCAACTGCGGGGCAAGGTGTGTGCGCTCGCGTTCGTGAATCTCGCATCGGCCTGGTCACAGCAGCGCCTGGCCGATCTCGGTCATCTGCGTGCGCGGCATCGCGAACGACTCAACGTGGTCGCGGTGCACGTGCCGCGTTTCGATGTCGAGCGCGAATCGCGCCGGGCCTCCAAGCGTGCGCATCGCCAGCACGTCGAATTCCCGGTCGCCCACGATCCCGACTGGACGCTCTGGCAGCACTACGGCATCGAAGCCTGGCCCACGGTCGTGCTGATCGACGGCGAGGGCCGGGTGCGTGAACGCATCGTCGGTGAAGGCGGCATCCGCGAACTCGATGCACGCGTCAGCGCGCTCGCCGCGGAATTGACCCCGCACGCGGTCAACGGCGATCCGATCCGCATGCGCCGCAGCGGCGAACCGCCGTTGCCGTTGCGCTTTCCGGTCGGTCTCGCGCTGTCGGGCAACTTCCTCTACGTCGCCGACAGCGGCCATCATCGCGTGCTCGAGTGCGACACCAGCGGACGCATCCTGCGACAGTTCGGCAGCGGCAGCCCTGGCTTCATCGACGGGCCGATGGAACTGGCGGCGTTCACCCGGCCCCATGGCATCCACGTCGAACGCGATGTGCTCTATGTCGCCGACACCGGCAACCACGCGGTGCGTCGCATCGAGCTGCGCAGCGGCGACATCTCGACGCTGTGCGGCGCAGGTCGCCCCGGGATTACCGCCGAAGGTGCCCTGATCGATCCGCGCAGTGTCGCGCTCGACCAGCCGCGCGACATCGTGCTGGCCGGCGACAAGCTCTACATCGCCTGCGCCGGCGACAACCGCATCTGGCGGCTGGATCTCGGCCGTTCGACGATCGAACTGGTGGCGGGCAACGGCAAGCTCGCGGTCGTGGACGGCAGCGGGTCCATGGCCTCGTTCGGCGAGCCGGTATCGCTGGCCTGCGTGCAGCAGACGCTCTACGTCTGCGATGCCGGCGGTTCGGCGATCCGCAGCGTGCACACGCGCACCGGCGCGGTGTCGACGCTGGTGGGCCAGGACCCGTGGCAGTTCGGCCGCGTCGATGGTCCGCGTACCGATGCCCGCATGCAGCATCCGCAGGCACTTGCGCTCGAATCCGATGCGCCGGTGTTGTGGATCGCCGACGCCGGCAACGACAGCCTGCGCCGTCTGCGGCTGGGCGGCGGCGAGCTGAGCTCTTTCGAACTGCCGCAGCGCCTGCATGCGCCCGGCGGTCTGGCGATCGGCAGCGATGCGGTGTGGATCGCCGATACCGATGCGCACGCCGTGCTGCGGCTCGATCCCGTCAGCGGCGCCGTGCGGCACGTTCCGATAGGCGAATGACCGGCCCGCGCAACAGAAACGGCGGGGTAGTGTTCGACGGCAAGGCATTCGTCGCTAGGCTCAGCACTGCACCGGGCGTCTACCGCATGTATGCGGCGGACGACACCGTGCTGTACGTGGGCAAGGCCGCGGACCTGCGCAAGCGCGTGGCGAGCTACTTCAACGCCTCGCCCAAGGTCACGCGGACGATGGCGATGATCGCGCAGATCGCGCGCATGGAAACCACGGTCACGCGCAGCGAGGCCGAGGCGCTGCTGCTCGAGAACCAGCTCATCAAGTCGCTCAAGCCGCGCTACAACGTCTCGCTGCGCGACGACAAGAGTTATCCGTATGTGCTGGTGACCCGCGACGACTGGCCGCGTATCGCCGTGCATCGCGGGCCGCGCAACGTGCCCGGCCGTTACTTCGGTCCGTATCCGGGCGTGACCGCAGTGCGCGAGACGCTGAACCTGATGCAGAAGTTGTTCAAGCTGCGCAACTGCGAGGACAGCGTGTTCCGCAACCGCTCGCGGCCGTGCCTGCAGCACCAGATCGGCCGCTGCACGGCGCCCTGCGTCGGCATGATCTCGGCGCAGGACTATGGCGATGCCGTGCGCCGCGCGTCGCTGTTCCTCGATGGCCGCAGCGACGAACTCACGCAGGAAGTCACGCGCGACATGGAGGCGGCGGCCGAGAAGCTCGACTTCGAAGACGCCGCGCGTCTGCGCGATCTGCTCGGCAACATGCGCAGCATGCAGGCGCGCCAGTACGTCGACGGCAAGGTCGCCGAACTCGACGTGCTCGCCTGCGCGATGCAGGGCAGCCAGGCCTGCGTGCTGCTGCTGGCATTCCGCGACGGCCGCAACCTCGGCACGCGCGCGTTCCATCCGCGCACCAACGGCAGCGACGATCCGGCCGAAGTGCTGGCCGCGTTCGTGTCCCAGCATTACGCCGAGCAGACGCCGCCGCGCGAGATCGTGCTCGATCGCGCGATCGAGGACGTTGCGCTGCTCGAACAGGCCTTCAGCGAATCCAGCGGCCGCCGCGTGCAGATCAAGACCAGCGTGCGCGGCGATCGCGCGCGCTACGTGGATCTCGCGCGCCGCAACGCCGAGATCTCGCTGGCGACCGAAATGAGCAGTCAGGCCGCGCAGAACGCGCGCGCAGAATCGTTGCGCGAGATGCTCGGTCTTGCAGCGGTCGCGCAGCGCATCGAGTGTTTCGACATCAGCCACACCATGGGCGAGGCGACGGTCGCCTCCTGCGTGGTGTTCGATGCCGCCGGCCCGGTGCGTGGCCAGTACCGGCGCTACAACATCGCCGGCATCGAGCCCGGCGACGATTACGCGGCGATGCACCAGGCGCTGACCCGGCGTTTCCGCAAGGCGGCAGATGCGCGCGCTGCCGAGGTCGCCGCGGTGGAGGCGGGCGCCGACGTATCCGCTGCAACGGAGAGCGTCGGCATCCTGCCCGATGTCCTGCTGATCGACGGCGGCACCGGCCAGGTCGCGCAGGCACGCGCGGTGCTCGACACGCTGGGCATCACCGGCATCTACCTCGTCGGCGTAGCCAAGGGCGAGGCGCGCAAACCCGGCGACGAAACCCTGTTGCTGCCGGACGGTCGCGCGCTCAAGCCCGGCGCGGCGTCACCCGGTCTGCAACTGGTGCAGCAGGTGCGCGACGAAGCGCATCGGTTTGCGATCACCGGTCATCGTGGACGCCGCCAGAAGGCGCGCACCACCAGCCGGCTCGAGGACATTCCCGGCATCGGTCCGCGCCGCCGCGCCAGTCTGCTGAAGCATTTCGGCGGTCTGGGCGGGCTGAAGGCCGCCGGCGCCGAGCAGATCGCCCAGGTCGATGGTGTCAATGCGGCGCTCGCGCAACGCATCTATGCGACCCTACACGGGCTCGACCCCGGCCCAGGCGCCGGACACGACTGAATCCCCCACAGGCGTCCGATGAAATTCACAATTCCCACCTGGATCACGCTCATGCGGATCATGCTGATCCCGGTGCTGGTGCTGGTGTTCTACCTGCCGTTCAAATGGACCAACTTCGCCACCGCGCTGGTGTTCGCGTTCGCGTCGATCACCGACTGGCTCGACGGCTGGATCGCGCGCAAGTACCACCAGTACTCCGCATTCGGCGCATTTCTCGACCCGGTGGCCGACAAGCTGATGGTCGCCGTCGCGCTGTTCCTGATCGTGCAGGGCCATCCGACGCCGTGGATGGCGTTCTGGGCGGCGGTGATCGTGGGCCGCGAGATCGCAGTCTCCGCGCTGCGCGAATGGATGGCCGAACTGGGCCAGCGTGCGACGGTGCGCGTCGCGGCGATCGGCAAGATCAAGACGATCGCGCAGATGGTTGCGCTGCTGTGCCTGCTGTATTCGGTGACGCCCGACCAGCCGCCGCGTCCGCTGCCGTGGCTGGGCCGCGAGATCTTCATCATCGGCGACTGGTTGCTGGCGATCGCGGCGATCCTGACCCTGTGGTCGGGCCTGCTGTATCTGCGCGCCGCGTGGCCGATCATGCGTGCTGCGGAGAAGAACAAGTATTGACACCCCGGTGGCGACGGGTAGAATTTCGCCTCCCAAGCGGGAATAGCTCAGTTGGTAGAGCGCAACCTTGCCAAGGTTGAGGTCGAGGGTTCGAGCCCCTTTTCCCGCTCCAAGTTTCGAACGCGAAACCCCGGGCAACACGCGGGGTTTCGTTTTGTCGACAGGACGAAGTCCTGCACGGCGTCACCGGCCTGGTGGCAGAGTGGTTATGCAGCGGATTGCAAATCCGTGTACGCCGGTTCGATTCCGACCCAGGCCTCCAGCCGGCGCACCACTCGGGACGCGGGCAGGGTACAATCGGTTTCATGCGGGAATAGCTCAGTTGGTAGAGCGCAACCTTGCCAAGGTTGAGGTCGAGGGTTCGAGCCCCTTTTCCCGCTCCAGTTCGAAAAGCCCTGCGAATGCGGGGCTTTTTCGTATCTGGCCGCGCATCGCGACACGCGTGATGGTTCCATTCGACCGCGCGCTGCGGCACGCTGTCGATCGCCTGCCCGGATGGCGAAACTGGTAGACGCACCGGACTTAAAATCCGTTGGCCGCAAGGTCGTGCCGGTTCGATTCCGGCTCCGGGCACCAGCACTGGCACACGTTCCCGTCGATCCGGGGATCGGCCTGTGTCGTTGCGCAGGTTCAGGCCCTGCATCGTTCATGTGCCGTATGCGGGCTCGTCCGTTCCGATCCGCGGCCTGCAAGCCGACGTGCTCGCAGACCGGACCGCGGCGACGCTCAGAACGTGCCGCCCGGACGCGTGACGAAGACCGCGACCAGCAGTGCGCAGAAGATGCCGATGTTGAGCTTCGGCTCCCAGTACTCCATGAACAAGAAGGTGATGGCGAGCCATCCCAGGGCCGCGGCCATCGACAGCAGCATGGCCGGTGTCTGCGACAGCAGAGGCATGGCCCGCGAGGCCAGCAGCAGGCCCAGCAGTCCGAACGCCACCTGCCCCAGCGAGAACGCGGCATGGAGGCCGTAATACAGCGTCGTTTCGGCGCCGGGCGTGCGTACGCCGCGCAGGTGTTGGGACACCACGTCGACGAGGAAGTGAAGAATGCCGGTCAGGGTGAGCCAGCCGTATGCCGTGTAGACGAGGTAGGTGTGCACGATCAGTTCTCCTGCAGATCGGCGAGGGCATGCTCGCGCATTGCTGCGAGTGCGGCGGCCAGAAAGTCGTGATGCTCGGTACGGACGGCGTTGCGGATCAGCAGGCCGTCGGGCCACACCTTGGGGCGGAAGGCGTAGGTCCAGTGCACATGCGTGCCGAGCGCCGATTCGGAGAACGTGAGTGTGCCGACGGCATAGCGCGTGTAGCGTCCGATCCGGTCGCTGCGGTTCCAGCTCACGTAACGGAACTGGTGGGCCTGCAGGCTGTCGATGACTTCTTCGACGGCGCTGTGACCGTCGGTGAACACCACGCGCCGCCGGTCGCCGGGCGCGTGCCACGTATCGCCCAGCAACTCTGCACGGTCGATGCCGGGCAACGTCGGCGTGCCGTTGCCGGACACTGCCAGGTGCGCTGCACCCGTTTGCATGAACCAGTGTGCGAATGCATCGCGCGGCACCGGAATGTCGGATTCCACGGTCACCCACTCGTAGCGGGCATCGGCCGTTACCAGCGGACGTGGCATGTCCCGCTGCACCTGGTCGCGTTGGGCCGGGGTCAGGGTGGGATCGACGCCGACCAGGGTCGTGCATGCACTCAGGCCCAGCATCAGCGCAGTCGATATGGCGAAAGCAGGCATGCGTGTCATCGGGCGGAACTCCATCTCGGTACGGGCAGGGGATGTCCGGGCAGGGGCGTCGGCGTGTGCGCGCCTGTCGTGCCCGCCCCGGACGTCGGAGGTGCGAGCGGCGGCTGCGCGAGGATCGACTGCCATGTGCGCTGCCACTGGGCGAGAGCTGCGTGATCCGCTGCGAAGACGCTGTCGAAGAAGGCCATGGTCAGATCCGCGGTGGCGCGCTTGACCTGGGCGTTGAGCGACGGGCCGCCGGTGTAGGCGCGGTCGGTGAACATGCTGTGCGAACCGCCGTCGAACACAGCGAGCAGCTTTCGCGGATCGGCGATCGCATCGAAGATCGCCAGGCGGTCCTCCACACCGGAGCGGTAACCCGGGATTTCGATCTCGTCCCCGGTCGAGGTGATGTGGATCGTCGGGATCGACACTGCACGCATCACCGCTGCGAGGTTCGTTTCGCCATAGAACGGCGGCGCGGAGATGACGACCGCGGCCGCGATGCGGGGGTCGAGAAACTGGATCGTCCGGCCTTCCCGGGTGACCTGTGCGCCGATCGTCAGCAGCGTGGTGTTGGCGCCGTAGGAGTGGCCCGCGGCGACGATACGGCGCCGGTCCACGGCGGCGGCATGGCTGCCGGTCCGGGCGGACAGGATCCGGTCGAGCGCGAAGCGCATGTCTTCGGCCCGCGCGATGGCTTCCGACTCGTGGGCCGCGTCCTGCAGTCGGCCGATCACGCCGAAGGGGTTGCCGCGCCAGAGCGCGGCGTCGCTGCCGGTGTGCTGGACGTGCAGACTGGCGACGCCGTGGCTCGACCAGTGCGTGCCGAGATAGCTGTAGCCTTCGCGGGATCCGCCGATGCCGTGCGAGAACAGCACCAGCGGCACCGGTGCTGCGGGCGTCGCGGAGGCCGGCCAGTAGAGGCGAGCGGGTACCGCGCGCGCACGCGTCCCGTCGACCCAGTCGAAGTCGATGACCCGATAACCCGGCTCGGCGCTCGAGCCGGGATGTGGAAACGACAGGGCCAGCAGCCAGAGCAGGGCGTGCATCCAGGGGTGCTTCCGCTGCATTCGCATGCCGGTTGGCATGCATACGCGCTGCCCATCGCGCGTATGCGGAAAGGCCAGGTGGCGCGAGGATGGCGGAGGCAGGCTGTTCACTGGATGCGGGGTGTCGACTGCGCGGCGCTTGCCGGGAATCGCATGCCGGTCAGCCGCTCCGATTCGACCCACAGCCGGCTGCAACTGCGGATATCCGCAGCCGGCGGCGGAATCTTCGCATCGACCGGGTATCCCCGCGTTTCGCTGAGCGCGTGCGGCCCGTAATAGGCGCCGCCCAGTGCCTTGGGCGAGGTCGCGGCGTACAGACTCGGCAGCGCACCCTGCGCGGCAGGCTGGAACAGGAACCACAGATAACGGCGTGCCAGGCCCTGTGGACTCCGTGATCCGGATCCGTTGGGCAGCAGGTCGGTGCGCGAAATGCCTGGATGGGCGCCGATGCTCTGCAGGCCCCAGCCGGCCGTATCGCTGCGGCGTTGCAGTTCCAGGGCGAACATCAGACAGGCCAGCTTGGATTGGCTGTAGGCGGTCCCCGGGTCGTAGCGCTGCTCGGACTGCAGATCGTCGAACCGGATCGCGCCATTGCGCGCGGCGATGCTGGACACGGTGACCACGCGTGCGCGCTCACGCATGCGCAGCAGCGGCAGCAACTGCGCCGTCAGCGCGAAGTGGCCCAGATAGTTCGTGCCGAACTGGAGTTCGAACCCATCCGAGGTCGACCGTCGCGTCGGCGGTGTCATGACGCCGGCATTGCTGACCAGCAGGTCGAGACCTTCGAGCGAAGCACGCAGGCGCGTGCCGAAGGCGTCGATCGACGCGAGGCTGGCCAGATCCAGTGCTTCGAACTGCACGCGGGCGTCGGGCAGCTGTCGGGTGATGCTTGCGACCGCAGCGGCACCTTTCGACGCGCTGCGGCCGGCGACGATGACGTGGGCACCGGCGCGCGCCAGTGCCAGGGCGGTCTCGAAACCGAGTCCGCCGGTACCGGTGACGACCGCGGTGCGGTCGCGTTGCGAAGGCATGTCGGAGGCGGTCCAGTGGCGCATGGGGTCAGTCCTGTCGATGGAAGGGGAGTGTCGCCGGGTAAATTACAGCACTTAGTGCAATATTATATTGCATCAAGTGCGTTTATTTAACTTGTGTACGGGAACTGCCGACCCTTCGTCCCGAGGGATGTCGGCAAGCGCCGGACCTGTGCGTGGATCGGCTGCGGGGATCGAGGTCCTGCATCCGGGCATGCCACGCGGCGTCGCTCGCCTGGTGCGCGTCGAAAGCATCGGCATCACGGGCTGTCCGCGTTGCGCGCTGGCCGGCAGGTGGTGCGGACGGCGCGATATCCACGATGTCAGGGCCGGTGACGTCATCGGCATCGGCAACGCGCCGCGCCCGGCGGACGTGCTCGCGTCCCAGCCACAGCGCGAGCAGTCCCCACACCAGCGACAACGGCAGGACCATGCTGACCAGCGCGGTCGATGCCACGCCCAGCCGGCCCAGCATCCCTTCGGCCTGCGCACCGGCCACATCGCCTGCGCGATAGATGAAGGTGTCCACGACGGCTTTCGCCTTGTAGGTGTCCTCACGGCCGAGCACGGTGAACAGGGCTTCGCGCGCGGGCTGGATGCAGCCACGCTGGACGGCACGTGTACCGGCTTCGAGCAGGATCAGTCCGAGGAACGAGCCGTAGATCGCCAGCCCGGCGAAGCCGAGTGCGCTCGTGACCGGCAGCAGCGCCAGCGTCACGCCCAGGCCGAATCGCTTGATGATCCGCTGCGCCAGGGTGAGCTGGAGCAGCAGCACCGCGATGTGCGTCCACATGTCGATCCGGGCCAGGATCACGGCGCGTGCATCCAGGTTGTCGGCGAGACCTGCGACCATCTGCAGGCGGGTGAAGTACACGAAGGTCGCCACCACCGAGGTCAGCATCACGTAGCCGGCGATGCCGGCGAGATAGGGCGATCGCAGGACCGGGCCGATGCCGCCCCAGGCGCTGCCGCCGACGGGTGTTTCGGCGACTGCCACGCGTGCCGCAGGCGCCTGCCCGGCGATGCGCGGCTGCCGCAGCAACCCGGACGCGGCCACGATGGCCAACAGCAGACTGGCGCTGGCGACCAGCAGCAGATCCTGTGTGCCCAGGGCCGCAGCCAGCCGTGTGGTGAGCCAGGGGCCGAAGATCGCGCCGAGCGTGCCGCCCGTCGAGATCAGGGCGAACACACGCTGGCCCTGTTCGCTGTCGAAGCGATCCGCCAGCAGCGCCCAGAACACCGTCGTGACGAACAGGTTGAAGACATTGAACCAGACGTAGAACAGCAGAGCGCTGGCCGCGCGGGTGGCGTCGGCTGCGAACGTCATCATTCCCCAGAACCCGACCAGGGTGAGGACGATGCCGCCATAGGTCACTGCGACGAGCTGCAGCCGCTTCAGGCGTCCGACCCACCAGCCGAACAGCGGCGTCATCACCAGGGTCGCGACGGCGGTGACGGCGATCAGGGTCCGCACGCGTTCGATTCCCAGCTCCAGGCCGAAGGCATCGCGTGCCGGCCGCAGCAGCATCAGCGCGGTCATGACGCAGAAGAACATCGCGGCCGCGATCGAGGCCGGGGCAATCTCGTCGCCGCGCAGGTTGAACAGGCGGCGCCAAAGGCGTGGCAGGTCCATCATCAGTACCGCACGCCAGTCGCGCGGGCGGCACCGTTCCGGTCCCCGGGCGCGGGGGCGCCCGGGGATGGCATGACGCGAGTGCGGGGCAGCGGGCTCAACCGCCGTTCGCGGGGAATGTGGTCTGCGTCAGCGCTTCGGTGACCGTCCACAGACGGGCCGCAGCTGCTGCATCGGCGGCAGTGGCCGGCACTGTCGCCAGGCCCAGCGGTCCCCGCATTTCCTGTTCACCCGTCGGCCCGTAGTAGGCGCCGCCCGAGACATCGGGAGCCGTTGCGGCGTAGAGCGTGGGGATCGCGCCTTGTGCGGCCGTCTGCATGTGCTCGCGATTGGCGGACCATTGACGGCCCTGCTCGCTGTCCAGCCCGGGGCCGCGGGCCACCAGTTCGGTCACGGCCACCCCGGGGTGGGCGGCCAGGCTCTGGATGCCCCAGCCCGCCGCGTCGCTGCGACGCTGCAGTTCGAACGCGAACATCAGGCAGGCCAGCTTGGACTGGGCGTAAGCCATGTACGGAATGTAGGCCCGCTCGGACTGCAGATCATCGAAGTCGAGGCGACCGCGATTGACCGCGATGCTCGACAGCGTGACCACGCGCGGTGCGTCACTCCTGCGCAGCAGCGGCAGCAGCTCGGCAGTCAGCACGAAGTGGCCGGCATAGTTGGTCGCGAACTGCGACTCCAGCCCGTCCACCGAGGTGCTGCGTTCCGGTGGTGCCATGATGGCGGCGTTGTTGATCAGGCCGTCGATGCGGGGCAGCGCGGCTTGAAGACGACGGCCCAGTGCGCGCACCGACGACAGGTCGGCCAGGTCGACGGCTTCGAACTGCACGTTCGCTTCCGGTACTTCCTGGCGGATCCTGTCGATCGCCTCGCGGCCCCGCTGCGGATTGCGTGCGACGATCACCACCTGGGCACCGGCGGTCGCCAGGGCCTTGGCATCCTCGAAACCCATGCCACTGGTACCGCCGGTGACGACAAAAATGCGTCCCCGCTGGGATGGCATGTCGTCCGTCGTCCAGTCCGGCCTGGGAGCGCTCTGTGCCATGACGCTGCCGGCGGCCAGGGCGCCGCCCAGCAGCAACGCCGCGGCAGCGAGCCGGTGCCGCCATCGTGATGGTGCAGCGGTGACGGGGCGGGGGAGGTTTGGTGTGTGCATCGTGGATCTCCTTGAGGGTGGTGGCGTCCCGCGGGGGCGGAAAATTGCCGATGAGGGACGCGCTCGGCGTGCAGGCGTAGTGCCTGCGGGTGGGAAACGGATGGGCCGTCCGCGGTGATCGGGCGCCGGGGCTAGAACCCGGCTTCCAGCAGTCCGCTGGCGATGCGCCTGCCCCAGGCGCCGTTGGCGAAGATCCAGGTCACGGCCGCGATGAAGGCACTGGCCATCAGCAGCACTGCGCCCGTGACCAGGTTGAACAGTGCGCCGCGCGCGTGCGGACGTGCCCGGATGAAGTACTCGGCGATCAGCAGGTTGGGCAGGTAGAAGAAAAACGCCATGACCATGTCGAAGCTGCCGCTGAAACCCGGCGCCACCCCCAGACCGCCGGTCAGCAGGAACCAGCCGCCGTATTCCATCCGGTACAGCCAGGAGCCGACGGTCAATGCGAACAGGCGGATCGCCCAGGCGCGGTGCTGCTCGAAGCGCCGCGCACGCGCGTGCACGATCGTCAGACAGGCGCAGGCCACCATCAAGGCGCCGTAGAGGCCGAAGCCGATGTCCATCACCGGCCCGCCGACGGTGCCCCGGGCCAGGATGAAAACCAGTCCACCGACACCTGCCAGAGCGGCCGACACCACGTAGAGGCGGCCGAGCCCGCGATGCAGTGCGGGCAGGCGTCGGCGCAGTCCGCCGATCAGCTGGACCGGTCCGAGCACCAGCAGAACGCTGCCGGCGATGAAGTGCGCGCCGATCGCGACGATTGCCGCGGGCGTGCCCGCGTCGTAGAGGCCGGGCAGCGATTCGTTCCAGCGCTCGCCGGCGCCTCCGAAGAGCGCACCGCCGAAAAACGCGACGATGTACGCCGCGAACACCGCGCCGCCGATCCAGGCTGTGGTGACCAGCAGACGCGTGACCCAGCGCAGGGCGGTCGCGGAGGTCTGCCCGGGCAAGCGGGCCACGGCCGCGGTGGCGAGGGGGGCGGCGTCCATCAGGACACCCCTGTGTCTGGGCGGCGGCCGGTATGCAGCCCCGGAAGCCGTGTGCGCGTCTGCAGCGCGCGCATCACAAGCGCCTGCTCACACCCAGCACGATGCGGCCGGCGCCATTGCGCTCGGCATCCAGCAGCGGACTGTCGCGAAGTACATCGGGCAGGAACTGGTACTCGAACGCGCCGATCAGGGTCCACTGGCTGGCGCCAAGCGCGCGCGTCGTCGTCAGGCCGATTTTCGGCACGACCGCCGCGCCGGGCGTGTATGCGATGACGCCGCGCGCGATCTCCTCGTCGAGGATTCCGAAGTAGTAACCGGTGAGTCCGGAGGACATCCGGCTGGCGCCGAGATTGGCGGTCAGCGTGCTGCGGTCGAACCGCCACATGTAGCGATAGTCGAGCGAAACCTCGTAGCCGTCGCTGGTATCGCCGATGTCGTGGACCGCCTCGAGCGAGAGCGTCCCCCAGCCTGCGCCGAAGCTCGCGCGCAAGCCGGCATCGAGGCTGTCGTGGCGGTCGCGCAGCAGCGCGGCATCCACGCCGTTGGCGCGCAGCTCGGCGCTGCCCAGATCGTCGATGTCGAAACCGTGGAGCCGTGCGGAGGCAATGGCGTCCAGCGTGAATCCACCGGACTGGTAGAGATGCACGCCGCCGGAGATGCCGCGCAGGAACACGCGCTCGCCCTCGTAGCTGATCATCGGGAAGGGCCGTACGCGCGATCCTTCGCCGGCATAGGGGCTGTCGATGATCGCGGCGCCGACGCCGACCGACCAGGGACCGGGCGCCGGTGCCGACTGCGCGAACGCAGAGCCGGAGCAGGCGAGCAGGGCGAGAGTCAGGGCAGTGGTTTTCATGTGGGGTTCCGGTATTCGGGTGGGGGATCAGGAAGCGGGCGGGACGACGGGCGCGGCATGACCGGTGGAAGGCGCGGCGCGCGTGGCAGACGGAGACGTGTGCAGGGCCTGGCGGGCATGGGCGCGGCCCAGCCAGAGGCCCAGTGCGGCCCAGACCAGTGCGAGCGGCACGACCAGGCTCACCACGCCGCCCATCGCCAGCCCCAGCCGGCCCAGCGCGCCTTCGGTCTGTGCGCCGATGACGTCGCCGGCGCGGTAGACGAAGGTGTCGACGAAGGCCTTGGCCTTGTATTTGTCTTCGCGACTGGCGACGGTGAACAGGGCCTCGCGTGCCGGCCGGGTGATGCCGCGTTGCACCGCGCGGTTGACCGCTTCGAGCAGGATCAACACCACGAAGGAGCCGTAGATCGCCAGCCCGATGAAACCCAGTGCGGTCGCGACCGGCAGGATGGCCAAGGCCACGCCGAGGCCGAAGCGCTGCACGAGTTTCCCGGTCAGCGTGAGCTGTAGCGCCAGCACCGCGACCTGGGTCCACATGTCGATGTTGCCCAGCAGGGCGGCACGCGCGTCGGTATCGTCGGCGACCGCCGCGACCATCTGCAGACGGGTGAAGTAGATGACGGTCGCCAGCACCGTCATCAGCAGGATGTAGCCGGCGATGCCGGTCAGATAACGCGAGCGGAACACCGCGCGCAGACCTGCCCAGGCGCTGCCGCCGATGCGCTCTGCCTCGTCGGCCAGGCTGATCGACGCGCCCGGGGCATCGCTGGCCGCCCGGTCGGGCGCCACGCGTACCAGCAGCCAGGCCATGCACAGCGCCAGCAGCAGGAACCCGCCGGCGACGAGCAGCAGGCTGGGGGTGCCCAGCGGTTGCGCCAGTCTCGCGGTGAGCCAAGGGCCGAAGATCGCGCCGAGCGTGCCGCCGACCGAGATCAGTGCGAAGAATCGCTTGCCCTGGTCGCTGCTGAAGCGGTCGGCCAGCAATGCCCAGAACACCATGGTCACGAACAGGTTGAACACGCTGAACCAGACGAAGAACACCTGGCCGCTGCGCTGGCCGACAGCCTCGGGCGCAAGCACCAGCAGCGCCCAGAAACCGGTCAGGCTCAGTACGAAGGCTCCGTAGGTGATCGCGATGAACTGCAGCCGCCTGAGGCGACTGACCAGCCAGCCGAACAGCGGGTTCACCGCCAGCGTGACCACCGCGGTACCGATGAACAGCCAGCGGATGCTCTCGATGCCGCGTTCCATGCCCAACGCATCGCGTGCGGGTCGCAGCAGCATCAGTGCGGTCAATACGCAGAAGAAGAACACGGCCGCGATCAGCACCGGCCCGGCTTCTCCAGGCAGCAGGTTGAAGACGCGCTGCAGCAGACGCGGACGATGCCGCCTGGTCGTGACGGTCGGGCTCATCGGGGCAGGCGTCCATCAGCGGCGTGCAGGTACGCGGCCGGCGGGTCGATGTGCTCCGCAAGCACCTGCGCAGCGCGCGTGGATCGCCTGCTGCGCGGTAAGCACTCGTGAATCGGGTTCAGGGGAGCGCAGTCTTCGGGGGCCGGCGGTGGGCAATGCGTCATGGGGATCTCGCGGGGACGACGGATGGATGTACGTCAGGTGCGAGGCGCAGTCTCCGGCGCGTGGATTAAGTCGGGTTTAAGCAGGCACTCGAGTGCGGACAACCACTGCCATCCCTTGAGGTTCGCGCGCAAGCTGCTGCAAACCGTGCACTTAATCCGGTATTAATGCCTTGGGCGCATCATCGTCCGCCACGCGTTGTCCGCCCTCTGTCATGACTGCGATCCTTCTCGTCGAAGACGACCGCATGCTCGGTCGTGCATTGACCGCCGCGCTCGGGCAGGAGGGGTGGCGTGTGGTCCATTGCGAGGACGCGGCAGGCGCGCGCCTGGCGCTGGTCGATCACGGCTTTGTTGCGGTGCTGCTGGATCTGGGGCTGCCGGATGGCTCTGGACTGGATGTGCTGGCCGCGATGCGCAGCCGCTACGACCCGACGCCGGTGCTGATCATCACCGCCCGCGACCAGTTGAGCGATCGCGTGCGTGGACTTGACGCCGGTGCTGATGACTACATCGTCAAACCCTTCCAGCGCGATGAAATGCTGGCGCGGCTGCGCGCGGTGATGCGCCGCAGCCGCGGTGCCGTGACACCGGTACTGCGCTGGCGCGATGTCGAGATCGATCCGGCCGCGCGTACGGTGAGCCGCGGTGGGCAGCGCGTCGGTCTGGGCGCGAACGAGTACCGTGTTCTGCTCGCGTTGTTCGAGTCGCGTGGGCGCGTGCTCAGCCGCGACCAGTTGCAGGGCCGTCTGTATGGCGGCGACAGCGACGTGGGCAGCAACACCGTCGCGGTCTACGTCCATCAGTTGCGGCGCAAGCTCGGCGACGACGTGGTGGTGACCGAGGTGGGCTTCGGCTATCGCGCCGGGGACGAGGGCTGATGCGCGCGCTGCGTACGCGGCTGTTGATCGCGCTGGCGGCGGTGCTGCTGACGGCCTGGGGCAGCTGGTTCGCGCTCCAGTATCTGGACATGACCGCCCGCCAGGGCGGCGAGGTCGACGGCATGCTGCGCAACGCTGCCGAACAGATACTGCTGTCGCTGCCTGCCGATATCACCACCGCAGGACAACAGCAGCGGTTCGCGCTCGACGAGACGCTCGCGCCGACGAAAGGCAAGTTCTCCAAACTCGGCTTCCAGGTCTGGACGCACGATCGTCGCCGGCGTCTGATGTCGTCACGTCCGGCGCCGGCTTACGCGATGGCAGCGGAGTTCAACGATGGCTTCGCCGACGCGGACGTCGGCGGTGTGCCTTGGCGCGTGTTCGCAATCAGCGACAGTCAACGCCGGGTCCAGGTACAGGTGGGGGTGCCGCACGCCGCGCTGCGGGCCGAGCAGCAGCGCTGGCTGAAAGGCAGTCTGGTCACAGCCCTGTCGCTGCTGCTGGGAATCGGCATCGCGATCTGGCTGGTGATCCACTGGTCCCTGCGGCCGGTGGTCAAGATCAGCGCCGCGCTCGCATCACGAGCGCCGCTCGACATGACGCCCCTGCAGGAACGCGGCCTTCCCGACGAGTTCACGCCGCTGGTGCGCGCGTTCAACACGTCGATGGCGCGGCTGTCGCAGGCGCTCCAGCACGAACGCGCATTTCTGGGCGAGGCCGCGCACGAACTGCGCACGCCGCTGGCTGCGCTGCTCGCGCAGGCCCAGGTGCTCCAGCACGCAGGGAGTCGCGAGGAAGCGCAGGAAGCGCTCGTCGCGCTCGTCGCCGGAATCGAGCGGACTTCGCGGCTGGCCCAGCAGTTGCTGGATGCGGCCCGCGTCGATGCCGGTGGCGCTGCCGCACGTGCGGCCGACATCGATCTGGCCCTGGTGGTGGGCATGGTGGCCGACGAGTTCACCCTGCTTGCCGAGCGTGCAGGCCAGTCGATCGAGGTCGAAGCGAACGGGCATGCGCCGGTCTACGGCGACATCGACGATCTGGGCATCATGGTCCGCAACCTGCTCGACAACGCCTTGCGGCACGGTGGCGCCGGTGCACGTGTACGGGTGGAAACGGGCGTCGAAGGCGACGGCAGTGCGCGGATGGCAGTGCTGCGCGTCGCCGACGACGGTCCGGGTATCGCCGAAAGCGAGCGCGAACGCGTGTTCGACCGCTTCTACCGCGCCGGCCACGGGCATCGCGCGCAGGGCATCGGCATGGGGCTGTCGCTGGTCGAACGCGTGGTCACCTCGCATGGTGGGCAGGTGCGGTGCGTCAACGGGCTCGAGGGGCGCGGCGTCGGCATCGAGGTCAGGCTGCCGGTCTCCGGCGGCCATCGCCGGCGCGGTTACCAGCCCGGCTGACGCGCATCGCCGGTGGTCGGGCATTGCCCGCGGCCTGCGGTATCCGCGATCCGCTCCGACAGTCCGCACGGCACATCAGTGCGCAGGGCGGGTGGTTACAATGCCGCCAGACACGATCAGGATGCTGCACATGTCGCCTGCGAAAGGCATCGCGCCTGCCGAAGGTGTGCGCGAACGCAAACGCCGGGAAACGCGGCAGCGGATTGCCGAGGCCGGCCAGCGCCTGTTCCTGGACCAGGGGTACGACCACACCACGCTCGATGCGATCGCCCAGGAAGCGGGCATCTCGCGCCGCACGTTCTTCTCGTACTTCAAATCGAAGGACGACCTCATTTTTTTCTGGATGGCGGCCGACGGCGACAGTCTGCTTCGCAGCCTGCTGGAGGTCTCTCCCGACGACCCGCCTCTGGACGCGGTGCGCGATGTGATGATCAAGCACATCGCCGGTTATACGACCGAGCAGATGCTGGCTGTCGATACGCTGATGCTGTCGAGCGAATCCTTGCGCGCACGCAAGCAGTCCTATTACGCCGAGCGCGAGCAGGCCCTGTTCGAGGTGCTGTGCGAGGTCTGGCGGCAACCCCGGCGGCGTCCGGCCCTGCGGATGGTGGCCATGGTGTCGATGGGTGCGATGCGCCTGGCACTGGCGGCGTGGCGCGAACAGACCGGACCACGCAAGCCTGCAGCGCGATTTCTGCGCGCGGCCTTCGACGATCTGAAATCCGAGCTCTGAGCAGACAAGGTGAAGTCCGGACTCGACGCGCTTCATGCGATCGCCACTACCATGCAGGTCACGCGCTGTGGCGGCCGCATCGGCCAGCAGCTGGATTCCACCGTCGTCCGGCAGGGCGGCATGCCGGGCCCCGTGTCCGGCTGACCTGCAAGGGAGCAAGATGGTCCGCTATCTCACATTCGCACTCTGCGTCGCCATGGCGCTGGTCTCGATCGCCATGGCGTCGCTGCAGCAGTCGACGGGCTGGGCGATCGCCGCGGTGCCGTTGCTGGCGCTGTCGGTGCTGGGCACGGTCGATCTGCTGCAGAAGCGCGCGACGCTGCGCCGCAGCTATCCGCTGACCGCGCATTTCCGCTACGGGCTGGAATCGTTCCGGCCGGAAATCCGCCAGTACTTCATCGAAGACGACCAGGACGAGGTGCCGTTCTCGCGGCAGCAGCGCGCACTGGTCTACCAGCGGGCGAAGAACGTCAGCGACGTGGTGCCGTTCGGCAGCGAGCTGCCCATGTACGGCTCCCAGTACGAATGGATCAACCATTCGCTGGTGCCCGCGCACGCCGCGTCGTACGACTTCCGCGTCCCCGTGGGTGACGAACGCGCACAGCCCTACACGGCCAGTGTGTTCAACATTTCGGCCATGAGCTTCGGCTCCCTGTCGGCCAACGCGATCCGCGCGCTGAACCTCGGCGCGAAGCGTGGCAACTTCTTCCACGACACCGGTGAAGGTGCGATTTCGTCGTATCACCGCGAACATGGTGGCGATCTGGTCTGGGAGATCGGCTCGGGTTACTTCGGCTGCCGCGATGCGCAAGGCCGCTTCGACGAGGACGCGTTCGCGCGCAATGCCACCGATCCGCAGGTACGCATGGTCGAGCTGAAACTGTCGCAGGGCGCCAAGCCAGGTCACGGCGGCATGCTGCCGGGAGCGAAGGTCACCGCGGAAATCGCCGCGACGCGCGGCATCCCGGTCGGCATCGACTGCGAATCACCGGCTGCACACAGCACGTTTTCCACACCGCTCGGCCTGCTGGAGTTCGTCGACCGCATGCGCACGCTGTCGGGCGGCAAACCCGCGGGCTTCAAGCTTGCGATCGGCCATCCCTGGGAGTGGTTCGGCATCGCGCGCGCGATGCTCGACAGCGGCATCCTGCCGGACTTCATCGTCGTCGATGGTGCGGAAGGTGGCACCGGCGCGGCGCCGTCGGAGTTCATCAACCATGTCGGCCTGCCGCTGCAGGAAGGGCTGATGCTGGTGCACAACACCCTGGTGGGCATCGGCCTGCGCGACCGTATACGGGTCGCCGCGGCCGGCAAGATCACCAGCGGCTTCGACATGGCGCGCACACTGGCGATGGGGGCGGACTGGTGCAATGCAGGCCGTGGCTTCATGTTTTCGCTGGGCTGTATCCAGTCGCGCAGCTGCCATACCGACCATTGCCCGACCGGCGTCGCCACCCAGGACCCGGCGCGCTGGCGCCTGCTCGACGTGCCCGACAAGGCCGATCGCGTACTCAATTTCCACCAGAACACCTTGAAGGCGCTGCGCGACATGATCGGCGCGGCCGGGTTGGAACATCCGATGCAGATCGGACCGGAGCACATCCTGCGCCGCGTCTCGCCAACCGAGGTGCGTTCACTGGCGGCGCTGTACCGCTTCCTCGAGCCGGGCGAGCTGCTGACCGGCGTGCCCGAGCATGCGGTGTTCAAGACCTTCTGGCCGAGCGCCCGCGCCGACAGCTTCGCGCCGCCGGCGCGCGCGTCGGCGATGCATGTGGCGAAGCGGACGCACTAGAGCCGCTGGGCGACGGCAGGGATGTGAGGGTTCGGCGCGTTCAGTCCAGCAGTTCCAGCAACCGCTCCGTCGGCCGCCCGATCACCGCATGTTCTCCGCGGACCAGGATCGGCCGTTCGATCAGCTTCGGATGTCTGACCATCGCATCGACGATCGCATCATCGTCCAGCGCCGCATCGGCGAGTCCGAGTTCGCGATAGGCATCCTCGCCGGTGCGCAGCAGGGCGCGCGGTGCGATGTCGAGACGGCGCAGCAGCGTGCGCAGGGCGTCTGCGTCGAGCGGCGTGTCGAGATAACGCACGATCTGCGCTTCTATGCCGCGTGATTGCAGCAGGTCGAGCGCGGCGCGCGATTTCGAGCAGCGCGGATTGTGCAGCAAGGTGTAGGTCATGTCGGTGGAAGATCCGGAAGAGATGACGCACCGCCGTGGCGGGCGACGACCGCGGTCGCGGTGACGTCGGCGGTGGTGTTGGCGACGGTGGCGAAGGCGTCGGGCAGGGTGTCGACGGCGAGCAGCACGCCCAGCGGTTCGATCGGCAGGCCCATCGCCTGCGTCACCGGCAGGTTGTTGGTCATGAAACTCACCTGGCCCGGCAGGCCGACCGAGCCCATGCTGATGACGATGCTCAGCCCCACCGCGATCGCGAGCTGCGCCGGTCCCAGGGCCGCGCCGTACATCCAGGCGATGAACACCACCACGCTCAGGTACTGCGTGGGGCTGGCGATGCGGAACAGCGACACCGCCATCGGCAGCACCAGCGAGGTCACCGCCAGCGGATAGCCGAGGCGATTGCGCGCGCTGTCGATCATCACCGGCAACGACGCCAGCGAGGACTGCGTGCTTGCGGCGATCGTCTGTACCGGCAGCAGCGCGGCGGCGAAGCGCGGCAGGCGCTCGCCGGCGACGGTCACCGCGACCGCGTACATCAGCAGCGTGATCGCCACGTACAGCACGCACTGCAGCGCGATGTAGTAGCCCAGCGCGGTCAACACGCCGAGGCCGACATGCGCGCAGACCGCCAGCACCAGCGCGAACACGCCGACCGGCGCCGCCCACAGCACCCAGCGCACGACGACGATCATCGCGTCGCCGATCGTGCGCACCAGATCCAGCATCCGCATCCGGCGCTCGGCTTCGAGCCGGGTCAGCGCGAAGCCGAAGAACATCGAGAACACGACCAGCGGCAGCATTGCGCTGGCAGCGGCTGCGGCGATTGCGTTGCTGGGAATCACGCTGGTGATCCACAGGCCGAAACCCGGCGCCTGCGGCAGGACTTCGGGCGCCTGGATCGCGGCGCGGAACGCGGCGACCAGTGCCTCGTCACGCGGCACCAGCGACAGCAACGCCGGCGCGGCGATCGCGGCGAAGGTGCCGCACACCGCGAGCAGCACCGCGAACGTCGCCATCGCCATGCGCGCGGTGCGACCCGAGGCCGCCGCATCGGCCGCGCCGTTGATGCCGACCACGACCAGGGCGGCGACCAGCGGCACCACGGTCATCTGCAGCGCGTTGAGCCAGAGCTTGCCGATCGGTTGCGCGAACCCGGCGACGCGCAGCGCGGTGTCGGCGTTCCAGGCCGCGAGCGAGAGACCGACGACCGCGCCGGCCAGCAACGCCAGCAGCACGCGGACGGAGGCGGGGAGCGTGCGACGTGCAGGAACAGCTTCGGTCATGGCGCGTGGCCGGTTCGACGGACCGCCGCAGCATGCCATGCGGTGCGACGGCTGCGCGCTCGCGGTTGCATCAGGCGTGCGTGCCCAGGTCGAGCGCGAGCGTGTCGCGGTGCCCGTCGACGAAACCCGCGCGCAGGTACAGCGCCTTCGCGCGCGGATTGTGGTGATGCACTTCCAGCCGCAGCACGGCGACGCCCCAGACGCGCGCCTGCGCACTGGCGATCTCGAGCGCCTGTGCCCCGAGTCCCCGGCCGCGCGCGGGCGGCGCGATGTAGAGCTCGTCGAGCAGGGCGTGGTGGCCGCCCTGTTCGAGGCTGAAGCCGCGGGTCAGGGCGAGGTATCCGTCAGTGCCGTCGGCGCCGAGCAGCAGCAGCGCGCCGCAGCCGGGATCGGCCAGCAGCGTCGACACCGCGCGCGGCGTGGCGACATCGTCGAAGTGCAGGCGGTCCTCGACGTAGAAGGCCCGCATCATCGCCAGCACCGCCGGCAGATCACCCTGCGTGGCGATCCGCGAGACCAGTGACGTCGCAACGCTCATCGCGGCAGCACCGGCAGCACCGGCAGCTGCCAGGCGGTCTGCAGACGCGCGTACTCGGTGTCGGGCAGCAGCACGAAGCGCGGCGTGCGCGCCGGGTCCAGCCAGCCCAGCAAGGCCTCCATCGCCGCATCGCTCATCGCGGTGCAGCCGGCCGTGGTCTCGTCGGGACGGCGCAGCAGATGGGCGAAGATGCAGCTGCCGCGGCCGGCCTCGCCCTGCGTGTTGTGTTCGATGACGAAGCCCTGGCGGTAGCGCACGTCGCCATCGTTGTGCAGATCGAGACGCATGCGCTCGCTCGAACCCTCCACCGCGGCCGCGCCGACCTCCTGTTCGTCGACGATGCGGTTGTAGAGCGGCGAGGTCGGCACATCGATGCAGTAATGCGAGGCCTGCATCGGCAGGTAGGGCAGGGCGCCGACGCCGGTGGGCGCGTAACCGAAGGCCTCGCCGATTGCGAACACACCGGCTGGTGCACGGCCGTCGCCTTCGTGTTTCTGTGGTCCGCCGGTCTGCGCCGGATGCAGGCCGAGGCCCCAGCCGCTGCCGCTGCGGCCCAGCATCACCGGCTCCGACTCACCGACCGCGTGCCAGGCGCCATCGCCATCGCGTTCGAAGCGCTGCATGCGCGCCTGCGCCGCGTCCCAGTCGACGGCGGTGACGACGACGAGCTGCCGGGCGCCGGTCAGCGGTGCCGCGCTTGGCGTCGGTGCGGTGCTGCAGGCGGCCAGCAACAGTGCGGTCAGCAGCAGTGCTGCGTGTGCGGCGCATCGATGGAGTCGAGGCATGGAAGTGGTCTCCTGTTTCATGGGTCGAGCAGGCGGCGCATGCGCGCCTGGTGGTCGGCGAGTCGGGCCTGCCGGCCGGGCATCGCGCACAGTTGCACGATGACGACATCGAGCAGCTGCTGCAGTGCGCTGTGATAGAGCAGCATGGCGACATGCGGTTGTGCATCGTGCGCAGAGACCAGCAGCGCATGGTCGGCGCGGGTGCGCAGCGGATTGCTGGAATGCCGCGTCGCCGACAGGACGCGCGCGCCGCGCTCGTGCGCGAGCTTCGCGAGTTGCAGCAGCGCCGGTTGCTGACCCTGCTCGGAGAACAGCGCCAGCAGATCGCCTTCACCGAGTCCGGCAACCTGTGCGGCGGCCAGCGCGGGATCGGGATGGTAGGCCGCGGCGACACCGAGCAGCGACAGTCTCAGCGCGAACGCGCGTGCGGCGAGATTGTCCTCGCCCGAGCCGACCACGACCACGCGCCCGGCCACATGCAGCGCGGTCGCGATCGCCTGCAGCGCGGATTCGGGATTGATCGAACGCGTCGCGGCCTCGGCCTGGCTCTTGCCCTGCCACAGTGCGTCCGCCAGTGCGGGTACATCGACCGTCGCTGCGGGCGCGATGGTGGCCGGATCGCGTTCGCGCGCGACCGATTCACCGACCGAGAACTTGAGGTCCGGCCAGCCGCGGAAGCCGAGCTTCTGGCTGAACTTCACCACGCTCGACTGGCTGATGCCGAGCGCCCCGGCGAGCTGCTGCGAGGAGTAGTCGCGCAGCAGGTGCGCGTTCTCCAGCACGAAGTCGCCGATGCGGCGTTCGATCGCCGACAGCCGGTCGCGTTCGGCGCGGATCTTCAGCAGCGGCGAGGCCATCTGCATGTCAGCAGGCGATGGGCTGCACGCCGCGTATCGAGACGATGCCAAGCCCGGGCGCGTCACCGATCGAGATCTCGGCGTCGTCGAACGACACGCCGCCTTCGACCGGATTCCATGCGCACAGCGACGGCCCGTCGAGATCGACCTTGGTGATGACATCGGACTTGGCGACGGCCAGGTGTGCCGCGGCGGCGACGCTGATGCTGGTCTCGATCATGCAGCCGATCATGCAGTCCACGCCGTGCAGGCCGGCGATGTCGGCGAGCTTGATCGCGTTCGACAGGCCGCCGGTCTTCATCAGCTTGATGTTGACGATGTCGGCCGCGCGCATGCGGATCAGTTCGATGAGTTCGACCGGTCCGAACACGCTTTCGTCCGCCATCACCGGTACGTGCACGCGATCGGTGACGTACTTCAGCCCGGCGAGATCGTGGGCCTTGACCGGCTGCTCCAGCAGTTCGGGTTCGATGCCCGCGTCTTCGAGCTGACGCATCGCGTGCACCGCCTGCTTCGGTGTCCAGCCCTGGTTGGCGTCGAGCCGCAGCAGCGCGCGGCCGTCGACCGCGGCGTGGATCGCGCGGATGCGTTCGAGGTCCACGCCCAGATCCTTGCCGACCTTGATCTTCAACGCGCCGAAACCGCGGTCCACCGCCGACATTGCGTCGGCGACCATCTTGTCGATGTAGTCGACGCTGATCGTGATGTCGGTGCTGATCACCGGATCGCCGCCGCCGAGCATGCGGTACAGCGGCGCGTCGTGCAGTTGCGCGAACAGGTCGTAGAGCGCGATCTCCACTGCGGCCTTGGCGCTGGTGTTGCGCTCGAGCGCGGTCTGCACCAGCCGCGTCAGCGCATTGAAGTCGGCGATCTCGCGGCCGATCAGCCGCGGCGCGATGACCGTCGAGATCGCCGAGACGATCGAGCCGTGCGTATCGCCGGTGATCACCGCGGTCGCCGCGGCCTCGCCGTAGCCGGTGTGGCCGGTGTCGGTGTGGATCGACACGATGATGTCGTCGACGCTCTCCACGGTGCGCAGCGCGGTCTTGAACGGCGTCTTCAGTGGCACGCGCACCATGCCCAGCTGGATGTCGGTGATCTTCATGCGTGTCCTGTGAGGCGCGCGCGTCAGCGCACGCGCTGGATGCTGGTGATGCGATCGACCGTGGTGCCGTCCTCGCCCGACAGCATCGGCGTGACCGGCGTGACCACGACGCCGTTGAGCGGCAGGCGCGCGATCGAACCGTCGGCCTCGCGCAGGCTCATGCCGGCGGTGTCGTGGATCACCCAGGGCTCGCCGTCGATGTGGCCGACGATCATCATCACGTGTCCGGGAATGAACACCATGTCGCCCACGTCGGCGTCGCGCAGCAGCTGCAGGCGCTGCGCGTGCGGCATGTCGGCGGTGACTTCGATGCGATCGAGCGCGGGACTCGTCGCCTGCGCACTGGTGTTGCGCGGCAGCAGGATGCCGAAGCTGCGGTAGATCTCCGACACGAACCCGCTGCAATCGCGTGCGTTGTACGAATGCCCCCAGCCGTAGCGTTCGCCGAGGAACTTGAAGGCCTGCCGGATCAGTGCCGCGCGCGTGTAGGGCAGCACGCCGCTCGCGACATCGGCGGAGGCCGGCAGCAGCGCCGGCGCAAACGAAAGCGCACCGTCGTCGCCACGCACCGGCAGTTCGACGATGTCGCCGAATGCCGGCACCTGGCCGTGCAGCACACGCGTTGCGCCCCAATCGGCACGCGGCACGCGCACGCCCATCTCCAGTTGGACATCCGAGACCGCAGGCGCCTGCGGCGTGAACACCGTGCGCGCGATGGCGCCGGTGACGACGACACCGTCCGCCGCGCGCGCGGCGTAACCGGCAACCGCGTCACGCGTGCCGATCGCGACGTGCCGTGCCTCGACCCAGGCGCGATAGCGCTCGCTGACCACGAACAGCCAGTCGCCGTCGCGGCTGATATGCAGCACCGCGACCGGCGCGCCCGGGAACAGGGCGTCTTCCTGGAAGCGGTCGATATCGGTGTCGCCGGGACGGCTGAAGACACGGGCCGCGGTCGGGAATGCGCGCAGGTCGGCGCGGCGCACGACGAGGCCGAAGCGCGGCGTCACCTGCGTGGGCAGGGCGTCGAGCGCCAGCGTGTCCATCCATGTATCCAGCGTCGTGGCATCGACCGGGCCATCGACGGTGAAGCGCGGCGTGGTGGGGCGCTTCGACAGGGCGCCGATCCAATCAACGACGGTGCGCTGGTCGAGCCGATCGGGCAGGGCGAGTGGATCCTGGATCGACGCATCGTCGCGACGCATCGCCGTGTTTTGCGCGTCGATCGCAGCGGCATCGAGCACCACGGCATCCGGCGCATCGAGTCGCGCGATCCAGTAATCCGGCGACAGCATTGGCGCGGACAGACCCGGAATCGCCGGCGACGCGGCATGCGTCGCGCCGGGCGCGGGCAGCAACGCAGTGAGCGTCAGCAGCGCGGCGAGGGTGTAACGCATGGCGAACGGAGACAGTCGGGTGAAACGCATCGCGGCTCCTGCGGTCGGTGTGCACGCGGTGCACACCGTTCTGCGGTCGAGCGTTCGAGAATATTTGTTTTCCGCGTCAGGGCAAGGCGGAATAATTAATTGACACCAATTCATGACGGGTGTTAATCACGTGGTCATACCCGTCCGGTAAGGGGCCCTCCGGGGCGGCCGGGTTGCTACCGATCCCGGCCGCACCGGTCTGACCTGCCGGTTGCATGCGCCGTGTCGCCACGCCACCAGGGGAGTCCGTTCCGCATGTCCTGCCAGCCCGCTTCGTACCCGCCCGTCCTCCGCCGCCTGAGCGCCGCGCTGCTGCTGGCGCTGTCGACGCCCGCAGTCGTCCATGCGCAGACGTCCACCGCCGAGGAACGCGTCAACACGCTCGACCAGGTACAGGTCACCGGCTCGCGCATCGCGCGTACCGAAATCGAAGGTCCGGCGCCGGTCACCGTGATCACCGCCGAGGAGATCCAGAAGCAGGGCTTCAGCACGGTCTGGGAATCGCTGGGCACGTTGACCCAGTTCACCGGCAACACGCTCAACGAATCGGACCAGACCGGCAATTCGCCGAACGGGCAGTTCATGAATCTGCGCGGGCTGGGGCCGGGTTATCAGCTGATCCTGCTCAACGGCCAGCGCCTGGCCGACTATCCGCAGCCTTACGGTTCCAACGGCACCGCGGTGAGCCTGGGCAGCATTCCCGCGGCGGCAATCGAACGGATCGAAGTCATGAGCGGCGGCGCCTCGGCGATCTACGGATCGGACGCGGTCGCCGGCGTGGTCAACATCATCACCAAAGAGAACTTCAGCGGTGACACGATCCGCCTGCGCGGCGGTACGACGAGCCAGGGTGGCGGCGACACCGGCCTGTTCCAGTGGACGGGCGGGCGCACCGGTGATCGCTGGAGCCTGACGTACGCGTTCGAGCGGCTGGATCGCGAGGAAATCGTCGCCTCACAGCGCGATCTCACCTATCTGGCGCATCCGCAGTACCGCACCGATCCCGAGCGGCCCACCGCGTCGATCAGCGGTGTGTATTTCCGCGCCGGCCAGAGCTATCTGTGGCCCACCGATGCCGGTGCGCTGTCGCCGTCCTACGAGGCGATGCTCAAAGCCTGCGACGCGACCAATCCCGATTTCGTGCCGTTTCATTCGGCTACGTCGGTCGCAGTGCCCGATCGCTGCGGCGCGCTCGACTACTACAACGCACGCACGATCCAGAACGCCTACGGCAAGACCTCGGCCTATGTGTCGGGCAGCTTCGACTTCAGCGACACGATCACGGGTTACGCGCAGGTGCTGGGCAGCGATTCCAACGACAAGAGCTCCAGCCAGACGCATTACTACATCGGCGAAGGACCGTTCACCGTGCAGGATCCGGTGCGCGGACTGGTCACCGCGCAGCGCATCTTCCTGCCCGACGAAGTCGGCGGCACCAAGTACATCGAATACGACGAGCGTGCGTGGACGATCAACGCCGGCCTGCGCGGCACGCTGGCCGGCGGCCGCTTCGACTGGGATGCGAGCCTGACCTCGTCGCGCTTCGAAATCACCACCACGCGCCCGCGCTTCCTCACCCGCGCCGTGCGTGATTACTACATGGGTCCGGTGCTGGGCATCGCACCGGACGGCAACGAGATCCGCGAGTTCCATACCGACCGCCTGTTCGCGCCCGGCTCGGCCGCGCTGTACGACCAGCTCACCACCACGGTGGTCAGCGATGGCGTATCGAAATCCGACCAGGCGCAGTTCGTCTTCAGCGGTCCGCTGTTCGATCTGCCGGCCGGACCGCTGCAGATGGCCGCGGTGCTGGAAGCGGCGAAGCAGGAATACTCGCTGACCCCGGATCCGCGCACGACTGTCGACTACACCGGCCCCGACCGCGTCTACAACCTGACCAGCACGCCCGGCGGCGGTCCGCGCGATCGCTTCGCGCTCGGTCTCGAATTCCGCGTGCCGGTGTTCGAACGCCTTGAAGCCACGCTCGCCGGGCGCTACGACAAGTACGACGACATCACCTCGGTCGATGATGCGGTGACCTGGCAGGCGGGCCTGGAATGGCGCCCGTTCCGCAATCTGCTGCTGCGCGGCGCGCATGCGACCAGTTTCCGCGCGCCGGATCTGCTGTGGATCTATGCAGGCACCACCGGTTCCAACCCGATCGTCGACGACGAGTATCTGTGCCGGCTCAACGGCATCGCCGCCGAGACACCCGCGTGCACCGCGGCGTTCAACTACCAGACCTACATGACCCAGTCGTCGAACCCGCTGCTCGAAGAGGAGAAGGGCAAGTCGACGACACTGGGTGTGGTCTGGGACGTGCTGCCGAACCTGTCGGCGAGCGTCGACTGGTACCGCATCGAGCTTGAAGGCCGGGTGCAGGCGCTGTCGAACAGTTACTACCTCGAGCAGGAAGCGAACTGCCGACTCGGCCAGGATCGCAACGGCGCTGCAGTCGACACGAACTCCCAGGCCTGCCAGTTCTACGCCGGCGCCGTGCAGCGCGTGGTGTCCGACCTGAACCCCGATGGCCGCATCACCCGCTTCGAGACCTATCCGATCAACGCCTCGCTGATGCGGACCGAAGGGATTGATGCGTCGCTGCGTTACGGGCTCGATCTCGGCGGCTGGGGCGATCTGAACCTGCAGGCCGGTTACACCCATGTGCTCGAATTCGAGGTCGCGCAGTTCGGCGACGAGGCGCCGCGCGATGTGCGCAGCACGGTCGAATACAACAGTCAGCGCAGCCGCGCGAACTGGCGCGCCAGCTGGTCCAACGATGCCTGGAACACCAGCCTCTACGGCTATCGTTACGGCAGCCGGCCGAACTACAACGGCAACGTGCTGCCGGGCCGCACATCGGGCTATGTCATCTGGAACGCGGATGTGTCGCGTCGCATCACCGACGACGTGACGCTGGGCATCAGCGTGCTCAATCTCCTCGACGAGATGCCGCCGCGCGACGATTCGCATACCGCATGGCCGTATTTCGCCAGCAGCTACAGCGCGATCGGACGTCAGGTGTTCGCCAACATCACCTTCGATTTCTGACGGCCGTGCGCAAGCGCGTCGCGCGCTGGATGCTGATCGCCTGCCTCGTGGTCGCGGGGCAGGCAGGTGCACGCGAGGCGCAGGTCGATCCCGTACGGCTCGCGGCGCTGGTCGACGATGCAGTCGCGCGCTACGACCTGCCCGGGATCGCGGTCGGTGTGGTCGTCGATGGCGAGGTGGTGTTGCGGCAGACGCGCGGCGAACTGCGCGCGGGGCAGGGCGCGCCGGTCAATGCGGACACGCTGTTCAAGATCGCGTCCAACAGCAAGGCGATGACCGCCGCGGTGCTGGCGCGCCAGGTCGATGCCGGTCTTTTGCGCTGGGACGATCCGGTGGTCCGGCATCTGCCCGATTTCCGCATGGCCGACGACTGGGTCACGCGCGAGATCCAGGTGCGCGATCTTTTGATCCACAACAGTGGTCTGGGGCCCGGTGCGGGCGATCTGATGCTGTGGCCGTCACCGAACCGGTTCACGCGCGCGGAGGTCATCCACGGGCTTCGTCACCTGCGGCCACGCTGGAGCTTCCGTTCGCGCTACGCCTACGACAACACGCTCTACATCGTCGCCGGCGAAGTTGCCGCCGCCGTGGCGGGCGTGCCGTTCGATGTGCTGGTGCGGCGCGAAGTGTTCGAACCGCTCGGCATGACGCGCTGCCAGGCCGGCAGCTGGTCACGCGATGCGGTCGGCAACGTCGCCCAGCCGCATGCGCGCATCGACGGCGGCAATGTCGTGGTGCGCGCCGATGAGGCGACGATTCCGGACGAGCCGATGATGGCCGCCGGCGGTCTGCGCTGCAGTCTCGACGACATGCTGCGCTGGGCGCAGGTGTGGCTCGATACCGGCGCTGCAGATCCGCAGCGGGCGTGGCTGTCGCAGGCGCAACGCGAAGCCGCTTGGACGGCGCACATGCCGATGCCGCTGGGCGCGCGCATCCGCGCCTGGGATCGCAGCCATTTCTCGGCCTACGGTTACGGCTGGCGGCTGACCGATGTCGACGGCACGTCGAAGGCCTCGCACACCGGCACGCTCAAGGGTATGTATTCCGCGCTGACGTTGTTGCCCGAACGCGGCGTCGGCATCGTCGTGCTGATCAACGGCGATGCCGACGAAGCGCGCACGGTGTTGATGCAGGCGCTGGTCAAACAGTTCACCGGTGCGAACGGTCCGCACGATGTCGCGTATTACGCCGGTCTGCTCGCAGCCGAGCGTGACGACAGCGGCGCGTCGGGAGGCGGCACGCGAACGCCGGCACGCACACCGACCGCGCAGCAGATCGCGAACATCGCCGGGCGCTGGCGTGATCCGTGGTTCGGCAGTGTCGACGTATGTCCGCGCGAGGATGGACTGACTTTCGCGTCCGAGCGCTCGCCGAAACTGCACGGCGATGTCGTTGCGGTCGACGATCGCCTGCAGGTGCGCTGGCAGGAAGCCGATGTCGATGTCGACGCGTGGTTGATCGCGTCACCGGTCCGGGGCAGGGCGACCATGCTGCACATGGCCAAGGTCGATCCGGGCGCGGACTTCAGCTACGACTTCGAGGATCTCGCGTTCGTGCGCGAAGGCGATTGCCGGTAGCAATGGATCGCTCGGGATCGACCTCGGCACAAACGAAAAACCCCTGCATTTCTGCAGGGGTTTTCGCTTGCAAATGGCGGAGCGGACGGGACTCGAACCCGCGACCTCCGGCGTGACAGGCCAGCATTCTAACCAACTGAACTACCGCTCCAAGGCGCGAGATTCTACATGGATTTCGACGCTTGGGAAGAGGCTGCGACAACTTTTTTCAGTGCGCTCTGGATGATTGGAGCCACGCACGTGGTCAAGGCTTTGCCACACCGTGCTCCGGTGGTCGCCGGGCCCGTCGTACACCGCACATCGAGGCTTTCCGGCCGGGGCCGCCTTGGCCGGCGTCCCGTCGAATTCGAGCGCAGTGTCAACGTCACCCCAGCGGCTTTCAACAGACGAACGTCTGATCACGCCGGGGGGCATTTTGATCCGGCAACCCGGTGCGAAGGTGGGGCCCGGATGCACAGGCAAAGATCGAGCTGCAAGTCGCCTGGCGCGCGGCCCCACATGCGCACGCACTCTGGTCATCGCCATGTTCCGGTGACGAACGAGTCCAGACACGGCGGCTGCGAATCGGCGAGCGGTCAATGCAGGCCGCGCGATGTGCAGTGCCCGCCCGCTCCAGCGCATCCGGCATCCAATGCCACAGCTCACCGACGCGCCCTGGCCGACAGTCACGCCTCCGGATCGCGCCCAACAAAAAACCCCGCATCTCTGCAGGGTTTTCTGTTTGAAGATTGGCGGAGCGGACGGGACTCGAACCCGCGACCTCCGGCGTGACAGGCCAGCATTCTAACCAACTGAACTACCGCTCCGCGCTTTGAAACTCTTGGTGGGTGCTGAGGGTTTCGAACCCCCGACCCTCTCCGTGTAAAGGAGACGCTCTACCGCTGAGCTAAGCACCCAAGCGGAACAATCGAGCCGCTTACTTTACCGCATCCTTCAGCGCCTTGCCAGCCTTGAACGCCGGCACGGTCGAAGCGGCGATCTGGATCGGCTCCTTGGTCTGCGGGTTCAGGCCGGTGCGCGCAGCGCGCGGACGGGCAACGAACGAACCGAAGCCGACGAAGTTGGCCGCGTCGCCGTTCTTCAGCGCCTCGGTGATCGTGTCGAGCAGGCCGTCAACGGCACGGCCAGCGTCTGCGCGCGACAGGCCGGACTTCTCGGCGACCGAAGCGATGATGTCGGACTTGGTGAGGTTTGCCATCAGTGAATTCCTCTTCTTCTTTGAGATAGCGACGTGTCGTACGTCTGGAGCATCCGGCCTGCCGCGCACTGCGCTGCGGGTCCGGACGGGGATTCCGGTCAGGCGCGCATGGTACGCGATCCCCTTGGCGATTACGACCGCATTCCCGATCGCGACTGAACAGGTTCGAGAGCGTTCGTGGCGCGGCGCGAACAGGCGCTGCGCCTGCGCGGTCGCGGGCTTGCGGGTACACTGCGCGGCTCGCCATCCTGTGTCCTGACCCATGCTGCAAGCGCTTCGAGATAAGACCAGTGGTTGGATCGCCATCGCCATCGTGGCGGTACTCGCGGTCCCCTTCGCGTTCTTCGGCATGGAGCAGTACCTGTTCCAGAACAACGCCGACTATGCCGCCAAGGTCGAGGCGCCGCCGAAATGGTGGCAGTCCGCGCCGGACTGGTGGCTGGTGCGGAAGTTCACCTGGAGCTCGACCGAGGTCAGCGCGGAGGAGTTCCGCCAGACCTTCGACAACATGCGTGAGCAGCGTCGTCAGCAGGAAGGCGAGGCGTTCGATGCGCGTGCGTTCGAGACGATGGAGAGCAAGCGCGAAGTGCTCGAGCAGCTGATCGATCGTGCAGTGCTCGGCCTCGCCGCCGATCGCGCCAACATCGTCGTCGGCGATGCGCAGGTGCAGGAGATCATCCGGTCGATCCCGGCGTTCCAGGTCGAAGGCAACTTCGATCCGCAGCGCTACCAGATGACGCTGCAGTCCACGCAGCCGCCGCGCACGCCGCGCGACTTCCAGGAAAGCATCCGTCTCGACCTGCAGCGCGCACTGGTGCCGCAGTCGATCGCCGAAACCGCATTCGTCACGGCAGGTGAATCCACGCGCCTGATGCGCCTGCTCGGCGAGCGTCGCGACGTCAGCTTCGTCGTCGTGCCGCCTCCGGCTGTCGACGAAGCGGACGTGTCGCAGGCCGACCAGCAGGCCTGGTACGAATCGCATGCCGCGCGTTTCCGCGAGCCGGAGAAGGTCGCGCTGGAATACATCGAGATCAAGTCCGCAGCCGACACCGGTGCGGAGCATGCAACTGTCGACGAGGCCGAGGCGCGTGCGCATTTCGAGCAGGTGAAGTCGCGCTTCGCGACGGCCGAGCGTCGTCTGGCGTCGCACATCCTGGTCGAAGTGCCGGCCGGCGCCGACGAAGCCACGCAGCAGGCCGCGCAGAAGAAGGCGGCCGACATCGCCGCCCGTGCGCAGGCGCCGGGCGCCGATTTCGCCGCACTCGCCCGCGAGAATTCCGACGATCCGGGCTCCAGGGAGGGGGGTGGCGATCTGGGCTGGGTCGAGAAGGGCATGATGGCCGGCGCGTTCGAAGACGCCCTGTTCGCGATGCAGCCCGATGCGGTCAGCGCCCCGGTGCGCACCGACTTCGGCTGGCACGTGCTGCAGCTGCGCGAAGTGGATGCCGGTACGCCGGTCGCCTTCGAGGACGTGCGCGAGCAGATGGAGAAGGAAGTCAGCGAGGGCGACAGCTCGCGCGTGTACAACGAGCAGGTCGGTCGCGTCGTCGACGAGATCAACAGGAACCCGATGTCGCTGGAACCCGCAGCGGCCGCCGGTGGCGTGCAGATCCAGACCATCGCGCCGTTCGCGCGCGGTGCCGGCAGCGGTATCGCGGCCAACAATGCAGTGGTGCAGGCGGCGTTCTCCGACGCGCTGACCCAGGATGGCACGGTCAGCGATCCGATCGAGATCGCCCCGAACCAGACGGTGTTCATCCGCGTCACCAGCCACACGCCCGAGCGCGCGCAGGCGCTGGAAGAGGTGCGTGCACGCGTGATCGCCGAGGTCCGCGCCGACCGCGCGCGCAAGCAGGCCGAGCAGGCTGCCGATGCGATGGTCGCCGAACTCGCGGGTGGCAAGACCCTGCAGGCGCTGGCCGGCGAACGGCAGTTGCAGGCGCAGGACGTGCCGGGCATCCCGCGCGGTGCGCCGGTGCCGGACGCGACTGCCAGCCAGGCCTATTTCCGTGCGGCGCCGCCCAGCGGCGATGCGCCGACGCCGGGCAAGGTGATGCTGGTCGACGGCAGCGCGGTCGTGTTCGCCGTGACCAGGGTCGAGCCGGGCAATCCGGAAGATGCGAGCGAGCAGGAGCAGGCCATGCTGCGTCAGCAGCTCGGCAGCCTGCTGGGCAGCGAGGATGCGGACGTCCTGCAGCGCAGCCTGCGCCGCGAGATGAAGATCACCGTCAACGAAGCGCGCATGTAAGGGTGCTTCGGCCGCCACGAGAAAGCCCGGCTCACGCCGGGCTTTTTTGTGGGATGCAGTGCGCGCAAAGACGCCTCGGCAACGCGTCGCGCCGGCTCAGCGCTCGTCGATCAGCAGTTCCATGCCCGGTCGCAACACGCTGCGCGCATCGAGGGCGTTGCGGGTCAGCAGTTCCTGCGTCCGCAGCCCGTAGCGCCTGGCGATCGACCACGGCGAATCGCCGCGCACGACCGTATGCATGCGTCGCGCGGCCGTGGCGACTTCACTGGCGGTCGCGGGAATGTCGACTTCGGGCGGCGCTTCCGCCATGAACACCGGCGGCGTGGCTGCGGCCTGCGGTACCAGCAGGGTGACCGGCTGGCCGATCCGGGCGAGGCGGCCGTCGACATGCGCAGGGTTCAGGCGCTTGAGGCGGGCGGGATCGGTCTCGTGGCGACTGGCCAGGGTGTCGAGATCGCGGATGCCGTCGGGAACCGTGATCGCGGTCAGTGCGGGTACTTCGCGGTCCATCGACGCCATCCAGGTCTCGCGCTCGCCGGCTTCCTTGATCAGGCACGACAACGCATGCAGCTTGCGCACGTAGGACTGGGTGATCTGCGGCATCGGCAGCGTATCGGGTGTGGCGTTGCGGGCTTCCTGGCCGGCGCGCTTGAGCGCGCCGAACACGCGGTATTCGCCCGCGTTGTAGGCCATCACCGCCAGTCGCCAGTCGCCGGCGAACATGCCGTGCAGGGTTTTCAGATAGCGGACCGCGGCGCGGGTGGAATCGGCCGGTGACAGGCGGCCGTCGTAACCGGGACGGATCGGGATCTCGTGGTTGCGCGCGGTCACCGCGATGAACTGCCAAAGACCCGCGGGACCGGAGGCGCTGCGGGCGCCGGGGCGATAGCCGCTTTCGACGAAGGGAATCAGGGCGAACTCGGTCGGCAGGTGCTGGGCGCGGACTTCCTCGACCACGTAGGCGAACAGCGGCAGCACATCGTTGCCGCGCGACGCCAACTGGCGCGGCACGTGGCCGAAGTGCGAGCGCCAGCGCTCGGTGGCCTCCGTCGAGCACTCGGGCTCGGACAGGCCCTCGAGGAAGCGGCGGTAGACCTCCTGGCCATTGCGGGTGACGGCCGGGGTGGACGTGACGGCTGCGGCAGGCGGGGCTGGAACCAGTACCGTGGTGGACGCGTCGGGTGCTGCATCGGTCGCGAGGCAGCTCGCTGCGGGGGCCATCAGCACGAGCAGGGCCGCGGCCAACCGGGTCATGCGCCCCGGCCTCATGCGCGGAAGCCGTCTTTCCAGCGCCGCAAGGCGGCGAAGACATCGACACGATCGGTCAGCGCTGCGCCGGTCTGGCGCGAGGCGGCCAGGCGGACGGCGTCGGTGTCGACGCGCAGGAAGGGGTTGCAGTCGCGCTCGCTGGCGAGGGCGGCGGGCAGGGTGGGGCGCGAAGCGCTGCGCATGTCGAGGATCTCCTGTTCACGGCGCCGTAGCGCTGCGTTGTCCGGATCGACCACGCGCGCGAAGGCGGCGTTGGACCGGGTGTATTCATGACCGCAGCAGACGAGTGTATCGGCAGGCAGAGCGGCGAGCCGATCGAGCGAGGTCAGCATCTGGGCCGCAGTACCTTCGAACATGCGCCCACAGCCGAGGCTGAACAGGGTGTCCCCGCTGAACAGATGGCCGTGGCCGTGGAACGCGACATGGCTGCGGGTATGTCCCGGCACCTCGAGCACATCGAAGCGCCAGTCGGCGACGTCGACCGTGTCGCCGTCGCCCACGCGGACCGTCGCCTGCGGAATCCGCGGATCATCCGGCGCGAATACGGGCAGATCCGGCCAGCGCGCCAGCAGCGCGTCCACGCCGCCGATGTGGTCGGCATGATGATGGGTGAGCAGCAGGGCGATGGGCGTCAGGCCGTCTTCGGCAGCGGCGAGTACCGGCCCGGCTTCGCCCGGATCGACCACGATGGCGCGCCCGGACGTATCGGAGAGCGTCCAGATGTAGTTGTCCTCGAAGGCGGGCAACGGCTGCAGTCGCATCGGCTTGGCTCGGCGGCGGCTGGTAGCCATTACAATGCCGACCATGCCCGTGATCTCCCCGACCGGTCAACCCGGCAGCGCCCGCAACTGGTTCGAGACCCCGGCTGGTCGCGCGATTCTCGACAGCGAGCACGCGCTCGTCGCCGAAGCGCTGGGCTCCCATCCGGGCCTGCCGTGGCTGTGGCTGACGCCGACCGTGCCCGATCTGCAGGTCGAAGGCCGTGGCCTGTGCCTGGTGCGCGAGGGCAACGGTCTGCAGGGGGCGGTGCGCTGCGGCGTGCCGCTGCCGCTGCCGAACGAGGCGTTCGGCGCTGTCGTACTGCAGCACGTGGTCGGTGGGCGTGGCGATGCGCTCGGCCTGCTCGACGAGGCCGCGCGCGTGCTCGCACCCGGTGGTCACCTGTGGATGCTGGTGCTCAATCCGCTCACACCCTATCGCTGGCGCTGGCGCGGTACCGGCATCGCCAGTGCCGAACCGCTGACCTGGCGTCGCCGCATGCGCGATGCCGGCCTCGCGCCGGATGCGGTCTCGAGCGGCGTGGGCCCGAGCTGGCGGACCGAGGCGGTGACCGAATCCCAGAGCGGGCCGGGCCTGCGCGCGGCCTACGCGCTGCGCGGGCAGAAGCGGCACCTGCCGCTGACGCCGGCGCGCAGCCGCCGCGCGATGCCGATGCCGTTGGCCGCCCCGGCGGCCTGACTCCTTTTTTCCGGAATACCGATGAAGTCGATCGAGATCTATACCGATGGCGCCTGCCTCGGCAATCCCGGCCCCGGTGGCTGGGGTGCGCTGCTGCGCTACAAGGCCACCGAGCGCGAGCTGTCGGGCGGGGAGCCGTTGACCACCAACAACCGCATGGAACTGATGGGCGCGATCGCAGCGCTCGAAGCGCTGAGCGAACCCTGCGAGATCGTGCTGCATACCGATTCCCAGTACGTGCGCCAGGGCATCACCGAGTGGATGCGCAACTGGATCAAGCGCGGGTGGAAGACCGCGGGCGGCGGCGCGGTCAAGAACCAGGATCTGTGGCAGCGGCTGCAGATGGCCTGCGAGCGCCACCAGATCGACTGGCGCTGGGTGAAGGGGCATTCCGGACACCCGGAGAACGAGCGCGTCGACGCACTCGCCAGCGCCGCCGCGCGCGAACAGCGCACCGCCGCAGCCTGACGGAAGGATCCCGATGCGCCAGATCGTCCTCGATACCGAAACCACCGGCCTGGAATGGAAGAAGGGCAACCGCGTCGTCGAGATCGGCTGCGTGGAACTGCTCGAGCGCCGCCCGACCGGCCGCACCTACCACCAGTACATCAAGCCCGACCGCGACTTCGAGCAGGGCGCGGCCGAGGTTACCGGCCTGAGCCTGGAGTTCCTCGCCGACAAGCCGCCGTTCGCCGACATCGCAGACGCCTTCCTCGATTTCATCGACGGCGCCGAGCTGGTCATCCACAACGCGGCCTTCGACGTCGGCTTCCTCGACAACGAGCTGTCGTTGCTGGGGCCGGCCTACGGCACTCTGCGTCAGCGGGTGACGGTGGAGGATTCGCTGCTGCTCGCGCGTCAGCGCTATCCGGGTCAGCGCAATTCCCTCGATGCGCTGTGCCGCCGCCTCGGCGTGGACAACGCGCATCGCCAGCTGCACGGCGCGCTGCTCGATGCGCAACTGCTGGCCGAGGTGTATCTCGCACTGACCGCCGGACAGCATGAGATCGGCTTCGGTGCGACGGCCGAACCCGAACGGGCGACGCAGCATGTCGTACTGGCGCAACCGGCCGGCGCGCGGCCGGCGCTGGTGGTGCAGGCCGACGAGCTTGCCGCGCACGCGGCGCGGATCGAGGCGATCCGCAAGAAGGCCGGGGTGTGCCTGTGGGCGCCCGTTGCTGCGGTGGCCGAGCCGGAAACGGCCTGAATCCCGCGCCGGCGTTCGATTGCTTTTCAGGCGCTCAGTGCCGGCGGATCAGGATCACCGTGACGTTGTCCGACCCGCCGCCATCGAGCGCGGCGGCGACCAGTCCATCGACGCACTCCTGGGCGCTGCATTCCAGATGCGCCAGCACGCGCGCGATCGCGCGGTCGTCGACTTCCTCGGTCAGGCCGTCACTGCACAGCAGCAGTTGCGTGCCCGGCGCGAGTTCGCCCGACAGGGTCTCGACATTGAGCGTCTGCGGATCGGTGACGCCCAGCGCCTGGGTCACCACGTTGCGATGCGGGTGGCTGCGCGCCTGGTCGATGCTGATCGCGCCCTGGGCGATGAGCTCCTGCACGTAACTGTGATCCTGCGACAGCTGCGCGAGCTTGTTGTCGCGCCACAGGTACACGCGGCTGTCGCCGACCCAGGCCACTTCGAAACGGTTGCCGGTCACGCGCGCGGCCACGACCGTCGTGCCCATCGGCAGACTGTCGTTGCGCCGGCGCGAGGCGCGGATGATCTCCTCGTCGGCGATGCGGATCGCCTGCGGCAGGGCGGTGCCCTGGCGGATCTCGCGCACGATGGCCTCGCGCGCCAGCGCGCTGGCGACTTCGCCGTACTCGTGGCCGCCCATGCCGTCGGCGACCAGCCACAGGCCGAGCTCACTGTCGCCGTAATAGGTGTCTTCGTTGAGGTCGCGCCGCAGGCCCACGTGCGTCAGGTGGCCGAACTCGATCATGGGCGTCCCTTGGCGAAGCCGGGCAGGGGGGGCTGCCGCTGACAACGTGGGGATTCTCCGGGTGCGGCCAGCACGGGTCGAAAGTCGACGCGAGGCACGCTACGGAGCGTCCGGGACGGGGAGGGGAGGCGCATTCGGTATTGTGGCGGTGGACCTGTCCGGGAGCATAGGGCAAGCGTCGTGCAGGTGGTGCATTGCGTGGGGCGATCGATACATCTTGGGTGAGCAACGTCATCCAGGCGGCCTTCAACAGACGAATATCTGGTCAAGCTGGAGGCGCTTTTCAACGGCCGGATGGCGGGTCGGCCATTTGATCCTGGCTATTGATTCGATGATCAGCGAAGTTGCGCGGATGTTCGAATGGTCCGATGAAGCACAGTTCGCGTCGCTCGGCAGTTGCGCGCTTCATTTACCAGGGGATTGACTCGGCCCATCCATGGGCCTCACCCCTTCGGGGCAGCCTGCGGCTGTCCGGATCGGCAATCCTGCCGATCCGTCGAACCGGGGCTTCTCATCAGATCCCCCCTCTCCGCCAGAAACGCAAAACGCCCCTTGCGGGGCGTTTGCGAATCTGGCGGAGAGGGGGGGATTCGAACCCCCGAGGCGCTATAAACGCCTGCCTGATTTCGAGTCAGGTACATTCAACCGCTCTGCCACCTCTCCAGATGGTTCCCGGTGCCTCGCGGCGTCCGGGGGCGCAATGATACGGGCGCTCTGCGTGGGCGACAAGCACGGCGTTACACTGGCCGGCCCGTTCACCTCCACGGCGCTGTCCATGTCCGAAATCTCCGTCCCCGTCTCGTTCGGCGAACTCCTCGACAAGCTCTCGATCCTGCAGATCAAGTCCGAGCGGATGGACGATCCGGCCAAGCTCGCCAACGTGCGTGCGGAGTTGAGCGCGCTGGAGCAGACGTGGATGGCGCATCCGGCCGCCGGCCACGACATCGTGCGGCTGCGCGCCGATCTCAAGGCGGTCAACGAGCGCCTGTGGGACATCGAGGACGCGGTGCGGATCGCCGAGCGGGCAGGCGAATTCGATGGAGATTTCGTGCAGCTGGCACGCAGCGTCTACATCCAGAACGACGAGCGTGCGCGGATCAAGAAGGCAATCAACCTCGCGTTGGGCTCGGATTACGTGGAAGAAAAATCGTACGCCGACTACCGGAGCGGCCAGGCCGCGCCCTGAGGCTCAGTCGGCTGCGTCCGCGCGGCGTGCTTTCTGTCCGATGTACTCGTCCATGCGGCTGAGCAGCCGCCACCACTCGCTGCCGTCTTCGCGGAATGTGCGCACAGCGCCGGCGCGGACGAGGATGCGGCGCAATTCGTCGTCCTCGAAGCCGCCCAGGTGCTTGCGCAGCACCTCGAACGAGCGGTCGGTGTAGCCACGGTGGGACAGGAAATGCCGGGCGGTGTCCTCGGCGGCGAACTCGGTCTTGTGTTCGGTGCGCAGGCGCTCGAGCTGCTGTGCGTGCAACTGGCGGTTGAGCAGGAAGCTGACTCCGCCGCCGACAACCGCGCCGACGAGGGTGGCGAACAGGCCGGCGATGATCGGATCCATCAGCGTTGCTCCAGGTCGGCGCGGCGGCGTTCGAAGGCCTGGATCGCGTCGTCCACCGTGATCAGCGCCATCACGTCGTCGAACTCGATCTTGGTCCCCCACTTGAGATCCGCGGCCGGCTTGCCGAGGAACTTGCGGGCGGCGTCGTCGTAGCGGTCCACGCAGAAGCGACGGTCGGAGTAGGGGCCGCTGCGCTCGGGATTGCTGGCCGCGTGCAGGCCCAGCACCTTGGTGCCCATCGCGTTGGCGATGTGCATCGGGCCCGAGTCCGGCGTGACCAGCAACTGCGCGCGCGCCAGCAGCGCGGGCAGCTGCTTGAGCGTGTCCTTGCCGACCAGATCGAGTGCGTCGTGGCGCATTGCCGCGAGGATCGCGTCGGTCGTCTGCCGCTCGAGGTCACTGCGGCCACCGCACAGCACGATGCGCCAACCGGCATCGGCGGCGTGGTCGGCGAGCGCGGCGTAGCGGTCGGGATACCAGTTGCGGCGCGCGTGGCTGGAGCACGGCGAGATCATCAGCACCGGGCGACCGTCATCCGGCCACTGCGCATTCGCCCATTCGAAGGCGTCCCCGGGTACCGGCATGTCGTTCCATGACACATGGTCCTGACGCAGGCCGAGCGGCTCGCAGAAGCTGCCCAGTGCGTCGAGCACGTGGATGCCCGGGCGGTCCGGGATGCGCGTATTGATGAAAAGCCCGTGCAGGTCCTTCGAGCGCGCGGCGTCGTAACCGACACGAGTGCGCGCGGGAACGAACGCCGAGAGCAGATTGGCGCGGGCCGCCACCTGCATCTGCAGCAGAACATCGAAGCGGCGCTCGGCGCCGAGCCTGGCCTGCAGTTCGCGGCGCAGTGCGCGCATGCCGGCGAAGCCGGTCTTCTTGTCGTAGACCACGAAGTCCACGCCCGGCAGGCCTTCGAGCAGACGGTATTCGCCCTTGCCGATCACCCAGGTCAGCGCGACGTCCGGCCATGCCGCACGCAGGGTGTGGATCAGCGGCAGCACGTGGCTGACATCGCCCAGCGCCGACAGGCGCAGCAGGCAGATCGAGCGTGGGCGCGACATCGGGCTGGACGCCGGTGTCGAGGGGTCGGAACCGGGCAGGGCAGGCGTCAAGGCTTGATAGACTCGCGTCGATGAGCAGATTCGATCCCGCCGAAAGCCTGACGCCGATACCGGCAGGCGTTTCCATGGGCGGGCGCGCGGGAGAGTACGGCGCCATTCTGTTCGACGGCACGCAGCTGCGGCAAGCCGATCCACGCTGGTTCGATCCCGATGCCTGGGGCGAGCGCGCGCAGCGCGTCGACGGCAGCGGCCGCGGCGGCGCCTGGTTCATCGATGCCTCGCACGGCCCCTGCGTGCTGCGGCAGTACCTGCGCGGCGGCATGGTCGGACGCTTCAACCGCGACCAGCATCTATGGCGCGGCACGCAGCACGTGCGCAGCTTCGTCGAGTTCCGGCTGCTGCGCGAACTGCTGCGGCGCGATCTGCCGGTGCCGCAACCGATCGCCGCAAGCTATCTGCGACGCCGGCTGGGCTATCGGGCCTGGATCCTGATGGAGCGGTTGGCGGACGTGCGTTCGCTGGCCGACCACATGGCCGATTCCCCTGCCGATGCGCCGCTCGAGCAGACCGGACGCCTGATCGCACGCTTCCATCGCGCGGGCCTGGATCACGCCGACCTCAACGCCCACAACATCCTCTTCGATGGTGTCGGCAAAGGCTGGCTGATCGATTTCGACCGTGGCCGCCTGCGCATTCCCGAAACCCGCTGGCGCGAGCAGAACCTCGCGCGGCTGAAGCGCTCGTTGCTGAAACTGCGCGGCGCGCGGCCGGAGGCGGACGTCGAGCGGGACTTCGCGCGTCTGCGCCGGTCCTACGACGCGCTGTGGAGCCGGGGTACCTGATGACAGAGGGTGTCGACTGGGCGCTGCGGTTCCAGGGCGTCGGCAACGCGTCGGCGGTGTCGCTGGGCTCGCCGATGGCCACGATCGAGCGCGATGGCGCGCCGTGGTTGACGATCGATTGCGGCGCCGAAGGCCTGACCGCGTATCTCGATCACTACGGCGAAGCGCCGCGCGCGCTGTTCGTCACCCATGTGCATCTGGATCACGTCGCCGGCTTCGAGCGCCTGTTCGTCGACCGCTATTTCGATCCCGCGTGCCGTGGCCGCCTGCCGATCTACGTGCCGGCAACCGTGGTACCGCTGCTGCACAAGCGCGTTGGCGACTATCCGAATGTGCTGGCCGAAGGCGGCGCGAATTTCTGGGATGCGTTCCAGCTGGTGCCGGTCGGCGATGCGTTCTGGCACGACGGCGTGCGCCTCGAAGTGTTCCCCGTGCGGCACCATTGGCCGGAGACGGCCTACGGCCTGCGCCTGCCGGGCACTCTGGTGTGGAGCGGTGACACGCGGCCGATCCCCGAGATGCTGGCGCGCTACGCCGACCGGGATGAACTCGTCGCCCACGACTGCGGCCTGCACGGCAATCCCTCGCACAGCGGCATCGACGATCTGGAGCGCGAGTATCCGCGCGATCTGCTGTCGCGCTGCGTGCTGTACCACTACGCCTCCGAGGCCGACGGCGCCGCGCTGGAGGCCCGCGGGCACCGGATCGCCCGTCCGGGCGCGCAATTCGCGCTGGGTGCAGCGTCGCCGGTGCAGGATGCGGCGTCATGAGCGCGTTACCGCAATTGCCACAAGCCCCGCTGGACCGGCTCGGCCGGCCTTTGCACGACCTGCGCCTGTCGGTCATCGAAGCCTGCAATTTCCGCTGCGGTTACTGCATGCCGGCCGATCGCGTGCCCGACGATTACGGCTTCGACCAGGCCGGGCGGCTGTCGTTCGACGAAATCGAAACCCTGGTGCGCGGCTTCGCGCGGCTGGGGATGCACAAGCTGCGCCTGACCGGCGGCGAACCGCTGTTGCGCAAGGGCCTGCCGGCGCTGGTGGAACGACTGGCGAAGGTGCCGGGCATCACCGACCTCGCCATGACCACCAATGCGTCGCTGCTGGCGCGCCACGCACAGGCCTTGCGCGATGCCGGTCTGCAGCGCTTGACGATCAGTCTCGATGCACTCGATCCGGACCTGTTCCGGACGCTGTCGGGCGGACGCGGCGAGATCGACGCCGTGCTCGCCGGCATCGCCGCGGCCGAGCGCGCCGGGTTCTCCGCGATCAAGTTCAACTGCGTCGTGCAGCGCGGCGTCAACGACCACGAGGCCCTGCGCATGGCCGATCACTTCCGCGGCAGTGGCCACGTGCTGCGTTTCATCGAATACATGGATGTCGGCACCTGCAACGGCTGGGACCGCGCACGTGTCGTGTCGTCGCGCGAACTGCATGCACGGATCGACGCCCGTTGGCCGCTGCGCGCGCTGGATGCGAACTATCGCGGCGAAGTGGCCGAGCGTCATGCCTTTCTCGACGGCGCGGGCGAGATCGGTTTCATCAGTTCGGTCACCGCGCCGTTCTGCGGCGACTGCCAGCGCGCCCGCGTTTCGGCCGACGGCAGCCTTTATACCTGCCTGTTCTCCGGCAGCGGGCAGCCGATGCGCGACTGGCTGGGCGAGGGCGAGGCCGCGTTTTCGTCGCGACTGGCCGACCTGTGGTCGCGCCGCGCCGATCGCTACAGCGAACTGCGCGGCAGCGCCCGCGCGCCACGCAAGCACGTCGAGATGTTCCTGGTCGGCGGCTGAGCTTTCCGATTTCGGGCGTTGAGGTCCCCGGCGCACCCTTTATCGTCATTCCCGCGAACGCCGGAATGACGGGAAGAAGGGTTGAGCTGTCGACAGGCCTCACGAGCGTATCGCTATCGATCCGCACATCCTGAAGCCCGGATCTCGATTCCGGGTTCTGCACGTCGCGACCCACTTCAGACGCGCCCCGGTACCATCTGGGGTTCCGCAGTCACGACGCAGGCGCATGGCCCGCACGAAATCTCCAGCGAAACCAGCGCTGACCCACATCGACGCCGCCGGCCGACCGACCATGGTCGACGTGTCCGCGAAGGCGTCCACCGCGCGTGTCGCCAGCGCCGAATGCCGCGTGCGTTTTCCCGCGAATGTCGCCGCGCAATTGCACGCCAACGGCTTGAAGAGTGCGAAGGGCGGCATCGTCGACACCGCGATCATCGCCGGCACGATGGCGGTCAAGCGCACCCACGATCTGATTCCGTTCTGTCATCCGCTGCCGATCGACAGCATCGCCATCGCGATCGACTGGCACGGCGAGCGCGAGCTGCGCATCGAATGCACGGTGAATACCACACACCGCACCGGCGTGGAGATGGAAGCGCTGACCGGTGCGACCGTCGCCGCGCTGACCGTCTACGACATGTGCAAGGCGCTGTCGCATGCGATCGTACTTGGACCGGCGAAGCTGGTCGGCAAGCGCGGCGGCAAGCGCGATGTCGGATCGATCGCGGGCGGTGCGCGATGAACACCGTGCGCGTGCTGTATTTCGCCAGCCTGCGCGATGCCGCCGGGCAGGGCGAGGAAACCTGGACCACCGAGGCCGCCGACCTGCGAGCGTTGTATGCGGAACTGCGCGCCCGCCACGGCTTCGTGCTGCCGGTCGAGCGTCTGCGCGTCGCCGTCGATGGCGCATTCGCGCGCTGGGACGATGTGCTGCAGGCCGGCAGCGAGATCGCCTTCATTCCACCGGTCAGCGGAGGCTGAGATGGACGACCGCGACTTCTGGCTGGCCGATGCGCCGGTCGATCTGGCACCGCTGCGGCGTCGCGTACAGCACGATCGTGCAGGCGCGTTCGCGAGCTTCGAAGGCTGGGTGCGTGATCACAACGACGGACGCCCCGTGCGCGGCCTGCGTTACGAATCCTATGTGGCCTTGGCCGAGGCCGAAGGCGCGAAGGTCGTTGCCGAGGCGCGCACGCGTTTCGAGCTGTGCGCGGCGTTGTGCGTGCATCGCATCGGCGACCTGGCGATCGGCGACATGGCCGTGTGGGTCGGCGTGACCGCCGCGCATCGCGGTGCCGCCTTCGACGCCTGCCGCTACATCATCGACGAGATCAAGGATCGCGTGCCGATCTGGAAGCACGAACGCTATGCCGATGGTGATGCCGGCTGGCTGCATCCGGAGCCGCCGCGAGGCGGGCCGCGATGACTGCAATGCGGCTGGCGCTCCTGTCCGGCGCAGCAGCCGGACTGCGCGCGGCGTGCAGCCCCATGTGCGCACTTGAGCGCGCGTCTGCTGGCGAACTGGCCGGGCGCGCGCCCGGCGCCGACGCGCCGGCGATGAACGAGGCTGTCCGGTGACCCGTCGCCTCGCGGCGTTCGTCTGCGTTGCAGGACTGCTGGGCTGCGCGTCGCGGCCGCAAGGTGCCGCCACCGGACCGGTCGAGCCACCCCCGCAGGGCGCGGTGGGTGCTTCGCTGATCGAGCCCGCCGCGGATACGCGCCGCATGGAGCGGCTTCGCCATCGCCGCTTCATCCATCCCAATCTCGACACGCCGGCTGTGATGCCGGTCTATCCGCCCGAACAGCTGGCCTTGCGCCTGACGCCGGTCGTGGTGTGTATCGATGCCGCCATCGACGCGGGCGGGGCGGTGTCCGCGGTCGCACCACGGGCGGATGGCGACTGCGTGCCGCCGGTGGATGTCGACATCGCAATGTTCATCGACGCGGCACTCGCTGCGGTACGCGCGTGGACGTATGCGCCCGCGTTGTTGTGCGAGGCGCCCGAGGACTTCGATGGTGATGACGCCTGTCAGGCGGACGGCGCCCTTGAGACTCCGACCGCCGTGCGCCTGTCCTATGCGTTCCGGTTCAGTCAGCACGCCGGCACGCCGGAAGTCGAGCGCATCGGTACGCCGTGATGCCGCGTGGCGGATAGGCGAGTCGCCGCGGGCCTGCTAGACTCCGCGTCCCGTCGTCATGGCGGGGTCGGGCGCAAGGCCCGATGCGTGTCTCCATGGTGGCCCCGTCGGCCCCTCGCGACGCTAGATCGAAAATCCCGCCAGGGCCGGAAGGCAGCAACGGTATCGGTCGATGCGGGCGCCGAGGTCAGTCGGCGGGGCCATCACCTTTTCCGGGACCTGCCAGCGACTGTCATTCGCGTGTCGCAGTGGATGCGCTGCGGCGGATCGACATTGCGCCGATCCGCCATGTCGAGCCTCAGCGCGTCTCGCGTGCGCGCTCGAAGGTGATGATGCTGCGCGTCTCGCCCTTGTCGGCCCAGTTCGGCATCACCCGCCACGGGGTGAGCACCTGCAGGCGATCGCCGTCCACCTTGAACTGGCGGCGCTGCTCGGTGCCGACCCATGCCGGGTTCCAGGCCACATCGACTGCGGTGATCCAGGTGTCGCCTTCGATCCGCCAGCGGCCGGTATAGGCGATCACGGTTTCCAGCAGGCGCGCCTTCTCCTGCGCGCTTTCGCCGGGCTCGCGACCTTCGCCGGTCAGCACGAACCACACGCGGCCCTCGGGCGCGAACATCACGTAGCCGGTCGGGTGATCACCCATCGGCGGAAAGGTCTCGCCACCGTCCTTGACCTCGACTTCGTAGGAGACGAGTCGCCAGCTGCCTTCGACAGGTGCGGCCGTCGTGGTCGCGGACGACGCGGGGGTGTCCTGCGGGGTGGTGGGTACGGTCTGGGCCATGGCCAGCGTGGACAGCGGCAATGCGATGGACATCAGCAGCGGGGCGACGAGACGGCGTTCGAGCATGAGGGATCTCCAGACGGGATGCGATGCGTTGCGGGTGTATCGACGGGGCGTGTGGGACTGGCGCCACAGGATCCGTCGCGGTGCGCGCCGACTGCGTGAACGCCGGGACGCAGGTCACGCGTTCACCGCCGCGCATGTCGCGGATCGGCGCTTACACCCCTGCCCACAGCGCCACGAGCGCAACGACGGCCGGCACGGTCTGCACGAACAGGATCCTGCGGCTGGATGTGACTGCGCCGAAGATGCCCGCGATCGCGATGCATGCCAGGAAGAACAGCTTGAAGACGAATCCGTCCGCACCCAGAGCGAGGCCGACGACGAGGCCGGCGGCCAGGAATCCGTTGTAGAGCCCCTGGTTGGCGGCCAGGGTTCTGGTCTGCTCGGCAAACTCGGGTGTCAGGTTGAACGCGCGTCGGCCACGTGGCGTGTTCCACAGATACATCTCGAGCACGAGGATATAGACGTGCAGTGCGGCAATCAGCGCGATCAGGATCGAAGCGACCATCCGAATGTCCTCCAGGGTCAGGGTTTGAGCAGCACCTTGCCGGCACCGGGCTGGGGGATCGGGCTGTCGTCGGAAGTCAGAACCCCGGAAGGCTCCCGGAAGGTCGCGTGCATGGCGCGGCGCATGATGGCTCCTTGCGGTGACGGTGCAGATGCACGTCGAGGGTATCGGGTGTCGCCCGGACCGGGTGTCGGATGCTCGAACCCGTCGTGCGCCGAACGTTGCGCCCGGCGAGATCCATTGTCCATCGCATGTCCCTGGCATTTCGAGCCCATTGGCGCACGACGGATAGCGGTACCCTGAAACGAAAAACCCCGCAATCATGCGGGGCTTTCGTTCAATCTGGCGGAGAGAGGGGGATTCGAACCCCCGAAGCGCGGTTTAGACGCTTACACACTTTCCAGGCGTGCTCCTTCAACCACTCGGACACCTCTCCTGAACTGGACCCTCGCGGAGCGTTTGGGCGCTGCGCAGCGGCGTTGGGACGCCGCGGGCCGGCCATTCTATCCGTCGGCGCTTGTGGTCACAAGGAACCGTTTGGGGCGTGGCAGAATACCGGGATGTCCTATCTCGTCCTCGCCCGGAAGTGGCGTCCGAAGCGGTTCGCCGAGCTCGTCGGTCAGGAGCATGTGGTCCGTGCGCTGACCAATGCGCTGGAAACCGGTCGCGTGCATCACGCCTTCCTGTTCACCGGCACCCGTGGTGTCGGCAAGACCACGATCGCGCGCATCTTCGCCAAGAGCCTGAACTGCGAGACCGGCACCTCGTCCGATCCCTGCGGCGAGTGCGAGACCTGCCGCGCGATCGACGCGGGCCGCTACATCGACCTGCTGGAGATCGACGCCGCCAGCAACACCGGCGTCGACGACGTGCGCGAGCTGATCGACAACGCCCAGTACATGCCCTCGCGCGGCCGGGTGAAGGTCTATCTGATCGACGAAGTGCACATGCTGTCGAAGTCGGCGTTCAACGCGCTGCTCAAGACGCTCGAAGAGCCGCCGGGGCACGTGAAGTTCCTGCTGGCGACGACCGATCCGCAGAAGCTGCCGGTCACCGTGCTGTCGCGCTGCCTGCAGTTCAATCTCAAGCGGCTCGACGAGCAGCAGATCCAGGGCCAGATGGCCCGGATCCTCGAGGCCGAGGGCATCGCGGTCGAGGCCGGTGCGATCCGTCAGCTGTCGAAGGCCGCCGACGGCAGCCTGCGTGACGGGCTGTCGCTGCTCGACCAGGCCATCGCCTACACCGGCGCTGGCGGCGAGGGCGGTGCGCTCGGTGATGCGGCGGTGGCGACCATGCTCGGCAGTGTCGATCGCACGCGCGTCGGCGCCCTGCTGTCTGCCTTGGCTGATGGCGATGGCGCGGCGCTGCTCGCCGAGGTCGCGACGCTGGCCGAATTCTCGCCCGACTGGGGCAGCGTGCTCGACGCGGTCTCCGAAGCCCTGCATCGCATCCAGGTGCGACAGCTGGTGCCGGAAGTTTCAGTGGAGCGCGACGGCGTCGATGTCGATGCGATCGCATCGGCGGTGCGTCCGGAAGTCGTGCAGCTCTGGTACCAGATGGCGCTCAACGGCCGCCGCGATGTCGGCCTGGCGCCGAGTCCGCGTGCGGGTTTCGAAATGACCGCGCTGCGCATGCTGGCGTTCCGCCCCGCCGAAGGCGGCGCTGCCGCGCCGGCCGCGGGCAGCGGCAATCGTGCGAGCGGTCCTGCCGCGGCACGCGCGGCGCTGGGCGCCCAGGCGGCGCCCCAGTCTGCGCCTGCGCCGCGCGCGACATCGCAGTCACCACAAACCGTCGCCGCGCCAGCGCCGCCACGTGTGATCGTCGAAACGGCGCCCGTCCTTCCCGCACAGGAACCTGTGCGTGCAGTGCCGCCTGTCGAAGCGCCTCCGCCGGCGGCCGCACAGCTGCGCACGCTCGACGCCCACCAGTGGCTCGATCTCGTCGCCGACCTGCCGCTGCGCGGCCCGGTGCGCGAACTCGCCGCAAGCGTTGCCTTCGTCGCGCTCGACGGCGCGGTGCTCAGGCTCGCGCTACCCGAGGCGGACGCGCATCTGAAAGCACCGATCATGGTCCACCAGCTCTGCGAAGCGCTCGCTGGCCCGCTCGGCGGCGCACCGCAGATCCGTTTCGAGACCGCGGCCGCCAGCGAAACCGTGACGCTGCACGAACGCAATGCGCGCGAGCGCGATGCGCGGCAGTCGAATGCCGAAACCAGTTTCATGTCCGACCCGGACGTGCAGCGGCTGATGTCGCAGCAGGGCGCCAAGGTGGTGCCGGATTCAATACGCCCTTTTGAAGAACGAGGATTCCAGTGATGCGTGGAAACATTGCCCAGTTGATGCAGCAGGCGCAGAAGATGCAGGAAAACATGCAGCGCGTGCAGCAGGAGCTCGCCAGTCTCGAGGTCGAGGGCAGCGCCGGCGGCGGCATGGTCGCCATCACGCTGACAGGCAGCAAGGAATGCCGCAAGGTGCGGATCGATCCGAGCGTGCTGTCGGATCCGGAAATGGCCGAGGACCTGATCGCCGCTGCGTTCAACGACGCGTCGAACAAGGTCGATGAAGAATCCAAGAGCCGCATGTCCGGCGCGACCGCCGGCATGCCGCTGCCGCCCGGCATGAAGCTGCCGTTCTGAGAGGCGGTGATTCGGGACCCGAGGCGACAGGCTGCGCGCGCTGCCAGCTTTCAGCCATCACGAATCCCCTCTGACGAACCAGCAACCGCATGTCCGCCCTGCTCGAACAGTTGATCGATGCGTTGCGCGTGCTGCCCGGCGTCGGGCAGAAGTCTGCGCAGCGCATGGCCTATCACGTGCTCGAACGCGGGCGCGAGGGTGGTGCGCGGCTGGCGACGGCGCTGGCGGAAGCGGTCGAGAAGATCGGCCACTGCCAGCGGTGTCGCGACTTCAGCGAAACGCCGGTCTGCCCGACCTGCAGCAGCGCCACGCGTGATGCGCAGACGCTGTGCGTGGTCGAGACGCCAGCCGACCGGCTCGCGATCGAGCAGGCAACCGGCTTTCGCGGGTTCTACTTCGTGTTGCAGGGCCGGCTGAGTCCGCTCGACGGCATCGGCCCGCACGAACTCGGGCTCGACCTGCTCGGTGCACGGCTGGCCGAAGGCGACGTCCAGGAGCTGATCATCGCGACCAATCCGACGGTCGAGGGCGAGGCGACGTCGCATTACCTCGCGCAGGTCGCGCGCCAGCATGGTGTGCGTCCGAGTCGCCCCGCGCATGGTCTGCCGCTCGGCGGCGAGCTGGAGTACGTCGATCGCGGCACGCTGTCGCATGCGTTCGGCAGTCGCAGCGAAGTCGCCTGAGGATCGAAGTTCGGACGTCGGATGACCGGCCATCCGTCGGTTGACGGCCGGGGGCGCGAGGGCGTGTGCCGTGAGCGGTGACGTATGCTTTTCGGAACCCTCGCTCGATTCCAGAAGCCCATGACCACCATCTTCCACAAGATCATCCAGCGCGAGATTCCGGCCGACATCGTCTTCGAGGACGAGCACGTCATCGCGTTCCGCGACATCGCGCCGCAGGCGCCGGTGCATGTGCTGTTCGTGCCGAAACAGGATTTCGCCACGCTCAATGATGTGCCGGCCGACGCGCCCGAGATCATCGGACGGCTGGCGGTCGCCGCCGCGCGTTACGCGAAAGCGCAGGGATTCGCCGAAGACGGCTACCGCATCGTCATGAACTGCAACGAACACGGCGGCCAGACGGTGTTCCAGATCCATCTGCATCTGCTGGCGGGCGCGCAGCTGGGGCGTTTCGGCACTGCAGGGTGATCGGCGGGCGCGCGCTCCTGAGGAGTCACGATCACCAGTAACCCCACCACGGCCATGGCGCCGGGCGCGTGATCACGTCGACGCGCTCACGCTTCGGCCACAGGTAGACCACGTCGGCATCGATACGCGGGAAGCGGTAGTCGTACTCGCCGACCCGGCGTGAGTCGTAGCCGGCAATGCGCCCGGTGAAGGTGACTTCGCGATTGACCTCGAACACCGCCGGATCGTAGAAGCCGGCGCGACAGGCGATGAAGCGGCCGTTGGTGTCATCGCTGGCCCAGTACGGCCGACCGGTCACGGTCAGCCGGGTGGCGATCATCTCGAAGCAGGTCGCATCCGTCCGCGGCTCCACCTGCACGATGCGGCCGCCCCAGCGCACCATCGCGCCGCTGTGTTCGCCCTGCACCGCGGCGTGCGGCGTCAGCGCTTCGGCGTATCCGCCCTGCAGCGGTTTCGGTTGGGAGGCGCACGCGCCGAGCAGCAGGGCGCCGGCGAGGATGGGCAGCAGGCGAAGGGCGGTCATCGATCGGTCTCCCGGGCTGGACGGTGCGCGCGCAGTGCCCGCACCAGCGTCGTATCGGACGTCGACGGAGCGTAGCGGGCCGCGACGAAACGGTGGGTGAGGGCGACGAGCGCGGCTTCGTGCCGGCGCGCAGTCCTGACGCGTTCCGCCCACGCAATTGCGGGCTCGTGCCGTTCGCGGGCCAGCCCGATGCGCGCATAGCGGCGGCCCAGTCGATGCCAGGCGCGCAGCAGCGGATCGCGCTCGCGCTCGGTCCGCGCGACCAGCCACAGCATCCAGCCGAGCGCGAGCGCTGCGCACAACGAGAACAGCGCGGCGAGGCCGCCGGTGTCGATATTCTCGAACCCGATGCGCTGGAGCATGCGCTGCTGGCGCGCGGCGTCGAAGCCGAGCACGAAGTCGTTCCACGCGCGCCGCGCCCAGTCGCCGAGATCGGCCATCGGCAACAGGGCTTCGCCACCGCCGCCGCCCGCACCCAGCCGGTCTTCCAGCGTGTCGTAGATGCGCTCGGGCGCGACGGCTGCGGTCGGATCGACGCGTACCCAGCCGCGGCCCTCGAGCCAGACTTCGTTCCAGGCATGGGCATCCATGCGGCGGACGATCCAGTAGTTGCCGAAGCGGTTGCGAGTGCCGCCGGTGTAGCCGGTGACGACACGCGTCGGAATGCCGGCCTCGCGCATCAGCACGGCGAACGCGGAACTGAAATGCTCGCAGAAGCCGGCGCGGTAATCGAACAGGAATTCGTCGACTGCATGCCGACCGGGCAGCGGCGTATCGAGGGTGTAGGCGAAATCGCTGCGGATCCAGGCCAGCGCGCGGTCGACGAGCGCGCCGTCGTCCGCGGTCTCGGCGCGCCACTGCTGCGCCAGTGCGCGCGTGCGTGGATTGAAGTCCGCGGGCAGTTGCAGCGCGAGCCGGCGCAGCGAATCGGGCAGGTCGGCTTCGAAACGGGTTGGCGGTGCGGACCGCAGCTGCCAGCGCGTCACCCGGTCCAGCCGGCGCGTACTGGTCAGCGTGTACTCGTGCGCGGCGCGCATGCCGTCTGGAAACTCGAGCGGCATCTCCAGCGCGACCAGCAGGTTGCGCTCGGTCGGCTCCAGCGCGATCTCGTAATCCCAGGTCGGCGCGCCGTGCTCGACCGTCGCCGGTGGCAGATTGCGCAGCCAGGTCGACGCCGTCCAGGTGCGTCCGTCGTAGTCGGTCAGCGTCGGGCCGCGCCAGTACATCTCGCGCGTCGAAGGTTCGGCGCCGCGGAAGGTCACGCGCATCGCCGGCGTGTCGTCGGCGATCAGGTCGATCCAGTCGCCGGGCGACATTTCGTCCGACAGACCGGGCCGTGCGGTCGACAGGTCCGGGATGCCCCACAACGGCGTCGCCAGGCGCGGGAACAGCCAGAACGCCGCGAGCGTCAACGGCAGACCGATCGCGATCAGCCGTACGACGATGCCGATGCGCGCGGCGTGGCGCACCGTGGCTGCGGGCAGTCCCGATTCCTGTTCCGACAATCGTGCGAGCGCCGCCAGTACCAGCACCGCGCCGCACAGGCCCAGCACGAGTGACAGCGGCCCCTGGTCGAGCAGGAAGGTCGCGAATGGCGCGAACAGGGCGAAGCCGAGCAGGCTGCGGGCATCGCGCACCGTGCGCAGTTCGGACGGCTTGATCGCGAGCATGCCGGCGAGCAGGGCGCAGCCGGTGTCGCGGCCGAAGCTCATCCCGCCCTGCGCGAATACAAAGCCGAACACGGCCAGCGCCAGTACGGTGCGCAGCCAGCCCGGTGCCGCGCGCCGCGATGCCATGGCTGCAGCGATCGCGCCGGCGCCGGCGATGACGAGCGGCAACGGCATCGGCAACTGCAGCAACAGGGGCAGCAGGCACACGGCTGCCGCGATCAGCGACCAGCGACGGCCGGCGGTATCGAGCGCGAGTGCGGTGCGTGCCATCAGCCGGCGTCCGGCAGCAGGGCGAGCGCGCGCAGGCAGGCGTGGCGATGCGCGACGCCGCGATCCGGACCGATCACCGGTTGACCGGGCAACTGCAGGCGATAGCGCACGGCCTTGCGTTCGGCCTCGTCGACCCAGCGTGCGAGCCGGCGGATCTTCGATTCGGGGTCGAGCGCGCCGAGGCGCTGCCAGTCCAGGGTCAGATCGTCGCCCTGTGGACGTTCGAATTCGCGCACGATCAATGCGTCGCGCCGCGCCGACGCCTTCCACGCGATCGTCCGTGGCGCATCGCCCGGACGCCAGTCGCGCAGATGATGCAGTTCCTCGCCGGACGGATTGAGCCGGGCCTGCGCTTCGTCGCCGCCGCCGTCGGGCAACGGCGGACCCGACGCTTCGGGCGTGGGATAGACCAGAAAGCGTGCCGTCGGCCACACCCACGACCACGCACGCGCCAGACCCAGCGGGCGTGTGGTGCTGATGCGCAGCCGCGGTGCTGTCAGCCAGCCACGCCGGACCGTCGGCAAGGCCACGGTCGCCTCGCCGCCGGAATCGCCGAGCGACAGCAGTGCTGCGCTGTCGCCGATCGCCACGCGCAGACCACGCCGCTCGCGCCCGGGGGCCGCTTCGACATGCACGTGCAGCGGCATCGGCAACCCGGCCGCGACCGGTTCACCGTGTACCGCGCGGACTTCGAGCCCGCTGAGCTGCAACTGTGTCCACAACAGGCTGGCCAGCGCCGCGCCGACCAGCAGCAGGCACAGCAGCAGCGCAGGATTGTTGTTGTAGTTGAGCGCGCCGATCGCCATCGTCGCCAGCAGCGCGGTGACGAACGCGCCGAAGCCCGTCGGCAGGATGTAGATGCGCCTGCGATCCAGACGCGCCGGCAACACGTCCGGCCGGCGCGGACGCGCCCAGCCTTCGACACGACGGCGCAGGCCGGCGAACGCGGGCATCAGTCGACCGGCACGGCCTGCAGGATCGACGCCGCGAGTCCGTCGCTGGCGGCGTCGGCCTCGGCGACGAGGCGGTGGCTGGCGATCAGCGGAAACAGGGTCTGTACGTCATCGGGCAGGGCGTGGTCGCGCCCCTGCAGGAGTGCGTGGGCGCGGGCCGCGCGCAGCAGCGCGAGACCGGCGCGTGGCGACAGGCCCACGCGCACGCCCGGATGCTGACGGCTGCGTCCCATCAACGCCTGCACGTAATCGATCAGCGCCGGACTCGCGTGGATCGCGGTGACCGCCTGGCGCAAGGCGCGCAGATCGTCGGCGCCGAGTCGCGGCAGCGTCTCGGCGATCAGCGTGCGGCGGTCGCTGCCCGACAGCAGAGCGCGTTCGGCATCGCGATCGGGGTAGCCCAGCGTGAGCCGCAGCAGGAATCGGTCGAGCTGCGAATCGGGCAGCGGATACGTGCCCGACAGGTCCACCGGGTTCTGCGTGGCGATGACGAAGAACGGATCGGGCAGCGCATGGGTGGTGCCGTCGACGGTGACCTGCTGCTCGGCCATCGCCTCGAGCAGCGCACTCTGCGTGCGTGGCGGCGCGCGATTGATCTCGTCGGCCAGCAGCACGTTGGTGAACACCGGGCCGCCGTGGAACTCGAAACGACGCGCGCTGCCTTCGTAGACCGACACGCCGACGACATCCGACGGCAACAGATCGGAGGTGAACTGCACGCGCTGGAAATCCAGACCCACTGTCGCTGCGATCGCATGCGCCAACGTCGTCTTGCCGAGCCCCGGCAGATCCTCGATCAGGATGTGGCCATCGGCGAGCAGGGCGACGAAGCTCATCGTCACCGCCGTTTCCTTGCCGAGCACCAGCCGGTTCACCTGGGCCAGCGACGACGACAGGGCGTCACGCCGGGTGTCGGTTAGCATGGCGGGCGTCGTCGGGTCGGGCATGCATGTGCTCCTGCGGCGGTCCCCCGAGTGTAGCGAGGTCGAGTTCAATGCGGCGAATGGAAATGCGCACGGTGTTCGTCGTGCTGTGGACGACGGTCGTGCTGTTGAAGCTGGCCATCGCCGCGCGGCTGCCGCTGTTCGTCGACGAGGCGTTCTACTGGCTCGAAGGCCAGCATCCCGCGTTCGCCTATTCCGATCTGCCAGGCCTGACCGCGTGGCTGATCCGCATCGGTACCGAAGTCTTCGGCGATGGTCTGCTCGCGGTGCGTCTGCCGTTCATCGCGATCTCCGCGCTGGTGCCGTGGCTGGTCGTGCGCCTGACCGCGCGCGAGTTCGATCCCGAAGCTGCATGGATCTCGGGCTGCGCCGCGCTGCTGTTGCCGCTGCTCGGTTCGCTGGGTGTGATGGCGTTGCCCGATGCGATGCTCGCGCTGGCGACGGTGCTGTGTCTCGACGCCGGCGTGCGCCTGCTGCGCGGCGTGAGCCATGGCAGTGCGCTGCTGCTTGCGCTGGGCCTGTCGCTCGGCGCATTGAGCCACTACCGCTTCATCGCGGTGATCGGTGTCGGCATCGTTGCGCTGCTCACCATCGCCAGGGGGCGCGAGGCGCTGCGCGATCCGCGCGTCTGGATCGCGATCGCGGCCGGCGCCGCGGCGTGGATTCCGCTGCTGGTCTGGAATGTCGACAACGCCGAGGCCGGCCTGCGCTTCCAGATGGTCGACCGGCATCCGTGGGCGCTGCATGTCGATGGTTGGCAGTTCATCGTGATCCAGGCGGTGATGGTGACGCCGTTGCTGTTCGCCGCGCTGCTGATCGCGGCCTGGCGCCTGCGCCGTGCGCCGGACGATGCGGCGCGCTTCCTTGCACTGTCAGGCGGCCTGATCGTGCTCGGCTTCTTCGCGCTGGGTTTCGTCGCCGACACCGAGCGTGCGAGTTTCCATTGGCCGCTGCCGGGCTATCTCGCACTGCTGCCGCTGGTCGGGTTCGTGCTGATGGCATGGCCGCGCTGGTTGCGTATCGCGATGTGGGCGACGCTGACACTGGGCTTCGTCGGCGTGGTCGGCTACTACGCGGCGGTCTCGATACCCGACGTGCGCGAGCGCAGCGCGGGCCTGAAGTGGTATCCGTCGAATTTCGCCGGTTGGGACACGCTGGCCGATGCGGTGCGCGAAGAGCTGGCGACCATGCCGGGCGACACGGTGCTCGTCGCCGACAACTTCAAGATCGGCGCCGAACTCGGCTTCGCGCTGGGTGATCCGCGCATCCGTGTGCTCGACCATCCGCTCAACCGCCACCACGGCCGCGCACCGCAGCTGCAGCTCTGGCATCTGCAGCTCGACAATCGCTCCGGACTGGCCGGGCGCCCGGTGTTGCTGGTCACCGGCGCCAACGACGTGAAGTTCAGTGCGCTGCTGCAGCGCTACCAGACGATCTGTGCGCGCATGGGGGCGCTGCCGGTTTCGCGCGTCGTCAACGCCGATCGTGGTGCGCAGCGTTTCATCCTGTCCCGGTTCGATGCGGATGCGACGACAGGCGCGGGTGATTGCGTCACGCCGGCGCTCGCCCATGTCGACACGCCGCTGGCGGGCGCGCGCGTCGATGCGCCGTTCGAGGTGCGGGGCTGGGCGGTCAAGGACGGCAGTGGCGTGGCATCGGTTGCGGTCACGCTCGATGGCGTGGCGGTCGCACAGGCGCACTACGGCGCGCCGAATCCCTGGATCGTGGAGCGGTTCCTGGCTGGCGATTCGCGTGACCCCGCAGGCGCCAACATCGGTTTCAGCGCGACGATCGACCCGGCGAAGCTCACGCCCGGCCGGCACTGGCTCGGACTCGAGATCACCGGTCACGACGGCTCGGTCGAACGCTGGGCCGAACAGCCGATCCAGGTCGCGCCCGCGCGTTGAGGCGCGCCGGTCAGGGCAGGGCGTAGCCTGCTGCGCGCAGCAGGCGCGCGGTCGCGATCAGTGGCAGGCCGACCAGCGCGGTCGGATCGTCGCTACGGATCGCCTCGAACAGCACGATGCCGAGGCCTTCGCATTTGAAACTGCCGGCGCAGTCGAATGGCTGTTCGGCATCGACGTACCGCGCGATCCCGTCTGCCTGCAGCGTGCGGAACACAACCTCGGTCCGGTCCTGCGCCTGCAGCGTCGGCTGTCCTGCGCGCGCCAGCGCCAGTGCGGTGTGGAAGACCACGCTGCGCCCCGACATCGCCGTCAGCTGCGCGATTGCCGCGTCACGGTCGCCGGGCTTGCCGAGCGGGCGGCCATCGAGCGCGGCCACCTGGTCGGAGCCGATGACCCAGGCCCCCGGCATCCGCGCGGCGACGTCTTCGGCCTTGGCCTGTGCCAGCCGTATCGCCAGCGCATCAGGGGCTTCACTGTCCCCGGGCGTCTCGTCGACATCCGGGCGTTCGCAGGTGAACGGCAGCCGCAGGCGGTCCAGCAGTCCACGGCGATAGATCGAGGTCGAGCCGAGGATCAGCGGCGGGTTCATGCACTGCCTCCGGCGCGGACCAGCGCCAGTTGGGCGAGTTGCCGGTCGATGCGGGCCTGCGCCTGTTCGATCGATCCGCGCATCGCGTCCAGCGCCGCGACATCAGCGCGCGCACCGTGCTGCTGCAGCCACAGCCGCTGCCGCAGCATCTCCTGCAGCGCGTCGCGCACGGGATCGCCGCCGTCCTGACCGATCTGGGCGCGCGCGATCCGCAGCCGCGCCTCGAAGGTATCGGCGGCATCCAGCACGCGCGCATAGGCGCGATGCCTGCGCCGGACGCGGTGGCGCCACGCCAGTACAATGGCGATCGCAAGCAGGGTGGCCAGCAGCAGGCTGGGGATCGGCTGCACGCAGGAAATCCGGTGGGCGGCGGGCCAGTCTGCCCGGCGGGCCGCGATGCCGGCAAATGCGCCGGTCGACGGGTCCAGCCGCCATGGATCCCGGTTTGACAGCCCGTGATCGCATCTTTAACATTCGGCGGCTATGTCCGCGCAAATGCCCGAGTTGGTCGATGCTTGGCGCATGGTCGCAGGCAGCATGCGCCTCGACGGGCGCCTGCCGTTGGCGTCGTTGACGCGCCTGCGTGACCTTCTGGCCGATGTCGAAGGCGATGACGTGATCTGCTCGGTCGAGTTCGGTCGCGACGCGCTGCAGCAGCCGTTCGCGCTGTTGCGCATCGAAGCCGGGTTGCCGCTGGTGTGCCAGCGGACGCTCAAGCGTTTCGTGTGGCCGATCGACATCGAGCAGCGGCTGGGCCTGATCCGCGACGAAGCGGAAGAAGCCGCTCTGCTGCCCGATTACGAGGCGCTGCTGCTGGAAGGTGACGGCTCGCTGTCGCCGGTCGCGCTGGTCGAGGACGAACTGATTCTGGCAATACCCGCGATTCCGGTCGCACCCGGCTCCGAAGCGATCGAACGCGACTGGCCGGTGTCGACCGAAGAAGAGACACGCGTCAACCCGTTTTCGGCGTTGGCGGGTTTGAAGAAAGATCGAAACAACTAGAACCTGTTGGAGCAATTCCCATGGCTGTGCAGAAATCCCGCGTCACCCCGTCCCGTCGTGGCATGCGTCGCGCGCACGACAAGCTCGACGCCAAGCTGCTGTCGACCGACCAGACGACGGGTGAGACCCATATCCGTCATCACGTCACCGCCGACGGTTACTACCGTGGCAAGCAGGTGATCCAGCCGAAGACGCGCGTCGTCGAGGAAGATTGATCCTCGCTGCCCGCCACATCGTGGGTGGGCGCACGATGCATCGGGCGCAGCCACCGTCCCTGACGGGCGGCTGCGTCTGCCGTCGGCAGGATGCCGCTTCCAAGATCACGCGCCTGGCGCGAGGGCCGCTCCACAGATGACCAGCGAACGCATCTATTCCCGCATTGCCGGCACCGGCAGCTACCTGCCCGAGAAGGTGCTGACCAACGACGACCTCGCGAAGTTCGTCGACACCAGCGACGAATGGATTGCGACCCGCACCGGCATCCGCGAGCGACACGTCGCCGCCGAGGGCGAGGCCACCAGCGACCTGGCCTTCCACGCCGCCACGCGCGCAATGGAAGCGGCCGGTGTGGCAGCAGCCGAGATCGATCTGATCATCGTCGGCACCACGACGCCGGACATCATCTTTCCGTCCACCGCCTGCCTGCTGCAGGCGCGGCTGGGCGCCAACGGCTGCGGCGCGTTCGATGTCAATGCGGCGTGCTCGGGTTTTCTGTACGCGCTGTCGGTCGCCGACAAGTTCATCAAGTCCGGCGATGCGAAGACCGTGCTGGTGGTCGGCGCCGAGACGCTGACCCGCATGGTCGACTGGTCCGAGCGCACCACCGCGGTGTTGTTCGGCGACGGCGCCGGCGCGGTCGTGCTCAAGGCCGACACCGAGACCGGCATCCTCAGCACCCACCTGCATGCCGACGGCGCGAAGAAGGAACTGCTGTGGAACCCGGTCGGCGTGTCCGCCGGCTTCCGCGACGATCAGCCCAACGCCGGCGTGCGTATCCGGATGGCCGGCAGCGACGTCTTCAAGTACGCGGTCAAGGCGCTGGATTCGGTGGTCGAGGAAACGCTCGAGGCGAACGGTCTCGATCGCCACGACATCGACTGGCTGATTCCGCACCAGGCCAACCTGCGCATCATCGAAGCCACGGCCAAGCGTCTGGACATGCCGATGGATCGCGTCGTGGTCACGGTCGACAAGCACGGCAACACCTCGTCCGGATCGGTGCCGCTGGCACTCGACGAGGCCGTGCGTTCGGGTCGCGTGCAACGCGGACAACTGCTGCTGCTCGAAGCCTTCGGCGGCGGCTTCACCTGGGGTTCGGCGCTGCTGCGCTATTGAGTCCCGCGTGCGGGGCCGGTCGGCCCCGCAGGTGATTCCACTTCGCGGACTTCGCGTCCGCACGACACGGAGGCTCCCGCATGGGCGTCGAATCCATCGTCGTGGCCGGGCGCGATGCCTGGCTCAAGGCATATGCCGACGGCGACAGCCGCAAGTTCGGCCTCGGCATCCTCGATGCGATCGCGCGCGGGCTCGACATCGACGCGCTGCGTCCGCCGCCGCATCCCGGTGGCGGCGAAGCGAAGCAGATCGAAGCGCGCCGGCTGGCCGAACTCGACGCGCAGGGCGTGCGCGTGCCGCGCGTACTCGGCGAAGGCGCATCGACGCTGCTGCTGAGCAATCTGGGCGACACCTTCGCCGCGCGACTGCGCGCCGCCGACGGCGATGTCGCGCGGATCGATGCATTGACGATGGCGGTGATCGACGCGATCGCCGACGCGCATGCGCGCGGTGCCTATTTCGGCCAGCCGCTGCCGCGCAACATCACGCTCGACGACAATGGCCGCGTGGGCTTCATCGATTTCGAGGAAGACCCGCTGGAAGTGATGTCGCTGCCGCAGGCGCAGGCCCGCGACTGGTTGATGTTCGCGTTCGGCATGGCGAAGTACTACGACGGCCGCACCGGTGCGCTCGCCGACATGCTCTCGCAGGTCATGCAGCGCGAACCGGAAGTGGCCGCGCACGCGGGCCGCGTAGGGCGCCTGAAGGGCTTCGCGCAGCGCATCGGCTGGCTCGGGCGCTCCGCGCGTCACGTCGCGCATTCGATCCTCGTCGTGCGCGCAGCGACGCTGCTGCCGATGCTGCTCGTCGTCGCCGTGTTGTGGGACTGGCTCGAAGACGGCGAGATCGAACTGCTGCGGATGATGTTCTGAGCGGCCGCCGCGCATCGCCCGCATACGCCCCGGTACAGACAATGTCGCGGCTTCACACTTATCATCGCTCCCGGTTTTGAGGCTGGAATTACGCGTGACCGCATCGCAACTCGCAATCGTCTTCCCGGGACAGGGCTCGCAGTCGCTGGGCATGCTCGGCGATCTCGCCGCACGCCATCCGGTGATCGTCGAGGCATTCGCCGAGGCGTCCGAAGGCGCTGGCGTCGATCTGTGGACGCTGTCGCAGCAGGGGCCCGAGGCCCAGCTCAACCAGACCGAGTTCACCCAGCCCGCATTGCTGGCCGCCGGTGTCGCCGTGTGGCGTGCGTGGCAGCAGCGCGATGGCGCTGCACCGGTCGCGCTGGCCGGTCACAGCCTCGGTGAGTACACCGCGCTGGTCGCGGCCGGCGTGCTCTCGCTGGCGGACGCTGCGAAGCTGGTGCGTCTGCGCGGCCAGTTGATGCAGAGCGCCGCGCCTGCGGGCACCGGCGCGATGGCCGCGGTGATCGGCGCCGAGGACGCGCTGGTCGACGAGGTCTGCCGCGATGCATCCGAAGATGCCAGCGTCGCCGTGCCGGCCAACTTCAATTCGCCCGGCCAGATCGTCATCGGCGGACATGCCGCGGCGGTGGATCGTGCGATCGCGCTGCTCGGCGAGCGGGGCGTGCGCAAGGTCGTGAAGCTGGCGGTCAGTGTGCCCTCGCACACGCCGTTGATGCGCGAGGCCGCGGATCGCCTGGCCGAGTCGATGGGTGCGGTCGCTTGGCAGGCGCCGGCGCTGCCGGTGGTGCAGAACGTCGATGCGGCCGTGCACGAGAGCGTCGATGCGATCCGCGATGCGCTGGTGCGTCAGCTGTATCTACCGGTGCAGTGGACGCGCTGCGTCGAAGCGCTGTCGGCGCGCGGCGTGACACGCATCGCCGAGTGCGGCCCGGGCAAGGTGCTGGCCGGCCTGGTCAAGCGCATCGACAAGTCGATCGAGGCCCGCGCGCTGGCCGCGCCGGATGATTTCGACGCCGCGCTGGCAGACTGGACGGTCTGAATCCGGCGGGCGGACACGGATCGGCGCACACTGCGGGCGGTGGGCGCGACAGATGCCAGCGTTCGTCGGTTCCCGCTCTCACCCACGCCTGACTGGAGTTTTCATGAGCGCACCTCTTTCCGGCGAGATCGTTCTCGTCACCGGCGCAAGCCGCGGCATCGGTGCCGCGATCGCCGATACGCTGGCCGCGCAGGGCGCGACCGTGATCGGCACTGCGACCAGCGACGCTGGCGCTGCGAAGATCGGCGAGCGCCTGTCCGCGCACGGCGGTCACGGGCGTGTGCTCGACGTGTCGGAAGCCGGCGCGATCGAAGCGCTGGTTGATGCGATCGCGGCCGAGTTCGGCGCCATCTCGATTCTCGTCAACAACGCCGGCATCACCCGCGACAACCTGCTGATGCGGATGAAGGACGAGGACTGGCAGGCCATCCTCGATACCAATCTGACCAGCGTCTACCGCAGCTCGAAGGCGGTGATGCGCGGCATGATGAAGGCGCGGAAGGGCCGCATCATCAACATCGCGTCGGTGATCGGCGTGACCGGCAATGCAGGCCAGGCGAACTACGCCGCGGCCAAGGCCGGCATCATCGCCTTCAGCAAATCGCTGGCGAAGGAAATCGGTTCGCGCGGCGTCACCGTCAACGTGGTCGCGCCCGGCTTCATCGCCACCGACATGACGCGCGACCTGCCGGAGGACTCCAAGGCCGCATTGACCGAACGCATCGCGCTGGGCCGCCTCGGCGAACCCGACGACATCGCGCAGGCCGTGGCGTTCCTCGCAGGCCCGTCCGCGGCCTACATCACCGGCGAAACCCTGCACGTCAACGGCGGCATGTACATGCCCTGAGACGGTCGTCGTCGAACCCCGAATTTCGAGGGCAAGCCGTTGAATGGCAAGGGCTTTGATGGTGGTGCGCCCATCGCCCGGCTTTCCCTTACACTATCCACCGAAAATCGCCTCCCCGGAGCAGAGAACCCATGAGCAACATCGAAGAGCGTGTCAAGAAGATTGTCATCGAACAGCTGGGCGTGAAGGAAGAAGAAGTCAGCAACAGCGCTTCCTTCGTCGACGACCTCGGTGCCGATTCCCTCGACACCGTCGAGCTGGTGATGGCGCTGGAAGAAGAATTCGAGTGCGAGATTCCGGACGAAGACGCCGAGAAGATCACCTCGGTGCAGCAGGCGATCGACTACGTCAAGGCGCACGCCAAGGGCTGATGCCCGGGTCCGCGCCCATGGCCGGACCGGCTGGGCGTGCGACCGTTCCAGCCGCCAGGCGGCCGGACAGACAGGTTCCAGCACGAGGCCGCGTTGCGGCCTCGTGCGTATTGGCGGCGACCCACCGCGCCGCCACCGACTTCTCAGGAGTTGAACAATGGCCAAGCGCCGCGTCGTCATCACGGGCATCGGCATCCTCTCGCCGCTGGGCAACGACCTGGCTTCGAGCTGGGACGGCATCGTCAACGGCCGGTCGGGCATCGGCCCGATCACCCATTTCGACGCCACCCATTTCGCCACGCGCATCGCGGGCGAAGTGAAGGGCTTCGACGCGACCCAGTGGATCGCGCCGAAGGACGTCAAGAAGATGGATCCCTTCGTCCACTACGGTGTCGCCGGCGGCCTGATGGCGATTGCCGATGCGGGCATCGACGTGCGTGAATCCGACGCCGAGCGCATCGGCGTGGCGATCGGCGCCGGCATCGGTGGCCTCAAGGGCATCGAGGAGACCGCGATCAAGTACGCCGAAGGCGGCCCGCGCAAGATCTCGCCGTTCTACGTGCCCAGCACGATCATCAACATGATCTCCGGCCAGGTCTCTATCATGACCGGTGCCAAGGGACCGAACATCGCCGCCGTCACCGCCTGCACCACCGGCACCCACAACATCGGCCTGGCGATGCGCATGATCCAGTACGGCGACGCCGACGTGATGATCGCCGGCGGCGCCGAGTTCGCCACCACACCGACCTCGGTCGGCGGCTTCTGCTCGATGAAGGCGATGTCCACCCGCAACGATGATCCGACAGGCGCTTCGCGGCCGTGGGATGTCGAGCGTGACGGCTTCGTCATGGGCGATGGCGCGGGCGTGCTGGTGCTCGAGGAATACGAACGTGCCAAGGCGCGCGGCGCGCGCATCTATGCCGAGCTCGCGGGCTTCGGCATGAGCGGCGACGCGTTCCACATGACTTCGCCCAGCGAGAACGGCGAGGGCGGTGGCCGCTGCATGCGCGCCGCGATCCACGATGCCGGCATCGATCCCTCGCAGATCGGCTACATCAACGCGCACGGCACTTCGACGCCGGCCGGCGACGTGGCCGAGACGATGGGCATCAAGGGTGTGCTCGGTGCACATGCGTCGAAGGTGATGGTCAGCTCGACCAAGTCGATGACCGGCCACCTGCTGGGCGCGGCCGGTGGCATCGAGGCGGTGTTCTCGGCGATGGCCCTGCACACCGGCATCATTCCGCCGACGATCAACCTGCACACGCCGGGCGAAGGCTGCGATCTCGACTACGTGCCGCTCACCGCGCGCGAGCATCAGGTCGAATACGTGATGTCGAACTCGTTCGGTTTCGGCGGCACCAACGGCACCCTGGTGTTCCGCAAGGTCTGACGACCGCGCCGCTGCCGGCTGGCGCCACGTGTCGACGTGGTGCCAGCCGTATCGCGGAAACGAAGCACGCCGTCTCCAGATCCCCGGGAAATCCCGGCGTCGGTCTGGTTTCGCGAATCCGGGCGTACCGGCCCCGCTCTGCAATCAGGTGCCCGGCGTGGCCTCTGTATCGAGCTTGCGCAGGCTCCGGTCGTGGCGAACGCGCGCGGCGATCCCGCTGCGGAAATGCCGCACGGACCCGGAAACGACAACGGCCCGCATGCGCGGGCCGTCGACTGGTACCGGAGGCGGGAGTATTAGGCTCCCCGCACGATCTCCATACATGCGACTAGATGAGGCTAAAGTCCTGTCATAGAAGGGGATTTGCGTTGACGATGCGCGGCGCTAAGAGCCCGATTCGACACATTCATTACGGTTCGACTACGCCAAGATTTACGCCACCATCCACCGCATGGCTTCCTTCCGACGACGCGGCACCGCATGGCGTGCCGAGCTTTACAAGAACGGGCAGCGCGAGTCGGCAACATTCCCGACCAAGCAACAGGCGGTGCAGTGGGCGGGTAATCCCCCCGCAATCCGCGCGGAACACGCCGCTCATTGCACGGGTGCCGTTGCAATCGACCCGCAGAACCTCGATGCCGCCACGTGGCCCCTGCCCGATGACGGGCTTGATGGCGCGACCGCAGGCGGTCAGGTACTTGCCGGACTCGAAGCCGATGAGGGTGATCGTCGGATCCTCGTCGCCCTTCCAGCCGGCGTAGGTGCGGCCAACCTCGAACTTCTGGACCGTCTGCTGCATCTCGTCGCTCCCTTGCCCGCCAGCGGCGCTGGTGTCTGGACTTGGGAGTAATTTTATTCGTTTAACAATATTCGTTAAGTGCATATTTAAGGAAGATTATAAACAGGCACCCCACACCAAAAACCCCGCCGGAGTTTCTCCTTCAGGGCGGCGCGGCCCCCAGTGGGATTCCAGCATTAACACTGCGGACACAAAGCGCTGGGAAGATCGTGGCTCCTTCCTGCAATGCGGAGTTCGCGATGAAACAGCAATTGTTTGCCGGTGTGCTGCTTTTGGGCCTGGTCGGCGCGAGCACGACGGCGCTCGCTGCCCGGCACCACCATGAAGTCATCGTTGAGTCCTACGGGCGTTCCGTCGAAGAAGCGATCGACAATGCCTTGTACGAGGCGCACCAGCAGTGCTACCTCGGCTGGGGACAGTCCGATCAGGACTTCTCGGTGCTGGAGACGGGCGTGGACGAAGAGACCGGCTACTACACCGCACGCGTGTCGCAGGGGTGTACGTACGACGACTGATCGCGTCGGTGTCGTCGGGGCAGCTGCACCGGGCGACGGTCGCGGTTGGCATTGCAAAACAGATGCGCTCGTTCACCGGCAGGTAGCGTAGCGCCACGCGCAGACCGGCATCTTCGCCAGCGAGACGCGCCCCACACGCAAGCTTCGTGGCCAAAAGCCCCTCTCCGGAGGGGCTTTTTCGTGGGCTACTCGCCAGCTTCCCAAAGGGGTTCTACCCCGATTTTACGGACACATCCACGAAGGCTCACACTGAGCAAAAGGAGTGTCCATGTCCAAGCGCAAGCACTACAGCCCCGAGTACAAGCGAGAACTGGTCGACCTGGTGCGTCGCACCGGATCCAGTTGCCGTCAGATCGCCCTGGAAGTGGGCATCAATCCGAACATGCTCACCCGCTGGGTGCGTGAGGCGCAGGCCACCAGCGGCAAGGCGCTCCCCGGTGGTGGGACGCCCCGTGACGAAGAGGTCGCCAGGCTCAAACAGGAGCTGTCGCGCGTCACCCGGGAGCGGGATTCTTTAAAAGACGCGGCAGCGTACTTCGCGAAGCAGTCACCGAACGGTACACGGTGATTGCGCGCTGCCGCAGCGACTATCCGGTCGGGATGATGTGCCGGTGCCTTGAGGTTT